>JYMV01047558.1_pt1 | contig 15168 bp, 13 predicted proteins | sample 338911 | NCBI WGS metagenome assembly JYMV01 (sample SAMN03354496, study PRJNA234377) | hydrothermal vent metagenome | biome: Deep sea; feature: Hydrothermal plumes at the Eastern Lau Spreading Center, Western Pacific Ocean; material: Seawater | place: Tonga | collected 2009 | depth 2000 m m
TGGTTGTAAGGTCTTATGCTGAAGACACTACGCCAAGAGACGCACCCTTATCGAATGGAGAAACCCTAACCATAACAGAAACATATACAGTGGATGTTTATGATGATGGTAGTATTCAGAGAAGACTGGAGTCTACTAAGGAAGTAGAAACAAGCTCAAGAACAACAACTGATTTCGAAGATATTCCAGATTCAGCTTATACTGATGTTGCGAGTGAACGTGATGGTGGTGACTCTTACCTGATAGAAGATGGTAAAACAGTTGGTAGGGTAACTACCTCTGTGTATTATGACAAATGGACGGATAAAAAGTATGTAAAAACGTCTAAATATGAAGAACATTACCTGACAACAAGAATATTTGATAAAGATGGAACATTAATCTCTGACACCACACCACTGGAACCTAAATCCAGAAATACCATTGGAGCTACTGATATTAGGCAATATGATTCAGTGGAAAATGATGTGTATGTTTACAAAATTATATCAACTAAAGGAGATGCACAGGCAGTAAAAAATTATATTGGCGAGAAAGAGCCTTACAATCGTGACCAAACATATGAAGCAGACTCACCCGATGCTATAGATGGAATCAAAACAACTACATTTAAAAAATATAGCACCAGAACTCGCCAAACCTGGGAACAAGCAGATGAAACAGTTACAACTTATCTGAAAATATTTGCAGACACAAATATAGCTGACGAGACGCTCGATGCCAGTACACAAAATATAACGAGAACTGGTTCAGATGCTGAAACCGGATATGAAGATCTCAACGACACTAATGCAGATGAAATAGCCTATTTTGAAATTGAGGCTAATGAGGGCGACCTAAAGAATAATTTCAGTATATCAGGCACATCTATATCGGTTAGTGGCGACGACTCTGACAAATTCGATTTAATCGATAGCGAAACCCAAGTAATCATCAAGGCCACCAACATTTATGACGAGTTATTCGACCCATTAAAACCCGATGAAGAAATTGGGCTAGAAATAGAAGTAAAAGAAGGTGATATAACCACAAAATACAAATTTATACTCACCGATAAACGTTCAGCTAACGGAATTATTGTTAAAAGCAGCCATGATTTATATATAGACTCCGATAGTTCTATTAAGATTACTGATACCACGGACACCATAGATGACCTTGGAGTGACATATAGCCATATTATCACGCCAATCAATGTGGCTAATTCAGTAATCCATCAGGTGTCTGCAAATTCATTCAATATGATTTACGAGGAACATGCCAATGACCTAAATACTGATGAGGATATGAAACTGCCTTTATCTGGAAAGTTAAATTATGAAATTGACAAAGCTTCCCCCATTTATGTAAACCAATACGCTGAACCAGTGCAAGACTCTGCTGCTGCGCCAGAATTCAGACGTAATGATAACTACACCCTAACATCAGCCGATACTCAAATAGATTTTTCCAGAAATACCCTAGCAACACAGCTAATTATCAAAGATACTGATGCTAATCACGAATTATTATCTGAACTAATAACAACACCATTAATCTCTATGGGAAGATTTTCCACCAACACCGATGAAGTCACCTTATTAGATTTGGATACATCTTATATTCCTGATTATTCACTTCCCATTCCAGCTACCCCCGCCGGTGCTTTAAACGTGTCTGGGTCAATGATGGGAAACAATGGTTCGCATATAGGAATGACATACAGATTTCAATTGGAAGACTCACCAGGATACACCAATTTGGCCACGGACAGACAAAACGCCGGTATGGTAGCCAAAGGCACAGTCCTGCTCAAGGCTGTATCATCTGTATCAGACCGCCAAGATTACGGGAGCTTAATAATGGTGCGCTCTAGACCTTACGCTGATTTAGAGATGGATGAATTATTATCCTTAACACCATATTCTACTGACTCATCTCCTACGGACTTACCAACCGATCCCTTCACCTCAGAAATCAACCTTAGCGGCTTTACCCAAAATCTATATTATTGTGGATCTGGAGTGAATTGCGGAATACCAGCAGTGTCAATCAGCGAATCACGCCCAGCAAAAAAAATTACCACTTCAACAGTCACTGGTAATTTTGAAGAAGTGATGACAATTAACGAAGGCTCACTGTCAGAATCAAATATTCACTGGGGTTGGTGGCAAAACCCTGACCACGCTACCACCGTAACAGCTGATGATCAAGTTAATGGCTCAACGGGCCTAAGAAATGTATTTTTCATGTACGAGGATTTTGCACAAGAGGCGAATCTAGCCGGTGAAATGTACTTGCCAACTACAGGCATAACAGCATATGATGTACTGGATAAAACCCGATTGCAAATAAACACCGAAAACACCGAAAGTAATGTCGATCAGATGACTGATGACTACTGGCTAGACTCAGCAACAATGAGTATTGATTTTGGGATTAATGCATTAAAAACATCTCTGAAGATTGCCCACATCATCACAGATAATTCTGAACAACACGACCACAATCAAAACCCTGGTTCCTACGGTTCCGGATCCGGAACATCCATAGATATGGACGGTACCACCCAAGATGTGGACTTTATTTATTCAAAGCCAGTGGATGTAACCGGCTATACTAACTTTGATAGGGCAACTGGAAGATTTTCAGTGAACCAAGGTTTTTCCACCAATCCACCAGTTTCCTTACCCGCCGGTACCTCAGGACAAACTGTTTTTGTCTCTAAAGAGCATGCTACTGAAACCATAGGAGCAGGTTCATTCTCAGCCATAGGAGCAATGATGGGAGTCAATGGGTCACATGTGGGAATGGGATACAAAATGGCCATTAAAAATGTAGTACCAGGTGGGTATGAAGATACTGTTTCAGGCATGGTTCTGTTTAAGGCACAAGAGTAATTGAGGCCAAAATCAGGATTTTGAAAGATGCGTTTTAAAAATAGACTATTATTCTTAATCTACCACATAATTACAATATTGTTTTTATTGGTAGCCCTGAATGATTATAAGGTAATTAATCTTTATCAGCCTCAAGGTCAACTAAGTGAACTTGGAGAGGATGCCTTTAACTTTATTAATTCTACCAAGTACACCCAAAGCGAAGCCTCTAAGGATATCCAAATTATCCTAACATCAGATACTGACATCACTCAGTTCCCCGGACAAGGGGAGCCAAACCTTGATAGGGTTTATACTCAAATAATTAAAACCTCGCAAGGTGCAGACTATACCGATCCAGAAACTAAAGAAACTGAGTTTATAGAATATGAGGAGGTTAGGGAAGAATATTGCACTATGCTTCATGCAGATGCATCTGCCTCTAGATACGGTGTGGCAACTGCTATCCAGAACCTGCTAAATCAGAAAACTCCACCAAAATTAATTTTGCTGGACTATATATTTGTGGGAACATCGACTCACTGCCCAGAGTACGATGACCAACTAAAGCAATTAATAGCAACACACCCAGAAATAATAGTATTGGCATCAGCAGTGAAAACTGTATCACAAAATAATAATTTGCAGAATATGGATCCCAGTATTTATATAAAATCAGCAACTCAGCATCCACCAAACCCAGATAATGAACTTCATGATTCTATGATTTTCCCATTCTTTAAGGATATTTATACCAAAAACCCAAACTTAAAAAACCTTGGCTCTGGAAATGTTCTTGTTGAAAGTCCATTGATTATGGAAGGAAGAATGTCCATATCAACAACAAACTACACTATACCCACAGTATCAAAAATCATCGCCGACCATTTTAAAATAGCAATAACTGACGAGATTGTAAGTATAAATTGGAGAGATGGGCTTTATGACCATAAATCCATCTCATTAATTATTCGCCCTGTTAGCGAATCGGATAAAAATTCAAGGCCAATAGTGGTATTTGGCTCTAACCTTACGGGGAAATCTGCTGATAAAATGTATACCCCATTAATGGAAGATCCGACGCCAGGCGTTTATGTTCAGGCGACTATGATTGATAATATTATTAATAATGACTTCGTTGAAAGGGCTCCTGAATGGGTTCCAGTAGTGCTCTCAATATTATTTATACTTTTTGTTTATGCATCATTTTTCGGCATAATTGTTAATATGGTTCCACAGGAATTCTTTTTAACTGGTTTATTTAGATCTGATCTGGTTAAATCATGGAATAAAGGCTTAAGTCGCGAAGTACTTACCGTAGAGACGTTTATAATTTTTGAGGCTCTAGCTATAGCCATAGCTTGGGTGATTCTTTATTTTTTCAACTACTATGTAGATATTGTCGCCCCTGTTGTAGTTGGAAGTATCGCCTATGGTGTAATGCTATTTGTGCATCATATGGTTGCTAAAATATTGATAGACAACAAATCCTTACTCAGGGAATTTGAAGAACAGGGTTATACTATGTACTTCATAAAACATACTGGGAATTATAAGGATAAAAAGGCTCTTAAGATATTACATAATAAGATTAAACAAAAATTTGGTAAATCAATTACCATTGTGGAGTTTTTGCCATTTAATAATGAGGATATTTTCGGATTTCAAACAATTTATAAATACTATTGGTGGGTATCCAAAAAGGATATTGCAATTTCTGATATAGAAATGGATAATAATATTCAAAAGGTAAAGTGTTCTTCTGATTTCGATACTATGAGTGCAGAAATGCGTAAAAAAATGTCCACATTCTGGCAATAAAAATAGCCATTGATATTAGTGAAATATGTCAGTATAATTTTACTACAATTTATTTTAGCATTAAAAGGAGTAAAAAATGGCTTTAGAAGATTTAAATAGAGATGGGCATGGATATTTAGCAGATTTAACTGAATGGAGTGAGGATATAGCTCATGAATTGGCGGAAGAGGAAGGTGTATCGCTAACAGACGATAGTTTTAAATTAATCAAATTTCTACGCAATGAGTATATTAATAATAACGCCAACCAACCTAATGAACGCAATATGGTTAAAGGCTTAAAGGCTGATTGGGATGGTAAATTAACCACGAAAGAATTATACATGTTATTTCCGAAAGGACCAGCCAAGCAAGCGGGTAAGGTTGCTGGTCTTCCAGAGACAAAGCGTAAAGGCGGCTACTAGATTTCCAACTTTGGGTAGATATTTTTTTATTATCATTTAAATTGATAATATGAATATAAAATTTTTCCCACATCGAGTAATTGGAATAATTGCTGTTGCCCTTGTGTTTGCTTCAATAAATGCAATGGCTCTAACCACTGCCGATTCTAGGCATTTATGGGGTAGAACAGGGTACGGTAATGTCGGCCATTTTGATAAAACCTTAAGGTATATGTCGCGTAGCCAAGCGGTTGACTTTGTGCTCCAGCACCCAAAATCGATACCATACAAAATAATTTTCGACGAAAATGGTTATCTTGCCCAAAAACGTAAAGGCAGAACCAAGATGGAAAAGCGTCAGTTCAGGAAAACCATACAAAGGGCAGACCGAAAAAGGCTTTCAGTCTGGTGGCATAATCAAATTATCAACACCAAAAATCCGTTGGAAGAAAAAATGACGGTATTCTGGCATAGACATTTTACCTCTGACTTAAAGAAGGTTGCACCTCCAATAATGCACGGTCAAAACATTCTGTTCAGGAAACACGCCCTTGGTAATTTTTCTGATTTATTAAAAGCAACACTCAGAAATCCAGCCATACACTTGTACTTGGACAACCAAAAAAACACCGCTAAGAAACCCAACGAAAACCTAGCCAGAGAACTGCTAGAATTATACACTATGGGAGAAGGTCAGGGTTATACCGAGGATGATATTGGAGAGATAGCGAGGGCACTAACTGGTTATAGGCCCAAAAACAGCCTGTCAAAAATGACACTTATTGATAGAAGGCATGATTCTGGTATCAAATCAATATTAGGTGAATCTGGATATTATGGACTCGATTCTGTCATTGATATAATTTTACGCCAACCTCAAACCGCAAAACATATAGCTAGAAAAATAGTAAATGAATTTTTAACAGAGGACCCATCTGATTATCAGGTAGCGCACTATGCATCAATACTCAGGTCGGGAGGATATGAAATAAAGCCATTATTAAGGGCGATATTTAATTCAGATGAGTTCTGGGAGCAGAGGAATAGTCTGGTGAAATCACCATATGACATGTTTAAATCTTCATTTTCATTAATGCCAGAAGGTGATATCAATAAACGTGTAATCAATGCTATTTCAAAGTCTGGTCAGCAATTGTTTTATCCACCAGATGTAAAAGGGTGGAGAACTGGACAATCGTGGTTGAGTTCTGATTTAATATTGGCCAGAATGAGAATGATAAACATAATAACGAAGCCAATGAAGGGTGAAAAGCTCTCTAATAAAGCAGTTTTATATGCTCTTGATGAGCCAGGATATAAATCAAAACACCGGAAATGGGCAATTAGACAGACCCTAAAGCACGACAACTTTAACTTTAAATAAAATACCGCCATGGATAGAAGAAATTTCTTAAAATATTTAGCCACCCTACCTATAGCAGTGTCTGCCACCCAGGCTTCCGCTATCTGGCATGGAGAAAGAAATAATTATTTAATAATGCTCGAGCTAAAGGGTGGTAATGATTCATTAAATACATTTATACCAAGAAAAGATCCACTTTATTACTCTCAGAGGCCTTCAATCGCCATTCCAAAAGAAAAGTCAATCAAGATTACATCAGAGCTTTCATTGAATGCATCTCTAAGGGCGTTGGCAAAACAGTACGCAAATGGGGATATGGCTATATTTAATAATGTGGGATATCCAAAATCAAATAAATCACACTTTACTAGCCTGGCAATAGTTGAAAAAGCCGTGTCCGGTAAAAATGGTTGGGCATATGAAGCAATGAAGGGTGCTCATGGGGATTTGGATGGTGTGGTGTTTTCAGGTTCAGATGGATTGTTTGACGCCCAAACCCCTAACTTCATTAAAATGAGAAACATCAAAAACTTTGTCAGGCAATCAAGGGGTCTACGCATTAAAAGAAGTAGCAACCCACAGGTGATAAAGTACAATCACACTAAGTCTCTCATTAAAGCTTCGGCAAATATATTGCAGTCAGGTCCATTAGATATAGAAACTTATACGCCCTCAAATCCAGATTCAAGGTTTGCTGAGCAATTTGTTCAAATCGCAAAAATAATAAAGTCTGATATAGATATGCCAATTTTAAAATTACATTTATCAGGATTTGACACCCATGCAGACCAAGTTTCCCGTCAATCGGAATTACTGGGCGAGCTTGATGTTTCGGTAAATGAATTCATATCCTATCTTAAGTCGCAAAACTTATGGGACAACTCTTTGATTTATTCCTTTAGTGAATTTGGAAGAAGGATTGCTGAAAATGGTAATGGCGGTACTGACCATGGGGAAGCTTATACTGGATTTGCTTTGGGCGGACGCGTAATCGGTGGTGTGTATGGCGACATGCCCAATCTTGATTCAAAAAACATCAAATATTCAATAGATCACCGACAATTGTTGCATACCCTTGAAACCAATTGGTTAAAAAGAAGTAGGCCAACGGATATGGTTGCCTCATTTAGTAAGATAGGATTTGTGAGTACTTAGAGTAGGCTCTAAGGCCACAAAATGACTTCTAGATGTTTTTATCCCGCTTCCTGATTGCCTTATTGACTTCATCAAAAGCCTCAATTAGCTCGTACTTAATGGAGTTATATTCATCTAGTGAAAAACTCAAGCCGCTACTTAGATATACGTGCCCATTTTGCACCAAATATCCTTCAGCGTTTCGATTGCCCAGATTTTTTTGTATACCAACCGCATCTTTAACATCCCTACCATAAAAGTCAAAAGCAAAATTTGAGAGCGTTTTGCTCGCACCAATATTGTCGAAATACTGTTTAAGGCCATCAATTTCACTCAAAGTATTGGGGATAGAACCATCTTTAGACAATAATAACTGGCTAACAATACGAACTATAAGTTCTTCCATGAAATACATAACATCACCCTGCTCAAGAGTACTTGTGTTTTTATCAGATGCATCTTTCCTAAGGGTAAAATTGTAGCTGGTGGTTTCACCATCGATGTTGGCAAGTGGACTCCACCAGGTTTCGTTTATTCTTTTTTCTGCTGCCCTATCGACAATGTCCCTTATTTTGAAAGCAGTCCGAGTAATATCATTGGAATTATTTTTTAGTCCAAGCAGAGGTGAGTCTATTAAGGAGTATTTTCTTGATTTGTCATAAGAGATTTTGTCATGTAAATACTCATGCACTAGTGTTTTGGTGTCAATCTTCAATTTACCTAAGTGAATTAAGGATCCGGTTTTGGATGATGTTGGTGGTAGAGAGTATCTGTTAAGACCAAGCAAATTCACCAAGAAAAAACCTTGTTCATCAGAATCTACATAAAACATAGCATCATTTAAGTACACTGGTGTGTCCTTGTTGAATATTTTGTCAAAATTTGAATAAAGATTTTTCAAAGGGTAAGGGGATTCAATTAAACCTTTTAATAATTCATTTACAATTTCTTCCTTGCTAAAATTTTTAGGAGAGAAAGCGTAATATTTTGGAAAATAATCTTTTTGGTATCCATCTCGCCACCCTGGTTGCATGTCTAGTATTTGGTGTATTTCCCAATCTATATCACTTGATAAATATTCTTGACTCAGGTTGCCAGTATCAACACCCTCTTTAAGCAACTGATAAATCATTAATCTGCTAACCATTGAGTTGCCAAGAGGTTCAAGTACTTGTTTCTTGCCAGAAATGGTAATATTGTTTAGCAAATGTGGGTATTCTGCTAATGGCAGAATATTAAGACCCATTAGTTTTTCTTTTAGTATGTCTTGATATTCTGAATCACCAGATGCAATAGAGTTACCAAATGGCAAAAAAAGTGATATGATTATCAAGATGAGTGTATTTTTCATAAAAATCCTTATTTGTTTACTTAGTGGCAAATAATTTAAAAAAAACAACATTTAGTGGTATTTTTATGGTATAATAATACTTATTAAATAAAAGAAGAGAGAGAGATGAGAGCACCAATTATATTAACAGCTATACTATTATCAACTACAATTAACGCGGGTATTTTTGATGTACCAACAAGATTTGCAGATATCGCAGTGGCCGAAGGTTTGGAGTTAAAATCTAATTTTCAGAATCAGGTAAGGAAGTACACGGCTCCTGGACGTGCCTTGGTTATGTTAAAAACTGATGGCAGAAACAAGGATTCATATAGAGCAGTTATTAAAGATGGAAAACTTATTATAACCGCTAAAGATGATTCTTTGGATGCTAGTTATAGAACTTTTTCATATGAAACAAGCTTGCCAGATGACATTAATGGAACAAATATCAAGTTAAGTTTTAATGATGATATTTTGATTGTAGAAATCTAAAAAGGAGAATTGATTTGGAGTATATATTATTAATATATTTTGCAATAGCGTTGGCATCCACATGTTATGTGGGAATTATTTCTAGTTCCGACCTGGATAAAGCTAATGGCTGTAAACGCACATAAGAATATCAGAAACAGATTCTGAACCAAAACCGAGACAGTAAAAAGCCCAAACTAATGTTTGGGCTTTTTTGTATTAGTATTAACCTAAAATGGCAACTTTAGTAAATTTTTTGATTTTCAATACCGTGAAAATAAGCAAACTTATCTTCATCTTCATCTATACCATCAATCCAAAGACTTCTAATTTCAACATTAGCAACTTGTGGAGAACAACGACCAGACTCAACACGGTCAGCTAAAAACTCACTTGCCTCAACCATATCAAAAAATTGCCACTTAAAGCTATCACCATTATTAAGGGTAACTTCAACTTCAGCCCCGGCATATGAGACGGAAGATACGAACACAGCGAGCATAACAGCAGATAGGTTTTTAAAGATTTTATTTTTCATTTTTGGGGTTCTCCTCATTATAGTTAAAATGACAAGACAGAGCCTCAAACTATCTTATATATGAGAATATTATAACATATTTATGTATCATAAGTGGTTCATTTAGGTTTTAATTTTCAGAACCAAGCCTCAAGCTATTTTATATGCATAAGTTATAACATGTTAATGCGTAATATTGCTGTAAGTTGACAAAATTGTTTATATGTATTACAATAATTGGATTGAAGGATATGGTTCATCTGCATAAATGGGAGTTGAGTTTTATATGAATAAAAGTGAAATAACAGTAATTGAAATTGGATTAATAAATGCATGTAATCTTAAGTGTTCAATTTGCTCCCGTGAAGATGATAGTGTTAAAGCCATGAAAAAAGGGGTCAGTATTGATTTCATGGCTTTAACTAAATTCTTGGATGAATTTAAAAATCTTGGTGTTATTGAGCTGGTGGGCACCATTTCTGAACCAGTAATGTATCCTAAATTGCTGGAACTAGTAAAATATCTAAAGCACCGCAATATTACAATTTTCATCAGCACAAATGGTAACGCCAAGAAAAAAGATTTCTGGCAAAATCTAGGAGATGAGTTAGGGCCTGGTGATGTGGTAAAGTTTGGCATTGATGGAAGCACTCAGGATATTTATGAGAAGTATAGGGTTGGTGGTAACCTTGAAAGGGTACTGGAGAATCATAGGAGCTTTAAGGTAAATTCTGGTGAAAGTAAGTCAATTTTACAATATATTGAATTTCAACACAACATTAATGATGGCGCCGGTATTAGAAGGTTATTTCTTGCGGAGGATTTTGACTTCCTGGAAGTTATACCAAGCAGTGAGGCTTTTGTTGATGGATCAATGAGTAAGCCGACAAAGGGAATACAAATGAGGTATAACATAGTAAACAAGTCCATATTGGCCGGAACTGGAGGCGAGATACAGTGTATGTCCCTGAAAGATAAATCTTTATATATCAATCATATGGGGCAGGTAAGTGCGTGTTGTGACCGGGATGTGGATACATATGATAATAAAGAATATATAAGTATTTATAACAGTGGTATAGATGATATTATGGCTGTTGTTAATAATCAGATTGGTGAGAGGAACGAAAATGAAGATTGCATTAGTGCTTGTAGTAAAATATGTTACGATATGCAAAAAACGATTCGCGATAACATGGTCGACAACGATGGGAATGTTGTAAATCTAAGGAATGAAACTGGACAAATGTCGATGTGGTAAATATTTGCCAAACCTCGAGAAAGGCTCCTTCTGAATACCTTGGTGTATGGAGTTGATATAAGATATTAATAATATAAAATGTCAGCACACATAATAAAAATAGGAATCAAAGAATGGAATACGCAATATATGCAATAATAGCAATAATAATAATAATGTTAATCACAACGTACAACAAGTTAGTCTCTTACCAACAACAATACAAAAATGGTTTTGAGCAGATTTCAGTTCAACTAAAAAGAAGAATAGATTTGATTGGCAACCTAGTGGAAGTCGCCAAGAAATATATGAAACATGAGAAGGAAACGCTAATGGCCGTAACCGAAGCCCGAGCAGGATTAACGGCTGCCAACAACGCAGCACAATCGAATCCAGGAGATTCCAGTGTAATGGCAAAACTGGCCGGTTCTCAAATGGCAATGGATAATGCAATGGGAGGCTTTCAAATGAAGATGGAGGATTATCCAGACCTAAAAGCAAGCGAGAATATGGCACAGCTTTCAGAAGAAATGACTTCAACTGAAAATAGAATTGCCTCAGCTAGACAAGGATACAATGACCTCGTATTAAAGTTTAACGAATACAAAAGGCAATTTCCAACGGTGATGTTAGCAGGCCTATTTGGATTTTCTGACGATGCGAATAACTTAGAGTTCGAAGAGAGCGTAGTTGAGTTGAATAAGGCACCAAAAGTAAGCTTTTAAATACTGGGAGGATGAGTATGCAACAGATGGATTTTAGGGAACATCAGGAACACGCCCGTAAAAATAGCAAAAAGATATGGATGTTGTATTTGCTATTATTATTAATCTCGTCGTCACTAACGGGAATGTTATTTGGCGGATATTTTGTCGCCGACGGTGATGTTATTTTGTTGAGTGAAGAATACTTTATTATATCAGCTGTTTTTTCAGCTATGGCTTTTATAGTATTGGTGATATCAACATTGGTTGGCTTCTTTAAAAATTCCAATGGTAAGAAGGTGGCTCTGCACTTTGGTGGTCAATTAATAACTGCTGATGGAGTCGAAGATAGGACTGCAGAAGGAAGCCGTGAATTAACAAAGGAAGAGAAGAGGGCTTTAAATATAATTGAGGAACTATCTCTTGCAGCCTCCATAAGCGTTCCACCACTTTACTTAATCCCAGATCCGGCTATTAACGCTTTTGCAGCAGGTAAAAAAAGAGATGAGGCCATAGTTGCAATAACTCAAGGGGCACTTGAAGAATTTGACCGCAAGGAGATGACGGGGATTATCGCTCATGAGTTAGGTCATATTGTCTCTAATGATATAAAAATGAATATACGAGTATCTGCCTTGGTGTATGGTTTTACTGCTATATTTGTAATTGGAAGGCTAATGCTTTACGGTGCCATATATGGACGTGGAGATGGAAGAGCCAAGCTTGTTAAGCTAGGTCTTTCGATAGGTATTTTGGTAATTGGATTATTGTCTGTATATTTTGGTCGTGTGTTACAGGCAGCAATGTCAAGGCAACGCGAATATTTGGCTGATGCCTCGGCAATTCAATTCACCCGTCATCCAGATGGCCTTAAATCAGCTTTCAAGAAAATAAAAGATTCAGTAGATAAGAGTACTAATATTGAGACAGCGGACTCGAGTAACCACGCACATGCTTTCATCTTTGGTATTGGCGGAGAGATAATGGCTACACATCCACCACTAGATGATAGAATTGCACGTTTAAGCAAAAGAGTTGTTTAGGCTTTAATTCACGGGTTGATCGACAGTAGTTTTGGCTTATTATCAAACCTCGCGAAAGACTCCTTCCAAATAGACTTTTTGTTATTTGGAAGGAGAGGTGTCATTTCCAAACAGGGACATCGAGGTATGTGCCTATTTCATCAGCATTACTTTCAACAAGATTCAAATACCTACTATCTTGGATGGTTTGTCTTTTACCATCATTAAAAACCAAATTTAGTTCAAAAGAGGAATGGCTATCATCAACTCTCTTACTATTGCCATCATGACTATCAATAACCTTACTAGAAACCACCCACTCATTCAACACTTGAACTGCACCAATTTCTTTTGTAGTGCTGAGGGTGTCATTTTCTTTACTATAAGTGCCAAACCACCATTCACCCTTAGTTTTATCAAAAGTTACGGAGCCCCAATTTTGAAAAAATGCCAAAATAGCAATACCACCCATAGATGCCACCAAGCCACCTACGATTAATGCTGGCCAATCCATATTAACCCCAGTATCTATTATGGCAGCATAGATAAAAAAACCCCCAACGGTAAAAAAAATGCCCCCCAAAACAAGCCTACCCAAAACTTTATCAGTTTTAAGCTGATTAAGGTCACTGTCAATCACTAGACGAAAGTTATCCTTATATTTACCCCCTTTTCTGTTATTTCCCCAACTTGTTTTTTTAGCCAAAGGATGATTTATATTTGGAGCACTTCTAGTTTTTTCTCTTTGTTGCTGGCCAACAAGCGTTTGTGCAATTTTGTTTATATCGTTTAACATGCCCATTTTTCTAAACCCTAGCTATTTTATTTTTTAAGTATTGTTAATAATACACGAAGGTACGCAGAAAGCACTAAATTTCTAAGAAAATCCGATGTGGTGAGGCTTCATAGTCTTTGAAGAGCTTAATTATTTTTTCTGGTCAATTTCAGAATCCATTAAGGCAAATTTGAGCGAGTCAGCCACACTTAAAAGAATTAAACCAATCCCAAGAAACCCGACAATCGAGACGATAGAGACCATCGAGTAGTCGCTATGCATGACCGAATCAAAGAGCGCGGTAAGGCCAAGTAAAGTTATCACGAGACCAATGGTAAGCGCGATAGTTTTGAAAATTCTAATTTTAAAGTCCATTGTTAAATCCTATTTTTATTTGATTGTTTTAATTATAACATTATTAAGCCAAACAAGCAACATAGAAGTATTATTTTACTTCAATTTTTGCAATAAGTGTGTATAATCAGTAATATAATACACATGCGAGATTGAAGGTTAAGTGGAATCAGATAATACAGAAAAAGAACAATCACTGCCAGATCTGGAGTTAAGTTCTTCGGTAGGTCTAGGTTTTGCAGGTTCGGTAGAATATGCTATTTTACATGCGGCCTTATTGGGAATCAAGAAGAATCCGAATTCAAGGATATCTTTTGCAAACACAGATGATTTTTATAATCCAAAATTTTCAAAGGAAATAGCAGATGTTTTTAATCCGTCCTCCACTCAAAAAACATGGGTCAACAGCTCTATCAGCAAAATATCCCAAAGAACGACATCATCAGAAAGGGCGAAAGACTTTATATTAGCATCCTCTGGTGGTTCTTTTCCGAGAAGATTTATGAATATGCTTGGGGTATATGATGACCATACGGAGAAGGCGAATAAACTTGGAGCCAATTTATTGGGAGCGCTTGGTGGCTCAGTAAAATCGGATAAAGAGATTGAGGGCGTGGGTGGTCCAATTCCAATGGCCGAGCTTGACAAGGCAATTGAACAAGTGGAGAGTGAGTTTTTTAGGCTAATTGAAGAAAGTTATCCACCGGTTGAAGCTCCAAAAAATTTATCTGTTTTTGAAACTAATAAACTACAACAAGAACAACAAGTATTAAGGCAAGGGAATGATTGGCTTGCTAAAGGCATAACTTTTGTTGGTGGCAACAAAGATGGGTATGAGCCGCCAGTAAAGGCCGAAAGCATCAGTGAATTAAGGGAGGTATTAGATAATGGTCCTATTTACGGTGATAATTACATTAGGGAAAAAGTGACTAAATACGAAGGCTTAATCGAAGATTTTTTACCGATTTCAAAGGAAGAGGTCCATGCAAAACTAGATAAAATGTCAGAAAGCGCCGAAAAGCCGAAAAGCCTCACCATTTAATATTAAATCCATGCGGATGAATTTAAAAAGTATTATTTTACTTCAATTTTTACAATAAATATGTATAATCAGTAATATAATACTTTTAGCGCGCGAGGGAAAAAAATGCAAATAGGAAACTCAAATTTAAGTTTTTTAAATAAAACAACAAA
>JYMV01017878.1_pt1 | contig 15164 bp, 17 predicted proteins | sample 338911 | NCBI WGS metagenome assembly JYMV01 (sample SAMN03354496, study PRJNA234377) | hydrothermal vent metagenome | biome: Deep sea; feature: Hydrothermal plumes at the Eastern Lau Spreading Center, Western Pacific Ocean; material: Seawater | place: Tonga | collected 2009 | depth 2000 m m
CAGGCAGGCGTCAATCTGGCGCTGAACCAGATGATGGTCCTCAGGCGGCAGTCCTGGACGGATGGCACCAGTAATCCGGTTACGTGCCATCTGACCCGCATCGATCCACACTTGACGCAGCTGCTGCAAACTGCGTCCGAGTGTTAACTTTCTGGCGGTCAACATGTTTATGCGTGGCCCGGCACAAGAGAGGGTTAATTGTAACGTTTGCGCCCGTCCAAACAGCATATATCAGATCGGTGTGGCTCCGTATTTAAGCACCGACGGCTGACAAACAGAACTATTACCGATCGTGCAGCAAGTTTCCTTGATGATAGAATCCCCGCCCTTTCTCACCAACCGCTTTTGAAGTGGAGTCCACCGACCGCCATGAACAACGTCAAACATCTGATTGACTGGAAATTTTGGCGTGATGAAGATATCCGTCATGTGCTTGAACTTGCGAGAACAGTCAAGCACAACAGGAAGGATTATCAGAATCATATGCAGGGTCACACCCTGGTTATGTTGTTTCAGAAAACCTCGACCCGTACTCGCGTATCGTTCGAAGCCGGCATGACCGAACTCGGCGGGCACGCCATCAATCTCGACTGGCGGGCCAGCAACTTCGCACTGAGCAAGGTGCGGTTTGAAACGAAGTACCTCAGTCGAAATGCGGCCATGATCATGGCCCGGCTCAAGGATAATGCGGATATCGTAGAAATGGAAGACGCAGCCTCAGTACCGGTCATCAATGGCTGCTGTAATCTGTACCACCCTTGTCAGGCACTCGCCGATGCACTGACCATCGCTGAGGATCGGGGCGGCAATCCGGATGGCGCACGGCTGACGTATATTGGTGTTTACAACAATGTGGTCAACTCGCTGGTCTCAATCAGCAGCTCCCTGGGAATCCACCTGACCCTGGTCTGCCCAGTTCGCGATATAGACACAGTGGACGAAGAATCCCGGCAGCGGCTTCAGGATGCCGGTCTCCTGACCGAAACTCTGGATGTTACCGAAGCGGTATCACAAGCAGATTACGTATACACCGACACCTGGCTCGATATGGAATATTTCAATGATCCCTCGTACCAATCTGAAAAGGATCAGCGAAGTGAATTGATGCTGCCGTATCAGATCAATTCGACCCTGATGGCCGGGAGCCGGGCCAAAATCATGCACGACATGCCCATTCACCCGGGTTATGAAATAGCAGAGGATATGGTTGAAAGTGATCGGTCGATTATCTACGACCAGGCAGAAAACCGGCTCGATGCCCAAAAAGCGATCATGCTGCACTTGCTGCATGATCTCTGACCGAAAGATGGACGACGTCCGGTACTGTCAATCGTAGAGAGGATCTCCCGTCTTGGCTTTCCGTTCTCGCCAGACAATGAGCAGGCCTCCGCCGATAATAAAAAAGACCCCGGGGATCAGGCGATGGAAAGGCGCTTCATCGAAAAACATCCACCCCAGCAGAAACGCAAACGGAATACTGAAATATTCAAATGGCGCCAGATTGCTCGGTGCTGTCAGGCGGTAGGCAGTCACCAGACAGAACACAGCTGAGCCACCGGCAACACCCATCGCCAGTAACCACAACCAGTCCTGGTAGGTTGCGACCTCGACATAACCTCCGGTGAACACCACCAGCATAACCGCGCCGGTCAGAGCGCCAGCGAGAGCGTACAGATTGATCAGCGCAGTTGGCACACTTTTATCAAACAGTTGTGCAGTAACGCTGGAGGCGGCATAACCCAGCGCCGCACAGACGGGCAGCAGCGCATACACATTAAAACTGTCTGCATCCGGACGCATCACCAGCACAATACCGACAAAACCCACTCCCACTGCTGACCATCGCCAAATACCGACTCGATGACCCAGTATCAGGATCGATAACAGAGTCACAAACAAGGCACCGGAAAAAGCGATAGTTGACGCGGTGGCGAAATCCATATGGACGAGCGACAGATAAAAGCAAAACTGTGCGATGGCCACAAAGCCCCCGCGGGCGATCGCGAGCTTCCATTGCACAAGCCGCACTGGTCGGCCCGCTTCACGCCAACCGGACGAATAGAACAGCACTAAAACGCTGGGGATAAGCCCAAACACATTTCTCAGCATCGATAACTGCTGGGCGGGGTATCGTGCGCCGAGGTGCTTGATGATGGCACCCATCACATCAAACAGGAAAATCGCAAGCATAATGATAACGATCGCGTTAAAAAGGGGCGACTTCTGTGTAAGGGTATTCATAACCCAGCCCCTAGAGCTCGAATAGCCGTCTCACGCTTTTTCTGATTTATGTCCACACCCCTGTTGAAACCTGCCTCACGCTTGCCTAGGATGGCGTGAACAATAGCGCAAACCTACTCTCGCAACGAGAAATTTCATGCCTCATTCACCTTTGCTATACCAGCACGACGGCCGACTGGCACGAATCACACTTAATCGACCAGAAGTACTCAACGCCATCAACTCCGCTATGCCCGACGAACTTGCTGATGCGGTAGAGCGAGCGAACGCTGAGCCGGACGTGCGCGTTATTGTTCTCTCAGGTGCGGGGCGCTCTTTCTGTGCGGGTTACGACCTTGATGCCTATGCGCAAACCCCGGGGACCAATCCAGGCATCCAGGAGATGCCCTGGGATCCGCTGAAAGATTTTTCATTCATGAAACGAAACACTGATCAGTTCATGAGTCTGTGGCGTTCTCCCTTGCCGGTGATCGCAAAAATTCAGGGGCATGCGCTGGCCGGCGGCAGCGATATGGCCCTGTGTGCCGACCTGCTTGTCATCGGAGAAGGGGCCAAGCTGGGTTATCCACCTGCCCGGGTCTGGGGCTGCCCGACTACCGCGATGTGGGTTTATCGAATCGGTGCCGAACGGGCCAAAAAGCTGCTCTTAACCGGCGACACCATTGATGGCAGAACAGCCGAGAACTGGGGACTGGGTCAGTGCGTCCCTGATTCGGCACTCGACGACACGATTGAGGATCTTGCGCAACGTATTGCAACCATTCCGCGAAACCAACTGATCATGCAGAAACTGATGGTCAACCAAACATTGGAAAACATGGGGATCGCCTCGACCCAAACCTTGGCGACCCTGCTCGATGGCATCGCCCGGCATTCTCCTGAAGGGGTCAACTTCAAACAGCGGGCTGAAACCTTCGGCTGGAAGCAGGCGGTGCGTGAACGAGACGAAGGAACATTTGACTGGACCCGAAATCAACCCTTTAAAGAAGAGCCCGGCGAGGACAACAGCTAAATAGACAGTGTTATTGCGGCACACCGACGGCTACGATTCGGTCCAGCCCGCGAAGATGAGTATCCAGAATAGGCGCAATACGCTGACGCGAAGCGGTACGTCGTACACATTCGTCGATCGCCGGAAACTCACCGCGCGCAAGATCCTTTGAATAAGTACTGGTCACCAGAAGATAAATGTCCGGCAGACTGAACCGCTCTCCCAAATGATATGGTCCGGCCTTTGCCAGATGATCTTCAACCAGTGCCCAACGTTGGGTGAACAGGTCGCTGGCTCTCTTTCGAATAGCCTCAATATCTCCTGCGCGCAGGGTATAACGGTGGGCATAGAAACTGCGCTTTACCGGCTCCTGTACCTCAGTAGCGTGATAAGCCAACCAGTCCAGCATCATCCCGCGCTGAGGGTCAGTGGGACCGGGTGCGAGATGTTCCAAACTATGCCTGTCACACAGGTAGACCATGATGGCGATGGTTTCACAGACCACATTGCCATGATCATCGACCAGTGCCGGAATGGTGCCCCGGGGATTGATCGACAGGAACCAGGTGCTTTGATGCTCGTTAGCGGTGATATCCACTGCCCGCTTTTCAAAGGGTAGACCCGCCTCTGCCAGCACCATGTGCGCAGCGGTCGCGCGCGATCCATCTAGACAGTAGAGCGTGTACATGTCTTCTCCTCCGGTCTGGTGCAACCTGCGATCAGCACACCGTCTGTAGCGTCAGGGGCGAGATTACCAAATGCCGCTCCTTTGTGTTGTTGGACAACTTGACATTGACTCCAGGACCATTGACGTTACCTCGACACTGTTACGAAAATAACCTGGATGACATTACCTCAAACAACTCTCACCGTACTGCCCGAATGGATCGACCATAACGGACACATGAACGTGGCTTATTACGTCCTGGCATTTGACTTTGTGACTGATACTGTCTATGAGACCTGGGGACTTGGCCTCGATTACCCTGAGCGAGAAAACCACGCCATATTTACGCTGGGTATGAACGTCGACTATGTCAGTGAAGTATTCGAAGGTGAACCCCTATCTGTTGCCACGCAGCTTTTGGATATGGACCACAAACGTATTCACTACCTACACACCATGGTCCACGGCGACGATGAACGGCTTGTAGCACGCAACGAATGTCTGTGTATGAACATCAGTCTCGATAACCGACGCAGTGCTCCGTTTCCATCCAGCGTACGCAACAAACTGGAACCGGTTTTCTTGGAACACCAGAAACTAGCCATGCCAGATAGTGTTGGCCGTACACTCCGCATCCCCTACAAAAACTCCTGATGTCCTCAGTTCAATCGTCCCTTTAGGGTGGCCTGCAACAGTTCAGCCTGCTCGTGCAGTTCTTCTGCCCCGTGGCCCTCCAGCAGTGTTTCGATATCGCTCAGGGCTGCTTTGATCTCACCTGCCTTGGCTTTCAAGGCAGCAATTTCCAGACGGAATACCGGCGCATCTTTTGCCAGCACCAGCATCGATTCAGTAATCCGCAAAGCAAGACCAGTGTCGTCGCGCTGGCGGGCCCGAATCCGAATATTGTTCTGAAGCCGTAACAGAATCTCGCGGTTGCTCACAGGCACAACACCGTTCATTGCGTTCTCAGTCGAATCTTCCTGTGCTGCTGTGAATCGTTCATGGAGATTGCTGTCATCCAGTTGCCGCGCCTGGTGGAAAGGGTCAAGTATTGCGGGTTCGCCGATTGTCGAGACCTGTATCAGAAAGTGAGCTGGAGAATGTATACCAGCTGCGGTCCATCCCTGAACACGCCAAGCATGTATACAGATGATCCCCAAGGACACCGGAAGACCGCATCGTCGGTCAATCACACGGATCAGATTGGCGTTCTGAATATCGTCGTAAGACCGTCTATCACCGCTATATCCATGCGTCGTATAAACCACGGCTCTCAGGGCGTTAATACATTCGGTCAAACGACTGTCCGGGCGCGTCATCGCAGCGATATCTGAAGCCAGCAGATCAAGGTGCTGCCGGTAAGGTACAAGATCGACAGACGGATCATCCAGCGCAGCCAACAGTAACGCTGTTTCCGCAAGGTCGATGTCAGCGTCCCTTGTGCTGACCGCCGCTCTGAGTTTTTGCAACAGTGTTGCTCTGTCCACCGGTTGTGATCCTCAGCGCAATCAAGAACAGTGACCACCAAGTATGACCTCAGGTTTTGTCGTTCACAATCAGCTGTGGATTTTGTAGATCGACTGCGTTAACGTTCCTACCAATCGTGGGGGATAACGGCATATTTCAAGATGCTTTGAGTGTGGTAACTCATTATGACGAAACTCAGTGGTGTTAACGACTACGTAACCCGTTCGGCCACCCATCTCGAAGTGTTGGCAACCGAGATCATGGCGGCCATCGGCTGTAGCGACGACATCGCGTCTATGGTTGCGCATCATCTTGTGGATGCCAGCTGTAAGGGCATCGATTCGCACGGTGTGATGCGCCTGATGTGGTATGCAGAACAAGCTGAAAGTGGCTACTTTTTGCCGTCTGCCCGACCCAGCGCACACCAGAACCAACGCGGGGCCTGGATCATCGATGGCGGCGGCGGAATGGGTATTCCGGCAATGGCGATGGGCATAGACAAAGGAACGATCCTGGCCAAGGAACACGGTATGGCGGTTGTGGGCGTAACCCATTGTGCCCATACCGGCAGGTTGGGTGCGTTCTGTGAACAGGGCGCAGCAGCGGCCTGCCTCACGATCACATTCGGCGGCGGTGGCCGGCAGAACTGGCGCCAAGTTGTACCGTACGGCGGCGCCAAGGCAAAGCTGCCCACTAATCCCTATGGGTTCGGCATTCCTGGCGGTGACCGTGGTCCTGTCATCGTTGACTTCGCGACATCTGCCGGTGCCGGTGGCTGGATCTATCTTGCCAAAAGTGCCGGTGGCCGGCTGCCTGACGGACTCATTGTCGATGCCCAGGGCAAGCCTTCGACTGACCCCGACGATTACCTGAATGGCGGCGCCCTACTCCCTGCTGCCGGCGCGAAAGGTTATGGCCTAGCGCTGATGGCTGAACTCGTTGGCGAAGCTCTGCTGGGTGTAGCTACTACCGAATTGAACTGGATCATTCTGCTGGTCGATACCACCCGCTATCGTGACGATTCAGACTTCAAGCGTGCTGCTGAATCGGTTCTCAGCGACATTCGTGAGTGCCCAGCTGCTGATGGTTTCGACCGTGTAGAGATTCCCGGCGAACGGGAACGGGATCTAGAGAAAATACGCCGTAAAGAGGGGGTTCCAATTCCCGCTGCAACATGGGATCAGATCGTAACACTCGCCGACCAACTCAACGTGCGTTCAGTGAGGTGAGGCTCTCTATTCCCAGTTACCCACTCATGGTCAAACCACCGGACACACTGATAACCTGCCCGGTGACATAAGCCGCATCATCACTGGCTAGAAAGCTGATTGCGCCCGGCAGGTCTTCGGGCTTTCCAATTCGACCCATCGGTATCGCGCGCTGCATTGCCTGCCGTAGTTTTTCCGGATCACCAGCACCTTCCGCGTAACCGGCAAAAAGGGCGGTATCCGTTGGGCCCGGGCAAACAACGTTGAAAGTGATGCCATGCCTGGCATGTTCGCGGGCCAGGGTTCTGGCAAAACCGATCAGGCCGGCTTTGCACGCGGCGTAGACAGACTCACCCGACGACCCGACACGGCCGGCGTCGGAAGATACACTGACGACCCGGCCATAGCTGCGCTCAACCATACCGGGTAACACCACGTGATGCATATTCAAGGCACCAATCAGATTGATATCGATAATCTTGCGCCAGAACTCGGGATCGGTTTTCAGGAATGGACGAAACAGATCCCAGCCTGCGTTATTGACAAGAATATCGACCCCGCCCAGTACTTTTTCGATCTCTAGCAGCCCCTGTTTGAGCCCCTCCAGATCCGTGACATCGATACCTAAGGCGAGACTCTGGCCACCGGCATCTGTCAGCTCATCTGCAATGGTCTGCGCAGCTGCGGCATTCTTGTCCAGTACTGCCACCTTTGCACCTTCTTCAACAAATCGACGACTCGTCGCTCCGCCTATACCCCCCCCGCCACCGGTAATGACGGCGACTTTACCCGCAAGCCGATTCATAGCGCTGACCTCCAAGTGCGGCACTGATGTGCGCACACATTCACACCGACAACATCTGGAAGCAGGTCAGCTTAACAGAAAGCCGGCACCCTACGGCAGCGCTGTAGAGACCTCTGATACCATTAAACCTTAAGGACACAACACGACAGACAAGTCGATACCCAATAGGAGACCGAGGTATGAGAGCAGCTGTACTGACAGAACGGGGTAAAGCCGGACTTGCTGTCACAGACTTTGCCGAGCCTGTGCCTGCTGCCGGTGAAGCGGTTATGAAAGTGCACGCTGCTTCAATCAACCACGTTGATCTCTATATGCGGGACAGTGGCGCAGGGATTTCCCACGAACTACCGCTGATCCTCGGCGTTGACGGCGCAGGTGAAATCGTCGAGGCGCCGGCTGGCTCACATCTCAAGCCCGGTGATCCCGTGGTACTTTACCCCATGGCCAGCTGCGGCCGGTGCCGCGCCTGCCAGGCCGGCGACCAGGCCAACTGCAGCACATTCAGTATTTCTGGGGAGACCCGGCACGGTTCCTTTGCTGAGCTGATTGCTATGCCTGAACACTGCTTTGTGCCCAAACCCGAGAACCTGAGTTGGGAAGCGGCAGCCACGCTGCCCGTGGCCTATCTGACTGCCTGGCGGATGCTGTTCAGCCATGATCCACTTCAATCAGCCGAGACTGTTCTGATTGTCGGCATCGGCGGCGGTGTTGCTGCGGCCTGCCTGCAGATGGCAAAAATGGTGGGTGCCCAGACGATCGTGACTTCCTCGAATGACGAGAAACTCAAGTGGGCCAACAGTCTGGGTGCAGATTTCGGCATCAACTACAACACACACCAGGTTGCTAAGCAGGTGATCGCACTGACCGGTGGCGAGGGGGTCGACATGGTTGTTGACACTGTCGGAAAAGCGAGCTGGGGAGACAGCCTCCGCTCCCTTCGCCGTAGCGGCCGACTGGTAACCTGCGGCGCGACAACAGGCGGCCATCCGTCGGCTGACATTCAGCGACTTTTCTCCAAACAACTTGCGATCTATGGGTCAACTACGGGCAGCCTGGAAGAATTCAGACAGCTGATTGAGGCTACAAAGCGTGGTCTGATCCAACCTCTGATCGATAGACAATATCCACTTGCCGAACTCGCCGAAGGTCTGGAGCGGATGGAAAGAGGAGAACAGCGAGGCAAGCTCGTGGTCAATGTTTCCAGTTGAGAGGATCAGCACAACAGGCGATACTCTAACCATGGCTCTGCTATCCGTACTGGATCTCTCTCCGATCACACAGGGCAGCCATGCCGGACAGGCACTTCGTAACAGCCTGGACCTTGCACGCCGGACAGAAAATCTCGGTTACAACCGTTACTGGGTTGCGGAACACCACAACATGGCGGGCATTGCCAGCGCCGCTACCGCAGTCGTTATCGGTCACATTGCCGGTGGAACACAAGTCATTCGCGTCGGGTCCGGGGGCATCATGTTGCCGAATCATGCGCCGCTAGTCATCGCAGAACAGTTCGGCACACTCGAATCTCTATACCCGGGTCGAATCGACCTCGGACTCGGTCGGGCACCCGGCACCGATCAATTCACAGCCCATGCACTTCGACGCAATCTCGCTGGCGATGTAGACCAGTTTCCACGCGATGTGCAGGAACTGCAGAGCTACTTTGGGTCCAGCCAGCCCGGCCAGCGTGTTACAGCAGTTCCGGGTAACGGGCTGGAGGTTCCCATCTGGATTTTGGGGTCGAGTCTCTATGGCGCCCAGCTGGCTGCGGCACTGGGCCTACCGTACGCTTTTGCTTCTCACTTTGCACCAGCTGCCATGATGCAGGCCATAGAAATCTACAGACAGCGATTCGAACCTTCCGCACAACTGGCTGAACCTTACGTTATGTTAGGCTGCAATGTGTGTGTCGCCGAAACTGACGACGAAGCCTGGCTGCTCCGCAGCTCGGCACTGCAGTCCACCTTGAACCTTCGGCGCGGGCAACCTGGCCCGCTACCACCACCGGTTGAAAACCTGGAAAGTCGGATCAGCCCCCACGAAAAGATGATGCTCGACGAGCTGCAAACAGCTTCAATGGTTGGATCTCCCGAAACTGTGCACCGGGAACTCGAAGCCTTCATAGCGCTTACAGCCGCCGATGAATTAATAATTTCTGCTCAGATCTATGACCACAGCGCAAGATGTCGTTCCTACGAGATTGCAGCTGATGTTGCCATCCCGAAGGCGGCCTGATGCTGGACAGGAGTGACGAACCGACAAACACCGTGACCCACCTGCCCAGCGCCGAACATCAGATCCGCGCTGAACAATCTGCACAACAAGCGTCGCGTAAACAGCACTGCGGCAGCACTGAACTGCTGACTTCAACTTTCCACGACGCTTTGACTCGACCGGAGCGCATTCTCTGAAACAACTCGCCCGGTCACTACACCAGATCTTCAGTCCACAAGGTCACATATTTCGCGGTTGGTGGGTGGTTGGCGCCGGCGGCCTTGTTCAGTTCACGGGAGCTATCCTGTTTTTTCAGGCATTCGGTGCTTACTTTCTCCTGATAGAGGATGAATTTGGCTGGAGCAAGGCGTTGTTGGCCGGCGCTTTTGCCCTTGCCCGACTCGAGAGCGGCCTGCTTGGACCGATCCAAGGCTGGATGATCGACCGGTATGGACCACGGGCAGTCATTCGCTGGGGTCTGGTCATTTTCGGACTGGGGCTCATTGGATTCAGTCAAATGGAATCGATCATCGAGTTTTATGTTTATTTCTTTTTTATCGCGCTTGGCACCAGCCTCGGTGGATTTCTCTCTGTCACCACAGCACTGGTCAACTGGTTTTCAAAACATCGGGCAAAGGCGCTGGCACTGTCACAGTTCGGATTTTCGTTTGGTGGAATGCTTGTGCCCATCACAATCTTTTCACTGGAAACGATAGGTTGGCGCATCACCGCAGCGGCTTCAGGCATTATCGTCCTGATAGTGGCCTGGCCACTGACACGAATTATCGACCACCGACCTGAGGACATCGGTGAAACCCCCGATGGGATCCCATACCAGGGGCCAACACTGTCGACGATGAGTCCAAATCCCACAAACACACCGGCATACAGGCGGGCTGATTTCACCGCCCGGGAAGCTTTGAGAACCAGAGCATTCTGGTTTATGTCACTCGGCCACGGTACCTCTTTGCTGATTATCGGCGCCGTTATGGTTCACCTCATTCTTCACTTAAACGGACAACTGGGTTATTCGTTGACAGCGGCGGGTCTGGTCGTCTCACTGATGACTGCCATGCAGATCATCGGCCTGGTGAGCGCTGGATTTCTCGGTGACCGATTCGATAAACGATTGATCGTCACCGCTTGCATGGGATTTCATGCCGCAGGTCTGCTGCTGCTCGCCTATGCGCACAACATTTGGATGGTAATCGGCTTTGCTGTGCTACACGGCATTGCCTGGGGAACGCGTGGGCCGCTGATGCAGGCTATTCGAGCTGACTATTTTGGCGCGTCTAATTTCGGTGTCATCATGGGATGGTCGTCTTTAATCGTGATGATGGGCATGGCGCTTGGTCCACTCTATGCCGGCTACATGGCAGACCGTACAGGCAGCTATGTAAGCGCGTTTACGACTCTGGCGATCACCGCTTTGTTCGGCGCTGTCTTTTTTCTACTGGCGACAAAACCTGTGAAGCAGCTACAACCGGAGTCAGCCCAATCACCTACTCAATAACCCACTCTCCCACTGTGCATCCGCCTTTTAGCTTGTTCAGCCAAACAGATCCCCGGCTTTCTTGGGTGAGAGCCGAATCAACCGGGAAGTACGCACTGCTGCCTGCCGATGCACTACAGCTTTCTGGTAATCAGGATTCTTGACCATCGAAACGAACGCGTCGGTAGATGGGTACTGGGCAATAAATACAATATCCCAGCACTCGCTGTCTGGACCGATGAGAACAGATTCGAAGTTCGCGCTGTAGGCGATTGACCCACCCACCGCTTTGAGTATCGGCCCACTCTCCTCACCGTAGGCCCGGTATGCTTCCTCACCGCTCAGCGCCTGCCCGTGCCGGGCATGCTGCTGCGGATATACCGCAGTCTGGCGCAACCGAACGAGATTGAGCATATGGATTTCGCCCTCACCGTTCAGAGAACGAAAAGCTCTGAATGCATCCCGGGTTGGATCAACATAGTTTTCTGTCATGATGTTCTCCAGATACTGTTTGCTGCAGGCACTACAGCCCATTTCTTGAATACCTGCCGTGTTCAGACCATAGACCGCCAAATTCCGGACTGCAAATCTCCCTGACCAGCTTGGAATGGAATTTCTACTACCCGAAACAGGCCAATATCAGTTAAGGTTTCCCTATAGTGAAATGACCGTCGGGAGAACAGCAATGCAGATCAGTGCGTGGTTTCCAACCCGCGACATCGGAACAGACCCGGTCCGGGTTCGTGACTGGGCCCAAGCCGCCGAAGAACTGGGTTACGACCATATAGAAGTACCCGACCACGTTTTCGGGGCAACGGCACGCGACGGCTGGTCACCGCGGTACACCGAACAGGATCCGTTTCACGAGACCTTTGTGACCTTAGGCTTCTTGGCCGCGGTCACCACAACAATCGGCCTGGCAAGCGGTGTACTGATTCTGCCCCAGCGCCAGACCGGCGTGGTGGCCAAGCAGGCAGCACAGGTGGACATACTCAGCGGCGGTCGGCTGCGCCTGGGCGTCGGGGTGGGCTGGAATCATGTCGAGTACGAAGCGTTAAACGAAGACTGGAAGACCCGGGGTGCCAGACAGCGTGAGCAGGTCGAGGTACTCAAGAAACTCTGGTGTGACGATCTGGTCACCTACCAGGGTCGATTTCACCACTTCACTGAGGTCAACATCACACCGCGTCCGGTGCAACGTCCGATCCCAATCTGGTTTGGCGGCAGTTCAGACGCGGTTGTAAAACGCGCGGCGCAGATCGGCGATGGGTGGATGCCGATCATGACTCCAGATCACGAGGCAGAGGCCAAACTCGAGCAACTGCAAAATCATCTGAGCGACTGCGGACGCGATGCCAGTGCCTTCGGTATTGAAGGTTGGCTGCGAATGGACAAGGCCGACCCTGATGAATGGGGCGCAGCCGCTGAGGGCTGGCGTAAGCTGGGGGCCGACATCGTGATGCTCTATCCGATGTACCGTATTCCCGACCTCGATGATCAGATCGAGACCCTGCGCCGGTTCAAAGAAGTTGTGACCGGCTAACGGCTGATTCGGTAACACACCATCAGGATAAACTGAACATAGCTCTCACCATCCTGGTTCGTCATAGACGAAGCGGTAAGCCTCCTCTGCGCGAATGATGTGGCCGGCTGAGGGCAGCGGGAAGTGCGCAGTACAGATCAAGGTATCGCTCTCACAGTAGCGATCCAGGAACGTCCAGCGCGTTTGTTTCGCTTGCTCTGCATCCCAGTCCGGCCACGCCGTCCATTCAGGATGCAGGCACTGAACCGGCGAGTGCATCAGGTCACCACACATCACCGCCGCTGCACCCTTTGACTTCAGCGATATGGCAACATGGCCGGGTGTGTGTCCCGGTGTAGACTCCAGGAAGACCTCATCGTCCAATGCATAATCGTTTGCGACGAGTTCGGCCCTGCCCGCTTCGATAATCGGCAGCACACTATCTTCGTACGGAGTGCGCGAGAACTTTTCATGTCCAACATCGCGCCAGAGCTCTACTTCCTGCTTCGAGAATACATAGCGAGCATTCGGGAAAGTCGGCACCCAGCGGCCACTCTCAAGCCGGGTGTTCCAGCCCACATGATCAGAGTGCAGGTGGGTACACAGGACAAAATCTATGTCCGCAGGATCAATGCCATGGGCAGCCAGTGCACCAAGGTAAGTCGTGTCGGACTTAAGGTGCCAGTGTGGTCGGTTCTCACGCGACTTGTCGTTTCCGACACAGGCATCGATCAGGATTGTGTGGTGGGTGGTTCGGACAATATAACTTTGTATCGGTAACTTGAGTTTTCCCGTCTTGGGATCCATGGCATCCGGTTCAAGCCAATGGCGATGGGGTGCCCAGTCTTCCTCGGCAGTCTCAGGGAAAAATTCTAACGCGCTGAATGGTGTCACCAATTCCAGCACTCGCAAAATCTCGAGCCCACCCAGCTTTCTGGAGCGCGAACTCATGCGACCGACCGCGCCAGCAAGGGCTCAAACAATTCCTGCAAACCAACCGTGTTCATTGTCAACCGCCCGGGTTCACCACTCTGATCGGTGCTTCGCGTGCGCCGGGCACAGGCCAACCGTCTGGCCAGCGGTCACGCTGCTCAAGTTCATCGGCGGTCACCATGTGCCGGGGATCAGCTACCCGATAGGGAAACAGGATGCCATCCAGGTGATCGTGCTCATGCTGGTATAGATGGGCTTCCCAGTCTGTAAACTCACGACTGAGCGGTCGGCCGTCCCGGTCGTAGCCATCGACCTTGATCGCACGGGGCCGACCGACATACGCCTTGAGGCCGGGTACAGACAGGCATCCCTCCCAGTACCACACCGGTGCTGGATCGAGAATCTTGATCTCTGGATTGATCCAATACACCAGAGCTCCCGATCCGGATGGATCACGCATCAGAAAAAACCGCTGGAACCATCCAAGCTGCGGTGCAGCAATACCGTTCGCACCATGGCGTTTAAGACCCGTCTCGAGCAGGGCCAGACGTTCCTGGAATAAGGTTGTGCTGATATCTTCCAGATCAACAGAAACCGACGGTTCAGCCAGTTGGGGGTGGCCCAGGGTGAGAACTTCAGGCAACTCTTGACTCATAACACAAGCTTACACCCAGGTCGCCCAGGTCGCCAACGGCAGCTTTTCTCAGGCCACAATCAACTATCATATCGCCCTCATTTCATCTGACGCGCCACGCATCCTGCCGATGCGCGGCCGCCCGGGGCCGGAGACGCTGCGATAAAATCTGAAACCTTCATCACCGTAGAACAGGAACACACCGACGCACTCGGCCACCTCAATCATGTTCAGGCAGTCAAATTCATGGAAACTGCCCGGGAGGACTGGTATCAGCAATGCGGTCAGCCGGTACTCGATCCAGCCGGATTCGGCACGATTGTGGTCAATATCAACTACAACTACCGCGGCGAGTGTTTTCTCGGTGAAGCGCTGCGCATCATCACAGAGCCCGTTGAACGTGGCCGCAAAAGCTTTGTTTTACGTCATGAGATCATCAAGCCAGACGGTGCAATCCCAATTGACGGACTCGCCACCTGTCTCATCATGGATATGAAGGCTCGTACGGCCATCCCCGTGCCGGACTGGATCGCTGAGCACTTTCCTGATTCTCAAACGTCTGACAATCCTCAGTTCCTCAGTCGCCAGCCAGAGCGACCACCGCATCAGCCATAAACAGTGCACCCGGCAGTTCCATTTTCACCGGTGTACGCGCCGGATAGGGTTCCGTGAAATAACGCGTGCACATCTGATTCAACGAGTCAAAATGACCCCAGTCAGTTATAAAGACTGTGAGTTTGACGACATCGGCCAGGCTGGCTCCGGCATCCTCGACGATCACTTTCATATTCTCAAACACACGTTCGACCTGGGCCTCAAACGTATCGCCAACAACTTCGCCCGTCTCTGGATCAAAGGGGCCCTGTGCTGAGACATACAGGACACGCCCAGAGACGGTGACCCCGGGTGAATAAGGCCCTTTGGGTGCCGCCGCGTTTTGGGGGTGAACTGCGGTTTTCATGCTGATCGTTCTCGATTCACTCCACTCAG
>JYMV01008969.1_pt1 | contig 15162 bp, 10 predicted proteins | sample 338911 | NCBI WGS metagenome assembly JYMV01 (sample SAMN03354496, study PRJNA234377) | hydrothermal vent metagenome | biome: Deep sea; feature: Hydrothermal plumes at the Eastern Lau Spreading Center, Western Pacific Ocean; material: Seawater | place: Tonga | collected 2009 | depth 2000 m m
AGATTCTAAAAGACCCTCATCCATGTTCACATCAATCAACTGGGCACCGTTTTCAATCTGTTGACGGGCAACGGACAGAGCCTCCTCATACTGGTTTTCCTTAATTAGCCGGCGAAATCGAGTCGATCCGGAAACATTGGTTCGCTCGCCAATATTCACAAAATTTGAATCAGGACGTATAGTAAATGGTTCCAGTCCACTCAAACGTGTGAATGGGGGTATTTCCGGGATTTTTCGCGGAGGAAGATCACCCACAGCATCAGCAATAGCTGATATATGATCTGGTGTGGTCCCACAACAACCACCCACGATATTCAACAGACCCTTCTCCGCAAATTCCCGGATGAGACCAGCCATGAATTCCGGACTGTCATTATATTCTCCAAATTCATCAGGAAGTCCTGCATTGGGATGGACAGATACATATGTGTCAGCCGTTCGTGAAATATCTTGGAGATGAGGACGAATCTGTTGAGCGCCCAAAGCACAATTTAAGCCTACGCTTAACAGATTTCCATGGCGAATCGAAATCCAGAATGCCTCTGGAGTCTGTCCAGAAAGCGTTCTCCCACTGGCATCTGTAATGGTCCCGGAAACTAAAACGGGAATTGGCTTGCGGGATTCTTCAATGATTTCCTGAACCGCTGCCAAAGCAGCTTTACAGTTGAGAGTATCAAAAACGGTCTCCACCATCAACAAATCCACACCGCCCTCAAGAAGAGCTTCAGCCTGTTGATGGTAGGCGGAGAATAATTCATCAAAAGTAATATTGCGAAAACCCGGATCATTTACATCCGGAGAAAGGGAAGCTGTCCGATTTGTGGGGCCTAAAACACCACAGACAAATCTTGGTTTTTCCGGTTCCTTTTTAGAAAATTCATCGGCCACCTGGCGACCAATTCGGGCAGCAGCAAGATTTAAATCCTTCACAGATTCTTCCATCCGGTAATCACTTTGAGATATTCTATTCCCATTAAATGTATTGGTCTCAATGATATCTGCACCTGCTTCAAAATATGCTCTGTGAATACCTTCGATGACTTCAGGGCGGGTTAAAGATAATAAATCATGGTTCCCTTTCAAATCCACCGGGTGGTTTTGAAATAGATCTCCCCTGTAATCCTCTTCTCCAAGAGAATGATTTTGAATCATCGTTCCCATGGCGCCATCCAGAATGACAATTCGCTGTTTCAGTATTTCTCTTAACTTTTCCATAATAAAAAAACCGGCACTTGTCCGGCTTTGCTAGACCTTTTTAGCACCTTTATTTATAGTCGTTGCAATACGGTTCAAATCACGACTGGTAAAAGTTAGGATATTTATTCTTTTACAGCAACTCTTTTTTCATATTATCATGTTTACGTACCCATCAGCATATATTTGATACATCCCCTCCTATGACCCAACCTGCAATGGTGAATCCTTCTAAGTCAGCACCTTCCAGAATGACACTGTTTTCAATAATTCAGATTTCGTTTCGTTTCTCTTTGAATTTGGAAATCCGGCCTGCCATTTTAGACACAGCCCGGTCTATGGATTTGGTAACATTGTCCGTGGTATCTTTTACATTTATTTTTCGTTTCGGGATGGAAAGATTGATTTCAGTGGTGTATTGATTATTTTCATAAGATAAAACCACCTGACACTGAATTATCCGATTAAAATATCGTTTTAACCTCTGGACTTTATTCTCTGTATACATCCTGAGCTTATCTGATGCATGAAAGTGCCGGGCTGTAAACTCGATATTCATATGACTCCTTATTGTTAGGTTAATCCTTTAAAGTTGGAACTCCTTGTTTGACTGATTCATCTCCGATAACATACCTGGTAAAAGTATTGTGGAAATTTTCCACCAAGTTGGATACAGCTTGATGATAATCTTTAGGGATAGGCATTCAATATTGATGAGCCCAAGTGTATCCATGCCTATCTCTTTTGATGTATATATATTTTATCCTTACGATCCATGAGGATGTGCTTGTTGATGAACTTTTTTCATTTTTCCCGGTTGAATATGGGTATAAATCTGTGTGCTTGAGAGGCTGCTATGCCCCAATAATTCCTGCACAGCCCGGATATCTGCTCCCCGAGATAAGAGATGGGTAGCAAATGAGTGTCTCAATGTGTGAGGTCCGAATCGTTCACCATCTGCTACTGTTTTCAAATACATTTTGATTCGTCTCTGTACAGTTCGAGGTGAAATTCGTTTTCCTTTTGAATTTATAAATAATGGCACAAGGACTTCTTTTGCGGATAATTGAATTCCACGGAATTTAAGAAATTTTTCTATGGAAGATAGAGCACGTTTTCCATAAGGAATCAACCTTTCTTTTCCTCCTTTACCGGTTACTTTTATTAATTGACTTTCGGTGTGAAAATCATCCAGGTTGATATTCACCAGTTCTCGGAGGCGCATTCCTGTGCTGTAAAAGAGTTCCAGCATCGCCCTGTCCCGCAGTCCGATAAAGGAATCGCTGGCGGGCGCATCCATCAGTTTTTCTGCCATATCCTCGTTCACAAAAACCGGAAGTGATTTTGGTGTCTTAGGTGTCTTTAAATGAATAGCAGGATTATCCTGAATTTCTTCAATCTTCAGTAAATATTTCAAAAAGGATTTTACAGATGCAAGACGACGCGCTACTGTCTTGCTGGAATATCCCTCTTCAAACTCCTTTCCCAGAAAATGGCGAATTGCTATTTTGTCCACATCGCCGAAATCTGAAACTGGTGTACCAGAATATTCCTCGAAGAACTCAACAAACTGGCGCAAGTCATATCCATATGCATTTATGGTAAATCTTGAATAATGATGTCCTTCTAAATCATTAAGAAAAACGGAAATGATTTCTTGAGAAAAGTCAGACATTTAATTCCTTCATCTCTTCGATTAAATTAGAAAAATCCTCCGGAAGAGGTGCTTCAAACTGCAGTTGCTGTTCACTGATGGGGTGTTTTATGGAAAGTTCATGAGCGTGGAGAGCCTGCCTGCCAATAGAAACCAGCATTGTTTTTAATTTTTTTGATATTTCCGGAAGAAATCCTTTAATCCGGTTTAACCCTCCATTGTATTTCTCATCGGAAAAAATAGGATTTCCATGGAAAGTCGAATGGACACGAATCTGGTGTGTTCTTCCTGTTCGAGGAAAAAATCGAACAAGACTCAGATATCGCGTTGCTTCAACCACTTCATAATCTGTACGTGCCGACCTTCCACTGGTTGAAACTGTAAAGGATGTGGGATCTGATCGTTTACGGGTAATTGGTTCTTCGATCTTTCCTGAGATAGGTTTCCACTCTCCCCAGGTTATTCCCATGTACTTTTTTACTACGCTACGGTTTTCAAACTGATTTGCCAAATGTAAATGGGCAGAATTGGTCTTGGAAACGAGGATCAATCCTGAAGTATCCTTATCCAACCTGTGGACAATGCCCGGCCTAATTGAACCAGAAATATTTGACAGCGACTTAAAATAATACACAAGACCATTCACAAGCGTTCCATCTTTGATACCCGCGCCGGGATGTACAACTAATCCTGCTGGTTTATCAAGTACTACAATGGCATCATCTTCAAACACAATTTTCAGTGGGATATTCTCCGGTTTCAGAATTTCCGGAACTGGATTTTCATCAGGTAGTTCTACCTTAATATTTTCTCCTCCAAGGAGGCGAAATCCCGGTTTTCTGATAGTTCCATTAACCAGTACGAATCCCATCTTAATGAGCTTTTGAATATGGGTCCGGGAAAAATCTTGAAGTTCTGAAGAGAGATATTGGTCGAGACGAATATTTTCGTTCTCAGGGGTGAACTGAATGGTGGTCAAACGATGCTGTGTGTTGGCTGAACCTTTGGCTTGAACAAAAAAGAATAAAAGAGCATTGAAATAATTCCCACAGTGACCGCTGAGTCAGCGATATTGAATATGTACCAATGAAAATCACCAACCATAAAATCAAAGAAATCAATCACTTCACCAAATAGAATTCGATCAATCAAATTCCCGATTGCTCCTCCTAAAATCAAAGCAAGTGAAATCCTCATCAGAAGATTATTTTTTCTTTCACACCATAAGATCCATACCAAAAAACAGGTTATTATTAGGGAGATTCCAGAAAAAAAAGAGATACCAACAGGTAAATTTATTCCGAATGCCATCCCTTTGTTGGTGATATAATTCAGCTGAAAAAATCCCGGGATTACGGGGATAACATCGTAGAGTGTCATCGTGCTCTTAACAAGTGATTTTGAAATTTGATCCGCAGTTATAATAAGTGCAGTTATAAATAACACCCCCATCAAAGATTCAGTTTATCCCTTGTTTTACAATCTACACATTTGGTTGCATTTAACACTTCCATCATTCGTTCTTCCGGGATCAACTCTCCACAAATCTGACAAACACCAAATGCTTCGGAATCAATTCTTTCAAGTGCATTTTCAAGGTTTCGGTAATAACTGTCTTCCCGCGAAAGGAATAAAAAACTCTTCTCCCGTTCATGTGAATCCGTTCCGGCATCAGCCATATGAACACTGTAAATTGAATCCGGCGACATATTCGCCTTCGATGAATCTGTATTTAAAACACCATTCTTCATTTCACCCATCTCCCTGGAAATATTTTCCATTTTATCTAGAATGGTTTTCCTGAATTTCTTGAGTTTTGTTTTAGGATATTTTATTTTTTTAGTCATTTATTTCCTCTCAATTCTTTGTTATGCGTTGAATACCAACAGTGATTTCCTCATCCCTGACTTTAAATGTGGAATGGTACTCGCCATGTTTAAATTTATTATTCATGTTAACGGTCAGTGTCTCATTGTAAAAATACTCTTTGAATACTTCAAGAGCCTTGCCACATTTTCCTTCAATCTTTCCAAAAATCTCAATTCGGTCTTCTACCGCAAAGCTTGCTTCTTTACGCATGATCTGAACTTGCCTGATAAAATCCCGAATAACACCTTCCTGAACCAATTCATCGCTCAATTCAGTCAACAGACCTACAGTGAGCCCTTCATCAGTAGCCGACGTGAATCCTTCCACCGGTTTTGGCTCAATGAGAAGATCTTCGCGGGTAAGAATGAAAGAATCAGAACCTGAAACAACTTTCAATTCACCTCCGCTTTCCAACTCATGTAATATGTAATCACTACCTTTCTCATTTATAAATTTACGAATAATTTGAAGGTTTTCCCCATATTTCCGACCAAGGATCTTTAAATTAGGCTTTATATGAAAATTGATCAACATTTCAGGACTATCAACCCTCTCAATTGACTTGACATTTAATTCATCCAATACTACAGACTTTTGATCAAGAATAAATTCAGCCGAATCATCGCTCTTAACAACGAATTTTAAACCGGATAAGGGTTGGCGAATCTTGAGATTTGCCTTGTTTCGTGCCGATCTTCCCAGTTCAACCAACTTTTTCAAAGTATCCACACGACGCATCAAGCTTTCATCAATATAGTCTTCATTTACAGTTGGATAGTCACACAAATGAACACTTTCCACTGCATTTTGATCTGCATTCTTTATCAGATTTTGGTATATTTCTTCAGTGATAAAGGGAACCATCGGTGCCAGTAGTTTTATTGTATTGAAGAGAACATCATATATAGTTTGGTACGCAGCCAATTTATCCTGATCATCCACACTTTTCCAGAACCGGCGACGGTTTCTCCTGATATACCAATTGGATAGATCTTCAAAAAATTGATCCATTTTTCGCATAAATCTATCAACCGTAAAATTGTCAAAAGTAGAATGTGCATCCTGGATTAACTGGTGTGTTTTTGACCGTATCCAACGATCAAGGACAGTCAAATCTTTTTCTCTCACTTCCTTTACACCTGGTTCAAATCCATCAACTGAAGCATAGGTGGCAAAGAAAGAGTAAGAATTCCAAAGTGTAATCAACTTTTTTCTAACATTATTAGCTGAGCCATATCCAAACAGGAGATTATGTTCAACATTTTGGCTTATATACATCCAACGCATCACATCAACGCCCATTTTTTCCGCTGCATCATCAAACCAGATAGCATTCCCTGAAGACTTATGCATATCCTGTCCTTTTTCATCCTTTACCATAGCATGACCCAAAAGCGATTTGAATGGTGCTTTTCCTTCCATTGTAGTAGACATTGCCAAGAGAGAATAGAACCAGTTTCGAAATTGACCAGAAAAACATTCCGTTATGAACTCCGCTGGGAACCATTGTCTCCAATAGTCTCTGTCGGTTGTATATTTTATTGTAGAATAGGGAACGATACCTGCATCCAGCCACGGATTTCCAACATCATTAATTCGTGTGCCAATAAGACCAGTTTTTGGATGCCGGATTTTTACCTTATCGATCCAAGGACGGTGGGGACTGTTACCATCGAACTCATCCCATCCTTCAACAGCCAGCTCTTTTAATTCTTTTTTTGAACCTACCACAAAAAAGGAACCATCCTCAAAAGTCCAGATAGGCAGTGCTAATCCCCAGAAGCGCTTCTTGGAAATCATCCAATCCCCCATATTATCCAGCCATTCTATTTCCCGGTCATGACCCCATTCAGGAATCCACTGGATGTCACCTACAATTTTCTTGATCTGATCCCGCCAGTCCATATTGATGTACCATTCATCCACAATCCGGAAAACCAGTTCATCACCTGAACGCCAGCAATGAGGATATACATGGGGATATTGTTCAACATGAATGAGTAAATTTCGATTTTTCAAATCAGCAATAATTTTGCCTTTTGTGTGCTTGTCGGTGGCACACAAACCTGTCAACCAGCCGAACCCGTCAATGAACTTGGATTCTTCATCTAAAGGTGCGATATCAACCAATCCCTGGACTTTTCCAATTCGATTATCTATATCACCGCAGCCGGGGGCAATATGGACAATACCTGTTCCTTCTCCGGCTACAACAACATCATTTCCAAAATTGTCTTTCCCGCCATCAATCACTTTATGACAGGTAACACCATTAACTTTTTTCTGTTCAAGATCAGGTTTTGTAAATGGATATCCTCCAGGGATTGACTGAGCTTCCAAAGAATCGAAAGGACCTTCATACTCCCAACCTATCATTTCAGACCCTTTCACAGAGCCTTCAATTGTGAACCCGCCATGTTCTTTAAAAATCTGGGCAATGGTTTTTAGCTTTGGTACACCCTCAATCCATTCTTTTTTCTCCTTAAACTGTTTTTCAAGACGCTGATGTTCGAGGTTTTCCGAAGCACAATAATAGACTGATCCATCCACAGCACGAATAATCGAATAGTCTAAATCTCTATTTACCGCTGCTGCTACATTAGAAGTAAGTGTCCAGGGAGTAGTCGTCCAAATAAGCAGATTTTCATTCTTCCTCCCTTTTAAAGGAAATCGAATGAAAATAGCATCATGAGCCACCAATCTCCTGCCCTCAATGATTTCCATCTGAGAATATGAAGTACCAGAGCGGCCAGACCAGGGAACCACATCCGTTCCCATATAAATTTTATTTTCTTCAAATAATTTTTTTAAAAATGCCCAAATGGTATAATTATTCTCATCGGACATAGTGTAGTAAGAATTGTTCCAATCCATCCAATAGCCCAAACGGATGGATTGATCAGATTGAACCTTCGAATATTTTTGTACCCGTTCCTTACATTTGTTAACAAATTTTTCAATTCCGTACCTTTCCACATCCCGTTTTGTGGTAAAACCCAGTTCTTTCTCTACTTCAATTTCCACCCAGAGCCCTTGACAATCAAAACCGTTTTGGTAACGAAGTTCATGTCCTGTCATTGCTTTATAGCGCTGGTAAAGGTCTTTTAAAGTTCTTCCCCAAGCATGGTGCACACCCATCGGATTATTTGCTGTGATGGGACCATCCAAAAAACTCCACTTGGATCTCCCTTGGTTCATTTCCACTCTTTTATTAAAAATCTGGTTCTTTTCCCAGAAATCCAGGATTTTGTGCTCCATGGAAACAAAATCTATGTTTGAATTAACCTTCTTGATTGGCATCGAATAAAACCGTTGAGTTTAGACTAAAATTTCGGTCAGGAATTTAAATGTAAAACAAGTGTATACCAACGACAACAGTTTGATATTAACACCAGAGACAAATAAATATGATGTGATAGAGATTAAATCAACGTCACATGGGGAAATGACGGTGGAAAAAACATACGGGAGTCAGATACCTGATAAGTATAATCCAATACTCAATATCTATTCTTGTACCTCCAAAGCAACAAAACGGGAAACGTCATCCCGGCTGACTAATAAAAGAACTGAACCCTGTTTTTTTGCTTTTTTCAATTGAGATTTGAATTCCCGCTTTGATTTTATCTTTTCGGTTCCCACTCTCGTTATAAGATCACCTTCTTGAATCCCAGCATCAAATGCTTCACTATTAGGAATAACATTTATAACAACAACTCCCTGCTCCATGGGTACACCGTATTTTTCTGCAAGTGTTTTGTTGACATCTTTAACTTCCAATCCGAAATCACGATCGTTCAATGGCATTGAAGCAATCGTTTTGTCGTCAGATTTTTTTATCTCCTCTAAGGTAACATTAACTGACTTCTTTTTTTCATCCCGAAAGATAATTACTTTACTTAGAGTGCCAGGAGGTGTTGAGGATACAATATTTTTCAGGTGGGCTGAGTCATAAATCAGGACATCATTAAATTCCACAATGACATCCCCTTGTTCCAATCCTGCTTTCTCTGCAGGACTTTCTTCCACAACATCACTCACGAGTGCTCCATCACGATTGGACAGCTTTAATGCTTTGGCTACATTGTCATCTACATTTTGAATATACACCCCCAGCCAGGAACGGACCACATAGCCTTTCGTGATAAGATCCTGCATGACTTTCTTAGCCATATTAGACGGGATTGCAAATCCCACACCCCGATTTGCTTTTTCAAATCCTCCCGTGGCTATGGCAGTATTAATGCCAACAAGTTCACCCTCCATGTTAAGCAAAGCACCACCGCTATTTCCAGGATTGATTGCTGCATCAGTCTGAATAAAATCTTCATAATGATCCCGTGAAGAAATCACATTACTTCGCCCCAAGGCGCTGACAATTCCTGCAGTTACGGTATGACTAAGATTCGCTGAAAATGGACTCCCCACAGCAAGCACCCAATCTCCCACCCGCAATTTATCTGAATTCCCCAACTCCAGTTCAGAGAGATTATCTGCTTTGATCTGCAATACTGCCAAATCGGACTTAGGATCAGTACCAACAACAGTTGCTGAAATGACCCGTTTATCCATCAATTTAATCTTGATCTCGTCTGCTTTATCAACCACATGGTTGTTCGTAAGAATGTAACCCTTTTCCGCTTCTACAATCACCCCGGATCCAAGCGCCCGTCCACGATATTTACGGGGTAAACCTCTTGGAAAAAAGAAAGGATTATCAAACGGCAATCCCTGATGAAAATCCTCCATTTTATATTCCGTTTCAGTGATGATTGTTACCACAGCTGGATTTGCTTTTTCGGCCACATCTGCAAAAGCTTGACTAAACTGCTTTAATACAGAATCCTGAGCAAAAACCAGGGATGTTATGATATATATAATCCCAAAAACAATTTTTCGCATGTTATTCTCCTGGATTTTTGTTGATTGTATGAATAAAAAAGAAAAAAGTTTCAGTTAAATTATATTGATCTCTGAAAACTAAAAACAAATTTTTCAAAATCAGTTGATGATATTTTTCCCTCTTTTATCCAAAAAGGGAAATCCAATCTAACATACCAATTTGTTCCCAAAAAATCTCTACTAACTCTGAATCCGAATCCCGCATCCATTAGAATTTCATTATCAAACCCGTTATCCCCCGGAATAAATTTTGATCCATCAATCAAACCAACGTCAGTAAATAACGCTAATTCAAATTGTGTTTCAAACCATTTTTTTGAAACATATCCTTCCAAAGATGTGGTGACCAATTCTTCAGCTCCCGAAAAATTGCGGTCATAAAAACCTCTCAGATTGCCATCTCCCGGTAAATGATACTGACCTCTCGCATCTGTATTCCCGTAAAAACTGGATTCATCACGTAAAAAGGATTTTTGATAGGTGTCTCCTGAACCTGCTCCATTAATTGTAAATAACTCCTGAATCGGAATGGGTAAATCTCTACTCCATATTTTTCCGAGAATCGCTCTTCCTCGAAACCCAAATATTCCAACCGGTACATTCACTTTAGTTATGTGAACCAACCGGCTGAAACTCCAGTCGGACCAACCTGAAGGAGCAATATCAAGTGTGAATTGCATGTTTAACGGACCTCCCCTGACTGATGCGGTTGAAGTAAAAAGTGCCATTCGTCCAATGTCGAACAAATCAGTTCGTGATGTATCCTTTGCATTCACAACAGTAAAACCTGAGGAAATTGATTTTAAATTGATGAGGGGATTCGTCATGTACAATGTTTTTCCAATTTGAAATCCAAAACTGCTTACTCCACCTAAATCATATGCATGAAATCGAAATTTATTAGAATTCACAGCCAATGGATTGACTCTCCACCCGGTAAATGACCAAAATATTTTCTTACTTTCTAATCCTGTTGATATGTGTCCATCCAAATTTTCCCAGGGTCCGTATTTTCTGTTAAAGGAAATTCCGGGAATTGAACCATCCAATTCATGATAATAAAGAACCGGGTGCCATAGAGTAACAAATTTGTTTCTTGGTGAATACCGCATTCCTGGACGAGTTACCATTTTTTCATTTGGCATATTTCCCGTATAATTATTCCGAAAATCTACATCCATAGTTTGGACATCCGGATCAAGAACAACACTCACCGGTTCTATAGGAACGCAGTATCTTAGTGTGTCTTCTGAACGCCATTTGTGATTTTTCCACCAGACTCGGCTGGATTCACCGTTTTTCAAAGTTGTCTCAACCAACTGAGGCAAATCCCGGTTTCCATAGCGTCTCAGAAATAGTGAAACATCCCAGTTTCCGTCATTATTCCTTTCTTTTTCCCAACCGTGAATTCCGTAATCAAGGATTCGTGTGTCATGAAGCCAGGGGTGGAAAAACCAATCCATATTTTCTCCCGTTACCTCATCAACCACCGATCTGAATTCCTCCTCATCAGGATGTTTCAATTTCCAACGGTCATAATAAGTATGCATCACTTCTGAAAACAATGAATCACCTAAAACGTGTTTTAATTCGACTAACATGAGTGCTGGTTTTGTATAAGCATTTTGACGATAAGCACCGCCATGTTTAAACATAAAGGACGACCGGCTGATGGGCTCGTCTTTTCCACTGGTTATAAATCCTAATGCAGACCATTGGGCTCTTCCAAAACTACTGGTAAATTTCCAGTACTTTTTCTGGAAAGAATCATATCTTTCTGTATTTTCAAGGTCAAATCCGTGGGAACCGTATTTATCTATCATATACCATCCTGTTTGAAATGTCGTAAATCCTTCGTCCAGCCATGCTTCGTCTACTTCATTGTTACCTAAAATTCCATAAAACCAGATATGTCCGATCTCATGAACGATTAAACTTTCTGATTCACTTCCGTTCATCACCAGCATTGGATATTCCATTCCACCACCCTTTAACCGATCTGTTGTTGTAACCTGGGGATAGGGATATTCCCCAAATTGTTTCGTAAGCCATTCCAATGCCCATTCGGATCTGTCCACCACTTTCTTCGTCCATTTTTCACCATTTTTTTGATTGAATAAAACATGGACATCAATTCTATTCCATTCCCCCCTTTCATAAAGAAAATCCGGGGAGGCAATCCAGGCAAAATCATGAACTTTTTCGGAATGGAACGTTACATTTCGCCTCTGTGTTGAATCCGGTTTATCCTCTCTGGCTTTGAATTCTTTCAGCCACTCCTCGAAATCCCTAGATGTATCAACCTTCACCATTTCCCAACCGGGGTCACCATCTGTAACAGTTCCAGTTGCCCCTACAATGTAATTTTGGGGAATATCAAGGGACACATCAAATGTACCGAATTCACCGTAGAATTCTCCCTCAGCGTGAAAGGGAATATTGTGCCAGCCATTCTTATCATACACTACCATTTTAGGGTACCACTGAGCCGCATTGAATTGTTTTTCTACCCTGCCTGCTCGTTCGATCTGTTCCCCCACATGATGAGTCCAGTCAATTTTGATTGTAAGAGAGTCATCCGGAAATAAAGGCTCAATCAAGTCAGAAGATAGGATGGTATCATCAATATCGTAATCATCATTAATCTGTTTTCCGTCCTGATAGATTTCAAACCTGTAAATGTCTATTTTACTAAAATAATCATCAGGAGATTTGATAAATTTTTCTGCCCGTCCCAACCGTCCAAGACGTGCCATAAATTCCCGGTGTTTTACTGAGCCTTCCTGAAATGCATTCGGATATAGATGGAGATGAATTTGATGCAGTGTATCCGGAGATTGATTGATGTATTTGATTTTTGAAATCCCTTCATAAGTGCTGGAATCCGTATCCACAAATATATCCATGTCATAATGAACGAACTGCTGCCAGTAACCCGCATCAAACGCTAACAGAAAATGGAATAATATCCCAAAGATAATACAGGTTTGAAAAAAATATTTCAAATGAGTTGTTATAATCGTATAGATTGAAGCTGCGGAATCAGATATATGGTTTCAGGTCGCGATACAGTATTTTTTCAGATTGAGGTCCAATATACATTTTTACAATATATCCGTCCCGATCAATGATAAAAGTTGTCGGAACACCCGTAATAGGTCTGCCGGTCGCCTGTCCGTATTGTAGAGTAATCAACTGGGTCTCCTGTCCTTGAATGTCAGTCAGAACAGTGTAATTCATTTCCCAGCTTTCGGCAAAACTGGCAATAGCATCCGGAGTGCCGGAATCAATGGTGACCCCGATGATTTCCAATCCATCATCGTGATATTTGTCATAAAGCTTGATAAAATCAGGAATTTCCATTCTACAGGGAAAGCACCACGTTGCCCAGAAGTTTAGGATTATCACCTTCCCCATGAATTCATTTAAGGAAACAATTTCACCATTAATTGTTTGTAGGGTAAAATCCGGGGCTAAAACGGAATTAGCAGGGCGTGTCGCTGGCTTTTTCTGTTCCTGTCTTTCCGCAGCAACAGGATCGTTTATAATTTTTTGTTTGTCTTCCTTTTGTACACACCCAATAGTAAACAACACCAGTATCAGTGAAAATAGTCTTATGAATGAGGTCATTGTTATCATTATCATTAATTTACGGCTTCCTTCATCTTATTCAGAAATTCCTCCGCTTCTATAAATTCATAGAAACTAAGATGTTTAATTTCTTTACCGTTCTCACCAATAAATACAATGGTTGGAACACCCCTTATTTCGAAAACCTTTTTCAAATCTTTAACTAGTTGATCACTTTCGTGAGTCAAATCAACTTTCAAGGTAACAAATTCCTCGGATAATTTAACAACTTCTTCATTGGTAAAAGTGTTGCGGTCTAATTCTTTACACGGAATACACCAGACAGCGTAAAAGTCTAAGATTACCGGTTTTCCATCTGTTTTTGCTTGTTCTAACAGTTTATAATCAAAAGCCTGCCAATTTATTTCCTGATGATCCTTCTCAGGGAATGAAAGCCAAACTGCGAAGAGTAGAGATGCTATTCCTATCAGCCAGCGAAATACGGTGAACAACTTGCCGCCAGTGGATTTTTCGATCCATCCCAGATAAACACCACCAGTAATTAAAAGAACTGCCAAAACAAATTGGTAGATCCTAACCGGAATCAAAGTCTCCAGGAAGTAAACAGCCATCCCGATAAGGATTACACCAAATAGCTTTCTGACCCAAACCATCCAGACACCGGATTGTGGCATGCTCGATATCATACTTGAAAAAGTCCCCAGGATTAGAAAAGGAACACCTAATCCCAGCGCTAGTGTGAAGAAAAGCCAGAAACCGAGAAAAGGATTTCCCTGTTCGCCAACAAATATAAGCAGACTCACAACAAATGGACCGATACACGGCGCTGCTATTATCCCAACCGTCAGTCCCATGAATAAGGCTCCGAATATACCTTGCCGGGACTTGCCTCCAACCGAAGCCAGCGACTGAGGAACCCTGATTTCATAAAGCCCAAACATGCTTAACGATAAAGCAACAAGCACCAAAGCAATGAATATCAACACTAGCGGATTCTGTAAAGCACTTCCCAGCAACGAACCGGTGCTGGCTGCTACTACGCCTAGAACAGAATATGTTAAAGCCATTCCGAGTACATAGAAAAGTGCCAAGACAAACGATCTGGAGATTTTTCCCGTGGACTGATTTGCAAAATAACTCACCGTAATTGGAATTAACGGATACACGCAGGGCGTCAGGTTAAGTGCCAGACCTCCAAAAAACACAAGAATAAAGGTGATAAACATTCCTTTGCTCTGAATCCAGCCTCCTACGGTATCGGTTTCGGTGTTTTCCTCAACAGTTTTTTTATCATAGAATAAATCCTGGTTAATCTCAGTAACAGTTTCACGTGGTTCCACTACATCAATTTTAAAACCCCATGGAATTTCTGTCGGATTAAGACACATGCGGTCATTACAAGCCTGATAATAGATTGAACCGCTTACAAACACTTCGCCAATAGGAAGATTATCAGCAAATGTCAGTAACGTTATAATGTTGATCTTACCTTCAAAAACCGGGAGTGCATCTTCAGAAAATGGGAACTGTTTTCTCTCAAATTCAGGGAAAATGGAACCACTTGGGATTACACCATTTAATGTGTCAATAATAATTTCTGTTGGAATTGCAAATTCACTGTCAACCTGGTTGGCATTGATATGCCATCCTTCCTTGATTTCAGTAATCAGGACAAATTTTACTTCCCCGCCGCGGTGGACCCTATCCTGAGAAAGAAGAACATCCACCGATACAACATCTTTGGGGGAAATAAAGTCCGGTTGTCCCCATCCTGTTGATAGAAAAAGAACGGACAACAGCGTAATTAAAAATTTAATATTTCCCCTGTTGAATTTTGTTGCCACAGTTTTTCGTATTTCCATTTTTCCTTGCTATGAATAATTGCAATAACGGTAATTATCCAATATTATTTAAATGTTTTAATAAAAATTGGGTTAAAAAGTAACAGAATT
>JYMV01041185.1_pt1 | contig 15159 bp, 19 predicted proteins | sample 338911 | NCBI WGS metagenome assembly JYMV01 (sample SAMN03354496, study PRJNA234377) | hydrothermal vent metagenome | biome: Deep sea; feature: Hydrothermal plumes at the Eastern Lau Spreading Center, Western Pacific Ocean; material: Seawater | place: Tonga | collected 2009 | depth 2000 m m
TATGGATGTTGATATTATTTTTCATGAACTCGTCATTAACTAAGAGTAAGACAGATTGTAAAGAACGTTTTATACCAAAGCTTTTGGCTTCTTTGGTTGGTCTAAAAAAGCTTCTAAACTCACTTAGTGTTGTCACCATATGCGATATTTGTGTTTGTATATCTTCAGTCATATTATCAATATAGGCTTGGTCTACGTCACCCTCTTTAAAGTCGCCTTGAAGCATGTCAGACATTAAAGATAAGGCATTTAAAGGTTGTTTCCATTGATGAGCAGCTGCGTCCATCATCTCACCCATAGCAGCCATCTTTGCCTGTTGTTCGTACATCTTATGGCTTTTTTCGCGTATTTTTATTTCTTGATCAATACGTTCTTCAAGATCTTTGTTTAAGGCATCAAGCTCTTTTTGTGATGCTTCTAATTCTCGCTTTGAATTTACTAAGTCACTTTGGCGTTTATCGCTACGGCATAAAATCTCATCAAGTATTCTATTTACATCAGGATGGTGAGGATTAGTACGTACTTCATTAATGAGGTCTTTAGTTTCTAAGTTTGCATAAGCACCCTCAGGGTTAGTACGTCGTTTTATAGCAGGACTAGCTTTTGAGAAAGGATTTCTTATCATTATAAGTTATTATAGCAAATTTTGTGTTAATAGTTTGTTGGGGAATCTTAAGTATAAAATGAAGAAAAAATGGAAAAGAATTTTTCCATTTTAAGATTACGAGCAAAGCTCGTAATTTCTAGCACTGGTACGTAGTTTTGAACTCGTAAGCAGTTGGGCGACCTTCATCAGGCCAGATCTGACGCTCAAACATGTAGTGTTGGTAAGCTTGGATAAACTCTTCCGTAAATACAGGCTTAAGAAAGTCATGATCAGAGATAAGACCCTCAACAGCTGAACGTAAAGTATGAGGCATTTGAGGAATTTTCTTTTCACGAATTTCGTCAAGAGAAAGCTCAAATAAATCTTCATCCATTGGACCAACAGGAACAGTCTTTTGTTGGATACCATCAATACCAGCCATCATCATTACTGCGAATGCTAGGTAAGGGTTAGCTGTTGAATCTGGGAAACGCATTTCGATACGAGTTGCGCCTTCACCTGCACCCCAAGGGATACGACAAGCAGCAGAACGGTTTTGAGAAGAATAAGTAAGAATACTTGGTGCTTCGTAACCTGGAATAAGACGCTTGTATGAGTTAGTTGATGCATTTGTAAATGCTGAAACTGCGTGAGAGTGCTTGAAGATACCACCCGCGTAGTTAATAGCCATATCAGAAAGGTTACCGTAAGCACCTTCGTTATAGAAAAGGTTTTTACCGTTTTTCCAAAGTGATTGGTGAACGTGCATACCATTTCCGTTGTCACCGTAAAGTGGCTTAGGCATGAATGTTGCAGTCTTACCATTAAGGTGAGCAATCATCTTAACAACATATTTGTATTTTTGAACATTATCAGCAGCACCGATGATGTCAGAATAAACGATTCCGATTTCACCTTGACCTTGTGCAACTTCGTGGTGACCAAGAATAACTTCAAGACCAACTTGCTCAAGAACTAACATCATTTCAGCACGTAAATCTACCATTGAATCTGTAGGCTGAACTGGGAAATAACCACCCTTTGTTCCTGGACGGTGACCTGTGTTATACATGTCTTCGTAAGTAGTGTTTGAATTCCACTCACCTTCTTCAGTATCAACGCGGTAACCTGCTTCATTAATACCATCAACAAATTTAACATCATCAAAGATAAAAAATTCATTTTCTGGACCAAAGTAAGCTGCGTCAGCGATTCCAATAGAATCAGCATGAGCGATAGCTGCCTTAGCGATTGAACGTGGACATCTTTCGTATGCTTGTTTTTTGTAGATGTCATAAACATCACAGAAAACGATAATAGTAGGATCAGCAGTAAATGGATCTAAAAATGCAGAACCTGCATCAGCTTTAAGAAGCATATCTGATTGATTAATTGGCTGCCATGCTTCGATAGATGAACCATCAAATGGGAAACCTGTAGTTAGGTTTGTTTCATTTACCGCAGACATACGGTAAGACAGATGGTGCCATGCACCCTTAATGTCAGTAAAACGAAGGTCAACGAATTGAACATCATTTTCTTCACAATATTTAAAGAATTCTTCTGTTGTGTTTACAAATTTACCCATAGGTAGATCTCCTGTAATTTTTATATTGTCAGAATTATAACGAAGTTGTTTAAAAATTAAAGCTAGCTTTTGATTAATTATTAACCAATTCCCAGCGGTGTTTCGTATGGTTCCAAAACTTGCATTATTAATGATTGAACTTGGTGGAAAAGTTATAAGTTTTACTTAAAATTTAAGGTCTTTGAGTTTCTTTATAAAATATAAGGTAATCTCCTAGACCATGTAAAATCTCTTTATCATTCTCAGGCACAGGTATGATACTCACAAAAGGTTCATTACTTAGTCTTGCAAAACGTAGTGCAATGCCTAAGTTGTTTTCTATATGCATTGATCCTGCAAATACAAGAAGTTTTTCGTTGGACTTTAATTTTGTTGATAGTTTGTAAGATTCTAGGGCCATCTTAGAGTCCCAGGCTACTTGAACTCTATACATACGTTGAATACATTCTTCTAAGGTTTCATTTTGTTTAGGAGCATGGCAGTGGGATAGGTAAGGCATGACAAGAGATTTATGAGGATTTACATTTAAGTCAAGGTTTTTATAAAAAATGTTTTCTTCTTTGTCCATGCCTAAAAGGTTTTGTTCAGATATATTTTTACGTTGAACCTTTGAAAGATTAATGCCATGAAGCTCTCCAGAACTTTTTTTGATAGCCTCATACATGGGTTTAAAAGAATCATATTTATAAAATTTCATACGTTTTTTCCATTGGATTTTGTCTAAAAAGACACTTTCATTGTCTTCATTTGAAGAAAAGGCTTGAAGAACTTTTTTATCTGAGGGGTAAAACCATTCATTAGCTAAGATGATTTTTACTCCATTCTTATAAAGGTCAGAAATGAGCTGTGCAACGCGAAGATGCAGGTCATCCTCAGTATGATGATCACCTATAAAAATCACCTTATAGGGCTCTAAGTTATGAATTAAGTCTGATGCGTTTTCACATTGGGCTGTTTTTAAAGAATAAAATTCACAATTATGCTTAATGGTATGTTGTATGGAAGTATCTTTAATCGAACAAGCACTGAAAAAAAGTATAGATAAAGAAAAAATAATGATTTTGTACATAAGCCATCCTTAGAATGAAATTCTACCCTAATACCATCTTCATAAATCCTTCATTTTAGTATGCAATAGTTTTACATACTTATAACTGATCTTCCTCATGCTATGTTGAGTACGCAAGCTCAGTTAATCAAGCAAAGAAAATGTTATCTTCACGTAATCAACGCATCTTTAGAAGTTTAGATAAAAGTCTAGTTCATTTATTTTTACTTATTTTCTTTTAGGTTTTGAACTCTCGTATTAGCTTTTGATTATTCAAACAGGGATAACAGAACATTGTCATTCTGACTTGTTCGCGCTTTCCCCCTTGTCTATTGGAGGGATGATGGGCCCTTTGAGCACTTAGATATTTGGTCTCATCAGACCTTTACCATTATCTTCTTTCATATTTTTGGTTTAATGGTGTTATACTTTTTACGTCTTAAGGAGATACAGCAACATATCCTTATAGCCTTTTTATTTTTAAGCTCATACCTTTTGGCTTATCTTAAAAAAACAGCAGGAGTTTCTTATGAAAAAATTATTATTGGTTTTATTACTTGGCTTACCTCTTTTGGCAGAAAAACTTGTCCTGGAAAAAGGTTTTGTTGCTGCGCACACAGAAATGTTGATGGACAGTACAATTGACATTTTAAACACAGATGTCCACGCAGATATCAGTATACAAGGGCATGATATCTTAAGTATAAGAGGAAAACTATGGGTTGAAATGGATCTTTTTTCTAGTGATGAGCCTGATAGAGATGATCATATGGACAAGACGGATGCGATTGAAAAGTTTCCTTTAGCAAGCTACCTTATTTCTTCTATCACTAAAACACAAAAAGAAGATATATATGTGCTTCATGGAACACTTATGTATCATGGACAAGAACAAGCTTTTATGGCAGACGCTGAGATAAAAGATACCAATAATATTTTAACCATTAAGGCAAGATCAAATTTTTTAGTAAGTGATTATGGAGTTGAAATGCCCTGTATGGTATTTATGTGTGTACGTGATAGAGTCGATATTTTTGCTCAGGCTGTTTTAGTTCGAAAGACTAGCTTAGCCCAGAACTAGGGGATTTAAAAATCCACCATAAATCGTTGTCGTTTTTTAAAGTAAGCACACTGGGTATATCCCACTTCTTTAGCAAAGGCTTCTATTTCTTCTCTAAAGAGTCCTACTTGCTCAGGCTTATGAGCATCTGAAGAAAAGGTGATGGGAATATCTAACTCAAAGGCTCTTTTTAAAAGTGACTTGGAAGGATAAGGTTCTGCGCATGGCTTACGGTATCCTGCAACATTAAGCTCTAAAACCATGTCGGCTTTCTTAATGGCTTGCAAAGTGTCTTCTGCAATCTCAACTAAGTCTGTCTTGGGCATAAATTTAAAGACCTTAATTAAGTCAAGGTGTCCAACTATGTCAAAATAACCAGTCTCAGCCATATCTTTAATAAGAGAAAAATACTCTTTCCAAATGCTATCAATATCTTTATCTTCATATTTTCCTATAAACTCAGGATTGTCAAACCCCCATTTGTCAATAAAATGTGCAGAACCAATTAAATAATCAACATCAGCTTCTAAGATGCGTTTATCCATATGTCCTGGAAGATAATCTACTTCATAAGCAAATAAGACATCAATTTTTTCTTTATATTTTTCTTTAACAGTGCTAATCATGCTCTCATAGGTAGGAATTTGTTCAAAACTCATTCTATATTTTGGGTCAAAGTTCATAGGAGCATGATCTGAAACTCCGTATATATCTATGCCTGAAGCAATAGCTGCCTCAACATAAGCACTAAGTTCACCCTCAGCATGGTTACAAAGAATGGTATGATTATGAAGGTCAATTTTTAGAGTTTTAGACATGTTTTTCTCACTAAAATAATAATTTAAAAGTAATTATATATTAACTTGCCTATAATCTAGTTAGACGATTGATTTTAATGGAGATATTTATGACGCAAGAAGAACTAGATGCACTTATGGGTGGTGATATTGACTTAGAGACCTTAGACAGTGAAAGCCTAGAAGAAGAAACAGAAGAAACAGCAGAAACAGCAGAAACAGAAGAAGAAGAAGAAACTTCAAAGCTTTCAGAAAAAGAGGCTATGCTTAATTTCGAAGATTATAAAGTCTCTGCATCACATCTATGGCCCCCTCCACCACCTACAGAGGATAATAAAATGGTGCATCAACTTGATGATGTGACTAAAGAATCTGAAGAAAAAGCCTCAGAAATTTTTGACCATATAGAAAAAATTTCTGATGAACTAATGGAAGCAGAAGATACCTTAGCCAATGTAGTAGAAACTTTTGATAGTAATATAGAGTTATTTAAGATATTAAGTGAAAAATTTCCTGATGTTCAATCCTTTAAAAATCAACTTGAGAAAAATTCCACTTCCAAAGAAACTGTGGTAACACATATAGAATCCTTACAAGAACATGGCGATTCTATTATGAATGTTATGGATATTATGCAGTACCAAGATATTCACAGACAAAAGATAGAACGAGTTATTAATGTTATGCGTGCTCTGTCTGCGTATATGAATTCAATGTTCACTGGGGGAAAAGAGGATTCTAAACGTGTGGCATCTGCTAAACATTTACCTGGGGATAAGGATGAAGGTGATGTTGTGTCTTCAGATGATATTGAAGCCTTACTTACTTCTTTTGAGAAGTAAGTATAGAACTCATCTATATATAAAAGTAAATTGTAAATTGTAAGTAAAAAACTTAACCTCTGTGACTACCTATCTTTGCTAAGATTCTAAAAAATATTATATAAAAGAATTATTTATGCAAAAAGTCGAACTTCTTTCTCCTGCTGGAAACCTTGAAAAACTAAAAATTGCTCTGGATTTTGGGGCAGACGCAGTTTATGGTGGGGTTTCTCATTTTTCTCTTCGTATACGCTCAGGTAAAGAGTTTACTATGGAAAGTTTTAAAGAGGGAATTGATTATGCCCATGATAGAGGTAAAAAAGTTTATACTACTATCAATGGCTTTCCATTTAACTCTCAAATAGGCCTGCTTAAAAAACATATAGCTGCTATTGCAGAACTCGGGCCTGATGCTATGATTGTGGCAACACCTGGTGTTCTTAAACTTGCTCATGAGATAGCGCCTCATATAGACCTTCATCTTTCTACCCAGGCCAATGTTATGAATGTCTTAGATGCACAAATCTATCATGATATGGGTGCTAAAAGAATTATTACCGCTAGAGAGATATCACTTAAAGATTTACAAGAAATTAAAAAAGAGATTCCTTCTTTGGAATTAGAAGTTTTTGTACATGGATCTATGTGTTTTGCGTATAGTGGTCGTTGTTTGATTTCAACCTTACAAAGTGGGCGTGTTCCAAATCGTGGTTCATGTGCTAATGATTGCCGTTTCCCTTATGAGATGTATGCCGCAAACCCTGAAACAGGAACCTTATTTAGACTAGAAGAAGACCCTGGCGTTGGTACTTATATAATGAATTCTAAGGACTTAAACCTTGCCTCTCATATGAAAGAGATTCTAGACTCAGGTTGTGTAGATTCAGTTAAGGTTGAAGGTCGTACTAAAACATCATATTATGCGGCAACGACAGCAAAAGCATATAGAATGGCGATTAATGATTATTATGATGGGTCTTATACTCCACAAAAATATCAAAATGAGTTACAGTCTATGCAAAACCGTGGTTTTACAGATGCTTATCTAGTTAATCGTCCTTTTGAAAAACATGATGGTCAAAGCTTAGACTTCACTATGCAGATGGGAACACATCAGGTAACAGGTATGGCCGATATTAGCGGAGAATTTTATCATTGTAAATTTACAACAAAGCCAGGTGATAAATTAGAGATTATGATACCTGTAGGCGAAACAATAGAAGAAATAGATAACGAATTTGGAAGTATAAAAATAGAAGATGGGGTTCCCTATCTTACCTTTAAAAAGTTACAAGCTCAAAATAATAAGATATGGGAGGCAGTGCATAGTGGAAATGTAAATCCTATAAAACTACCTCTAACTTTTCCAAAGTATTCATTTTTCAGAATTCCGTCAGATGGTATTAATCAAGCACCTCCAAAGTAAAACTTCTTGAGAAAATAAGCCGTGGCGGTCGAGTAGCGATATTTCTTTAGAAAATAAGCCGCGACAGTCCTGTAGAAGTTTTCTTTAAAAAAGTAAAATTTCTTAATAGGGCTTATCTCTAGATTAACCTAGGATATGAATGCTTTTGGCAATAGCTCCACTTTTTTGCTTATCAAGCTCAAAGGTGACACAGGCTCCATTTACCAAAGGACCATCTGACTTTTCAGAAGATACAAAATATCCATGCCTTCCACCATTTTCTATAACAAAACAATGTTCAGAATGAGTAGCGTCCCCACTACAGTTAAATAACTTACCTTTCATAATAGATCCTTTCTCTAAGATACTATCATTATAAGTCTTATAATGTTAAAAAGGTAGATAATAGCAAATAAAGTCAAGTTGTTTATCTTTGTTTAAGGACCGTTTTCTTCTAAAATACTTACTAAGTTCTTGGTATATATAATAATCTTAATTGAAATTGGTTAAAACAATTATACAAAATAAACTAGATAAGGAACTTTAGTCTTTACTAAGAGAATGTTCCCTAATATAAAAGATAATATTATTTTTACAGGCGAAATATATAAACATTATTATACTTATGCCAAGCAAGAAAACTATATGAGTGGTTTTTTACATTTACCAATAAGGCTATTGGCTTTTAGGACCATTTGAGCTATCACTTAATAAGAAATAAGCTATAATTTCAGTATTAAACTTTCAAGGGAAAGAAATGAAGTTTGTTTCAATTATCATAGGTTCAAATAGTGATTATGATGTGATGAAGTCATGTGCAAATACATTAGAAGCCTTTGGCATACGTTATGAACTTATTATCTCTTCAGGATATAGAAGTCCAGAACGTACAAGAGAATATATGAAAATAGCAGAAGATAAAGGTTCTCAAGTTTTTATTGCAGCAGCAGGGATGGCAGCACATCTAGCAGGTGTATTGGCATCTAAAACGATTAAACCAGTTATTGGTGTTCCTATGTCGGCCTCTGCTTTAAGTGGTATTGATGCCCTTCTTTCAACCGTACAAATGCCAGCTGGAATGCCAGTTGCTACTGTAGCTATAGGAAAGGCAGGAGCGATAAACTCGGCCTATTTAGCTATGCAGATTTTAGCACTGAATGATGAAGACCTAAGAATCAAGCTAATAGAAGACAGAATTGCAAAAGCGAAAAAAGTAGAAATGGATTCTTTAGAAATAGAGACCATTCTTTAATGCATTTATAAAGGGATATTATGAGTAATAACTGGATCACTATACAAGAATACTCGGAGTTAACAGGTTTAACATCTGACGCCATTGATGATTTAATGGAAAGAGGGAAACTTGAGTGTAAAAAAGAACGTGGAAAAATTTATATTGATCCTTCTCATGGGATGCAGGCTATAGTTCCTACAGAAATACATGAATTAACGGAGGCGGGAAATAGTATTACTATAGGTCCTGACTTTATTGAAAAGACTATTGGTACGATCATTAATCTTCATGAAAAAGTTCTTGATGCTAAAGATGAAACAATTGAATCTGTAAAAAGCGAGAATGTTTTTCTAAAAGAAGCTCTTTCATCTTTACAAGAATTATATGAAGAAGATAGAAATACAATTGACACTCTTACTAAACAACTAAATCTGTCTCAAGATGAGGTAGAGTTTATGAAGCGTAAGTATAAACTGATGTGGGGAAAGGTTATAGATGAATATGCTGATAATGCCCCAGTTAAGGAAACTAACGTTTAGATGAACATAGACCCGGCCTGTGTTGAATGTATTGTTACTCAAAGTAAAAGAGTAGCTCAGGCTATCAATGCAGATGAAAAGTTAAGTTCTGAGATTCTTAAAGCAGTTGAAGAAATGGCCCCTTCTTTTTCATTTAAACAAAGTCCTCCTGAGGTAGCCGCGGCTGTATATGAAAAGATGGCCTTGCTCGCAGGTAAAAAAGACTTATATGATGAGGTGAAAAAACTTTCAACACTTAAGGCAGAAGAGTTTGTCCCCTTCTTAGAAAAAGAGATTACATCTTCCCAAACCCCTCTTCTAACCGCTACAAAAGTTGCAGTTGCTGGAAATGTTATAGACCTAGCCGCGGAATACGCCTTTGATTTAAGTGAAGAACTTGATAAAATTTTTGATACTTCTTTCGCGGTGAATGATTTTTCCTTACTTGAAAAAAGGTTAGCTGAGGTTTCTTCTTTATTATATATTGCTGATAATGCTGGCGAACACATTTTTGACCGCATTTATGTAAAGACTATTTTATCCTTATACCCTCATATAAAAATTACCTACATGACCAGAGGAAATGCCATTATTAATGATGTTACCTTTGATGAAGCCAAAGAAGCAGGATTTAGCGAGATTTGCTCTCTTATAAGTTCAGGGGTTAATACCCCTGGTTTTGTTTATGATAGAGCTAACCTTGCTTCTCAAAAACTTTTTGATGAAAGCGAACTTATCATCACTAAGGGAATGGGGAATTATGAATGTCTGAGTGATGTTAAAAGAGATAACCTCTTTTTCTTATTAAAGGTAAAGTGTAATGTAGTGGCAAGGTCTATAGGCAAAGAAGTAGGCGATATTATTTGTAAAAAGCTTTAACTATACACGCCCTCAACCCCGCGTGAGCACTTAGGACAGCTTGCATTAATGATGTTGTTCTCAAAGATTTCTTCATTTCTTCTTTGCAATAATAGTGCGTTACATGAGGGACAACGTGTTTCATTTAAAAAAGGTACATTCCCAAAATAAACATGATATAGACCTTGCTTTTTAGAGATCTCATAAGCATTTAAAAGACTCTGTGTAGACGTTGATGGGTGCTCTTTCATGAGGTTGTCTGGCTCAAATGCAGATAAATGCCAAGGAATATGCGAACCAAGTTCCGCATCTATAAAATAGGCAATTTCTGCTAATTCTTCATCTGAGTCATTAATCCCATCTATTACTAAGGTAGAAATTTCTAGCCATATATCCCCGTGAGCTAAGATTTTTAGATTTTCTTTAATAGAAAGTAGGTCTGCACCTAAGACGTTTTTATAATAAGGTGCATTAAAGGATTTAAGATCAACATGTACTGCGTCTAGCCATGAACTCATATCATAAGCTATGGCCTCAGACATAAAGCCACTGGTTTGCATCACACATTTAATTCCCTTGTCTTTTGCAATTAAACCTATCTCTTTTGCAAAAGGGTAATAAATAATGGGTTCGTTATATCCAAAGGAGATGATTTTGATGTTTTGATCTAGCGCGAGTTTTACTATTTCTATAGGAGATAAGGAGAGGGGCTGTACAGCAGCAAAGTCTTGTGAAATTTTATAATTTTGGCATGAGGGACAGCGCATATTACATCCCACGGTTCCTATACATAAGACTGAAGACCCCGGCATAAAGTGTAAGAAGGGACGATTTTCTATATAGTCTATACTGATAGCGGAGGGTTTATTTCTACTTACGCCAATTAGGTCTGAATTGATATTTTTTTGGTTAGAACATAGTCCTAATTGCCCTTCATGAAGTTCACAAAAATGTTGGCAAATTAGACAGGTAATATGGTCTTGATGCTTTTCAAAATATTTTATGGGCTTAGTTGAGTATAGGTTCATCATGACTACTTTCAATCTCAAATGTATATATCTTTGCACGCCCATGAAGGTCTGATTCTATAAGGTTAGCCTTATGTAGAAGATGGCTTACGAAGTCCTGTGTATGGGGAAAATCAGTCCAAGAAGATGGTAATAAGGTAGCGCTTTTAGTATCTAAACAAATATATAAACCATCTCTACTGTTTTTAATCTTAGAAAGTAAGTCAGGTATATTGCAATAGACAATTTGACTAAGAGGCGTTAATAAGGATAGTTCAATCTTTGCATGTAAGTATTGTGAAACCTTTAAAGGATTGTTTTCAAAAGCAGCTGTCTTAGCATGGTAGATTATCTCTTCAAGTAAAGATGTCTTAGCCTCTACACGCCCACTACGCCCACGAAGCTCGTCATTTATATAAATGGAAACAAAGACAGCTAAGGGCTGATTTAAGATGGGGTAGTCTTTTAAGAGCTGTTCCCTATTAATGATATTTTTTGCTTCAAAAACTTCTGTTATGGACTCTCGTGCAATCTTTAAAAGTAATGACTGAGACACCTATACCACCCTTTAATCTTGTTTCAAATATTATAGCGTAACTTAATCAAAGACATTTTCTTGTGTAGAAGGTGCAGAGCCTTTTGAACTACGATAGTAATGGGATGCTTTGTCAAAACTAAGGATGTATGGACTAGTAGTAATCTGCATTTTCTTCCCTACTGTTTTTATATCTTGGATAATTTTTAGAGTGCTTTGTTTTATGGGTTCCTCAGTTATATCATATTCTTCAAAAAGTATAATGTCTTCGAAGGCATAAAATGGGTCTTTAGACTGGTATATATGTGAAATCAAAAAGTCAGAAGAAAAACGAGGAAGCTGATATAAAAATATATAATATGTGCTTGTTTTTTGAAGGTCTTGACGTATGAAAATTTCTTGTATAAAGGTTTGTGACATTGGGCAAAGGGGATCAACAAAGATATATACCTTATTTTCACCTGTACCTATTGTAATGGCATGTTGACTTATTGAATGTATTAAGACCTGTTTATCTTCAAGAGCAAAAAGAGGTAGACTGAGAAATAAAAGTATAATAAGACTTTTCATTTGAATCCTTTATCTACTAACTAGTTTATAAAAGTACATCATATTGTCTTTAAAAGTGATTGAAAAATAAGTTGCTAAGTAATATTTATCTTAAAGTTATATTTCTTCTTTATATAAGCAGAATTATTTTATTCCAAAATATTTATAACGCTGTAATATTATCTCTGCCCAAGCACTGTGAGCAAATTTTTCTCCCATTTGCCCATTTCGCACAGTGATAGCACCTGTCTTAGTATCAAGCATTTTTTTTGCCATTTCATAGTCTTCTTGAGAAACCTTATAGGCTTGGTTTATGGGTTCTATTTGATTGGGATGAATAATAGTTTTACCTATAAGCCCTTGATTCAAATCTTCTTGGACATTTTTACTATAAAGCTCGGTTTGATGAATACAGTTAAAGACAGTTGCAGAAATACTAAAGCCAAAGGGTTTAAAAGTATTTAATACATCTGCTATAACACGAGAAGGTCCTACCAATTCGTATATATTATCTTCGCATTTACGCTTTAAGCCAAGATAATTCATTATATCCTCACCCCCAAGACGAAGGCTTAAGACATGAAGATGAGAGCTAAGTAAAAAAGAACGAATATCTTCAAGTTTTTCTTTAGAAAAAATATCTAAATTTTCTAGAACAGGCATGATGTAAAACTCTTTTCCACAAAGGGCTAAGATTTGTGCATATTCTTTCATTACTTCTGTAGAAAATTTTGGTAAGGAAAATCCATCAATAAGCCAAATATTAGGTATTTTTAAAAGTTCCTTTAAGACCTGAGGATTGCGAGGACGTATAAAAACACATAAGGACGATGGCTCATAAACTTCAAGCATAGAAGATATGTTTTGGATGGCCACACCTAAATCTTCTTCATCAATTGCATCTTCTGTATCAATAATACATGAGCGCAATTGAGGATATTTGTCTTCATTACAAATAGTAAATACATTCTTATGTGTAGCCGGGATATAAAGGCTTCCGCCTAGTTGTATGGGAGATAAGTTTCTAATCATATGGTATTTTATCATAAGTAGCTTTTTTTGATGAATATTTTAGGAAAAAATCATTATAGTGCGCGAATAAAAATTATAATGGATATATGTGCGTATATTAAGTGTCCAAACACACCAAAGGGTGAAGCTAATCCTGTGGTTGATAATAAAACTACTGAAGGAAGAGTAAAAAACCGTCCTATAGAAGCGGAATTAAAATTAAATAGCCAAGTAAAAAAATGATATGTAGCTTTAAGTAGACTAATATAGTTACTGAAACCAATATCTAAAGTAGATATAGATTGGAACACCCTGCATGAGTAAGCCTAAAACTAGAGATAAACTCCTTAATGCAGGATTGGAAGAGATTTATAAACATGGGTTTCAGGGTGTCTCCATAGATATAATCTTAAAATTTTCAAATGTTACGAAAGGCTCAATGTATCACCATTGCTAGTATCTGGGGAAACATTTCTCTTGGTAAGGGTATTGTTTCACAAGAGTCTTATCAAAACGCCACATTGCATCTTAAAAACTATCTTTTAAGCCAAGAAAAGAAGATAGAAAGAGTCTTGGTAACAGCCTTAGTTAAACCCTTGAAACGGATATTCACGAATGATAAAGAAAAACTCAAAGTAAGTTTCTATAATGACAAAAGAGCATCCTTGGTTTGTTTTTTTTAGAAATATTGACTGGCATTCTTTTATAGGGGTACACAATAAACTTCATAAAGGACAAATACAAAAGATTTTAGAACGGATGTAGTTTTTGAAATGTATGATAGTACAAAGGCGAAGAATTTTATATTTAAGCACAGGTTTAAAAGAGTAATTCTTTTTGCATTTGGTTTTTACAGTAACGTTTAGCTGCCGATAAATATTGTTTCTTTTCTTCATTAAAAATCTCGTCTGGACTAATATTTTTTAAGTAATACTGCACATATTTACATAAAGAAAATTTTCCTTGTATATTGGAACGTAGTTTGAATTTTTGAACCGCTGGTGACTTAATCGCATCTTTAAAAAGTTTTAAATTAAATTTAAAGCCGAAATAGTCTAATGAGCTATTATATCTGGTATCAAGGCTATGTTTAACACGAATAAAATAGTCTACAAATAATTGCTTATGTGCCTCTTCAAAATTAGATAAGAGTTCGTATACAATTTCAAGTTCATAACGTTTTTGACCTAGATAATGTATGGCATCTACCTGCTCACTTCGAAACCTCTTTATCTGTTTTTGCATTTCTTCAAGTTCGTTTTCATATACTTTTTTCTGGATAAGTAGAGGCATCTTTTTAGCAAGTACTTTTAATTTGGAGGAAAGTGCGATATCCCTTCTCATAAGTATTTGAATTTCTGCTTTTAAATTCTCATACCGCTTCGTTTGAGAGACATAATCATCTTGCCATAGTAAGAATTCAGTAAAATAAAGGGACATGACCTGTTTACTTCTTATCTTAAATTCTGTATACGAGTTATCAAGACTTTTTATAACTTTAAAAGGTGCAAGAAGCTTTTTTTTATAAAGCTTTTCATCAATATCGTTCACCATACCTGCTGCTGAAAAGATAAAGTTTTTAAAAATAAAATACTTAAAATCCTTATCAGTTTTATTCACCATAAGTGTTTCATATTGAGAAAGAAGAGAAAGCTCATACTTGAAGTACTTAAGTATGATTTCCTTTTGTGTTGTGGTAACCGTAATCATATGAACCTCAATGTTTTTATGTGAAATTATATCATAATCATGTGAGCTTAAATGCTTTTATGTTATTTTATATCATAGATAAAGGAAAGAGAAAAGGAATTGTGCTAAAGATATAAAAACATAATTTGAATAGAGGTATACTTTCATATGTCAAGAATAGATAATGAAAATTTTTACACAAAAGCTATTAAAAAGTATGGGGAAAGTTCTAAGGGCGTGCACTGGAACTCTCTGTACTCTCAAGAAATACGCTTTGAGGTGCTTCTATCATATATTAAAGAAGAAAATTATTCTCTTATAGACGCAGGTTGTGGCTTTGGTGACTTGTATTTTTATCTTCAAAAAAAAGATATACACTTTATCTCAGAAGCAAATACAAAAAGTTTTGGCGTTCTCATATAATACAAGGGCTTTTTACCTAAACGGTCCCTA
>JYMV01015123.1_pt1 | contig 15156 bp, 13 predicted proteins | sample 338911 | NCBI WGS metagenome assembly JYMV01 (sample SAMN03354496, study PRJNA234377) | hydrothermal vent metagenome | biome: Deep sea; feature: Hydrothermal plumes at the Eastern Lau Spreading Center, Western Pacific Ocean; material: Seawater | place: Tonga | collected 2009 | depth 2000 m m
ATTTCCGACTATCTCAAGAAATTATCAAGCAATAGGATAATAAAATCAAATAAAAGGGATTCTTTTTGTCATGGAACAGTGTAATGTAAATTTTTAAGGTGAAAAATGATACTACAATACAGGTTGGAGTTGTTGGAACTGGACATTTAGGAAATTTTCATTTAAAACAACTGAAGGGAATACCACAATTTACAGTTGCCGGATTGTTTGATAGTAACCCAATTAGGGCCATGGAAATGAGCAAAAGATATGATGTGGAATCATTTTTTTCAGTAAGAGATCTCTTGCAGAAAACAGAAGCAATTTCAATTGTAACTCCGACACCCTACCATTATGAAATTGCGAATCTCGCTTTGGATAAAGGCTGCCATCTTTTTATTGAAAAACCTATTACCGATAATATTGAACATGCTGGTTTGCTTTTGAACAAGGCAGAAAAATTAAATAAAATTATCCAGGTGGGGCATATAGAACGCTTTAATCCTGCGTTTACAGTCCTTAAAAATTTAGATATCCAACCCCGTTTTATTGAAGCACACCGCTTGGCAAAGTTTAATCCACGGGGGAACGATGTGCCGGTGATCCTTGATTTAATGATTCACGATTTGGATATTATTTTATCTCTGGTGAAATCTGAAATTAAAGATATCCGGGCAAATGGTGTAAAAGTGGTTTCCTCCACAGTAGATATTGCCAATGCTCGACTGGAATTTGAAAACGGCTGCGTAGCCAATTTAACAGCCAGCAGGATTTCACAAAAAGTAATGCGTAAAATGCGGCTATTTCAAGAAGAAGATTATATAACCATTGACTTTCATAATGGAATTCTTGAAGAATACAAAATATGTAATAGTCCGCCAACTGAGAATATCAATGATCAAGTAATTGAATTGGCCGGTAAAGAAAAAAAATATGTGCTCTATCGAAAGCCGGAAGTCCCCAAACATGATGCCTTAAAAGAAGAACTCATTCATTTTGCAAATTCCATTCAAAATGCTCAAAAACCTGAAACCGATGGTCAGAGTGCAGCTAAAGCCCTGGGTTTAGCCCTAAAAATTCAGAAAATCATTGATCAATAAACCCATTACTGATTCAACAATACCGATCTATTTTATAATTGCCGGAGAACAATCTGCTGATAATCATGGCGCTTCACTTATGATGGCTATGCTTGCACAAAATCCGGAGATAGAATTTGTAGGAATCGGTGGAAAGAAAATGATCAAAGCTGGACTTAACTCCCTAGAAAATATTGATAAAATGGCTGTAATGGGATTTGTAGAAGTTATCAAGCACCTCCGCTTTTTCAGAAATGTTACTATGAAAGTCTTAGAAGAAATTGATAATTGTCAGCCAAGACAGATTATATTAATTGATTATCCTGGATTTAATCTGAGAATGGCAAAAAAAATAAAAGAAAATTTTGACATTCCCATTACTTATTATATCAGCCCACAACTCTGGGCGTGGAAAGAAAATCGAATAACAATCATCCGCAAATACATAGACCAGATGTTGGTGATATTCCCCTTTGAAGAAGAATGGTATAGAGAAAGGGAGGTAAAAGCAAAGTTTGTTGGACATCCAATTTTTGATGAGTGGACGCCTTCCTCCAAAGAAGAATTATGTAAGTTGTTAAATCTAAATGTAGATAATCGAATTATAACCCTATATCCCGGCAGCCGATTGCAAGAAGTAAAAAAACATTTGCCAATTTTGATTCAGGCGGTTGCGAAATTAAGGAATGAAGATACTTCACTGCAATTTATATTGGGAGCAACCCCTCAAATTGACTGGTCTCAATGGATTCTTCCGGATTGGATTCAAGTGGAATCAAAATATCCACAGAAAGCGTTGGAATGTGCAGAGCTTGCCCTGGTTGCTTCTGGTACTGCCACCTTGGAAGCAGCAGTATTTGGTACCCCCATGATCATAATATATAAAATGGCGTCAATTTCATGGTGGATTTCCAGAGTGCTGGTCAGTGTTCCCTTTGCCGGCATGGTAAATATCATAGCCAGAAGAGAAATTATGCCGGAGTTACTCCAGGAAAATGCAACCCCTGAAAAGGTGTTTTCCACAGCCTCATCAATTCTAAAAAATCCCGAAAAAATGGAGAAAATGATGGCTGATCTCAAAAAGGTACAATTAAAGCTAAAAGGCGGTGGTGCTTCAAATAAAGTGGCTACCCATATTTTGGAGTTAAATTAATCCCTTGAAGGAAAAAATGAAATTAATTTGTCTGTCATTTATTGGACGTTGGGTATTTCAACTTCTCTTCTTTTTAAATAAGGTTAAAATTCACGGGGAAGAAAACCTGTTAAAATTAGCCAAGGCAGGTAAACCCATAATGGTTTGTGTTTGGCATGGCAGACTCGTATTCCCAAGTTGGTATATTCGATTGAAAATCACCAATTTGCATGCCATTGCCAGCCATCATTCCGATGCGGAAATTATGGCTCGAATTCTTAAACGCTGGGGATATGGTCTTATAAGGGGCAGCACCAAAAAGGGCGGCAAAGCAGTAGTACTCGAAATGGCAGAGGTTTTTCGAAATGGTGGAATTGTAGCAGTAACCAATGATGGACCTAAAGGTCCTCCCAGAATCGCTAAAGCGGGAAGTACCGGTTTGGCCATTAAATATAATGTGAGTATGGTGACGATAACAGGGTCCGCTACAAAATTCTGGCAAATGAAATCTTGGGATAGATTCATGCTTCCAAAACCATTTGGTAGAATTGATATTATGGTATCTCCCCCCTTAGAAATTGCTACTCCACCTGCTAATAATGAAGAAGAAGTAAAGCTCTTATCAGATTATATGAATCATTATCAGGATGAGGTTGATCGGATGACAGGCAAAATTTAAATTTGATATTATTACGATCTATATTGACACCCATTACCATTCCCCTTTCGCTAGTATATGGATGTATCATTTATCTTCGAAACCTACTTTATGATTTGGGATGGTTTACCACAGAAGACTTCAAATTGCCTATCATTTCGGTTGGGAATATCACTACTGGTGGAAGTGGAAAAACCCCATTGGTTATGTACTTGGCAAATTTGTTAATAAAAAATGGAAAAAATCCAGGCATTGTGAGCCGTGGTTACGGACGAAAATCTAAAGGTTTGGTGGTAGTTCATGATGGAAAGGAAATGAAAGCAAAGGTAGAATCTGCCGGAGATGAACCATTTTTAATGGCGACAATTTTAAAATCCGTACCAGTTATTGTTTGTGAAGATCGCAGAGAGGCCATTCGTCATTTAGTAAACTCTTCTACGGTAAATATTATTATTATGGATGATGGATTTCAACATCGCAAGGTGAAACGAGATTTGGATATCATTACTATTTCTGCAAATGATTCAAAAAATGATTATAGATTACTGCCATGGGGAAAATTAAGGGAACCATTTAAAAATATAAACAGATCCAATGCCATAGTTTTTACAAAAACAGATAATTATACTCCTCCCAATATGCTTGCTGAATTCCAATCTGTATTTAAAGGGAATTCCATTGTAAGTAGTATAATTCCGGTATTAATGAGATACGATTCATCAGGTTATCATAAATCGCTTCCTTCCTCTGAAGTATTTTTTGCCTTTTGTGGAATTGGAGAACCAGATTCATTTTTCAAGTCTATTAAACAATTAGATTTAAAATTAGGAGGGAAACGGATTTTTTCGGATCATCAAGAATATACAGAATCAGTGATTACAGAATTATCAGCTCAGATAAAATCCAGTAATTGTACAGCTATTATCACAACGGAAAAAGACTTGGTAAAATTACCTGATAGTTTTTTAGATGAATTTGATACTTTTGTGATTAAAATTGAAATGGAGTTTGAGATTGAAGGGGCTGTTTTGGATATGATTCAACCAGTGTTGCTGAAATGATGGTGCAAGGGAAGGTGAGAAATCTATTTTACTTTATGGAATTACCTTAAATTATGGAAATAGATAACCGGATAAATGCAATAGTGTTTATTAGGATGTTAGCTTAGATCAACTCTTCACACACACCAACCACACACTCCCCCAAAGCCCCCAGATCATAACCACCCTCTAATCCCAAGAGGAGATTGGGCTGTATTTCCAAACAACGCTTAGTCATAATGGTGAAGTCATCTGCCTCTAAGTTGATTCCGGCTAAAGGGTCATTTTGGTGGGCATCAAATCCGGCGCTGATGATTAAGAGATCAGGATGAAAGTTTTGAATAAAGGGAAAAACCTGCTCATCAAAGATTTGCTTATACTCTTTACTTCCAAAACCTGAAGGTACAGGGATATTTAACACATTATTAAAATCTCCTTTCTCAATCTGAGAGCCTGTACCTGGGTAAAAAGGAAATTGGTGAATAGATACATAGGCAATATCGAGATTTGATTTGACAATATTTTGGGTACCATTTCCGTGGTGCACATCCCAATCAAAGATAGCCACTTTATTAATGGTAGATTGTTTAAGTGCATAGACAGCTGCCAAGGCGGCATTTGAAAAAAGGCAAAAGCCCATAGCTCGGTCAGCTTCTGCATGATGACCTGGAGGTCGCGAGAGTACCAAGGCAGAATTGCCAGCCAAAACTTCATCAACTCCGTCCATCCAGGCACCAGCTGATTTCAGGGCAATATCATAACTTTCAGGGCAAACCGGGGTATCGGGATCAAGATAGCCCCCACCCGATTTACAGACTTGCTTGACATTATTGATATGCTCCTTAGAGTGTATCCACTCCAACTCATATTCAGTAGCTGAGCGAGGGGATAGCCAATTTAGTTTATGAGAAAATTCACAGGATTCTAAAGCAGAAACACAGGTACGCAAACGGTCGGGTCGCTCAGGGTGCCCCACTCCTGTGTCATGATTTAGAAAATCAGAGTGATATATTACAGAAAGGGAGATATTTAATTTTCTGGAGAAACTGTTTTAAAATAGGATTGCAATTTTGCCAATCCCCTTTTGTTTTTTAACCACTGTTAGATTACCTTCGAGACTTTTTATTTTTAGAATCAGACTTCATTTTTTTTATCGTTTCCTTATCTTTTATTCCTCTTTTATTGAGTTCAAACTGGGATTGCTCCCCTTTCATTTTATGAAAATTATCGTAATAGGACTGATCAATTTCATTTTTTTCAAGGGCCACAAGTACTGCACATTCCGGTTCAATAAGATGAGTACAATCTGAATATTTACAGGAATCTGAAAGCGTGAAAATAATTTCAAAGGTGGATTCCAACGTTTTGAAACTCTCAGCCACACCCAACTCACGCATTCCTGGAGTATCAATAAGTACACCGGAATCTTTTAAAATAAACAATTCACGATGGCTGGTAGTGTGCTGCCCTTTATGAGATTTCTCTCGTAATGACTTGGTGAGCATCACCTTTTCCCCCACCAAATTATTAATAAGGGTGGACTTACCTGCGCCTGAAGCGCCAATAAAACAGTAGGTTTTCCCGTACTCAATCATATTTTGAATAGCAGGAAATCCTTCCATACTTTTATTACTGAGGAGAAAAATGGATATATCATTAAATCGCTTATCAATTTGTGCCATTCTATCTGCAAGTTCTAATTTTTCTGCAATATCTATCTTAGTGAGAATCACTACTGGTTGAATTTTGGAGGCAAAACAAATGGCAATTAATCTATCCAGCCGATTCAAGTTGAAATCATGAGTAATATCCTGCATAACAAAGGCAACATCCACATTGGTGGCAATGGTTTGTTTTTTACCAAAACGGCCAATGGCTTGACGTTCGATAATAGTTTTCCGGGGTAAAATTTCATGAATGATGGCCTGATCTTTTTCCATGGGTTTAATGGCCACCCAATCTCCAACGGCAGGGTAATCAGACCGGCTTTTTGCTTCATGCCTGAGCTTCCCGGAAATTTGGCCATGGTAAGTCCCCACTTGGGTTTTAACCATATATTTTTTCTTACTCTCACGAATAATGCGACCAATCTCAAAATCGGCTAAATCATGAGATTGAATAAAAGTATCTAATTGGGGATCATACCCCAAATCCTTGAGGATAGAGGATATTAACAAAAATTAAGGCTTAACAGAAACAGGAATTGAGCGAGGTTTTATTTCAGTCCAGAAAAAATAAGCAGTCATTCCCAAAGAAATAAAGAGGTAACTGAAAATCAAATTGAGACTAAAATTTGGAATGAATCCAATACTTTCATTTAGTTTTAAAAACAATACGATGCCAAATACAAACTTTAATCCTTCTAGAATTATCGCTATATTTTTTCCATCCAAAAGGAAAGAATATGATATTACATGGAGAACCAATAGACCTGCTAACAGTAAAATCATGGTTTGAGATAATATAGGTATTTTAAAAAAAATTAGAACCATTAAAGCCGAGGTCATAAATAATTGGAAGTAGGACCAGCCCAGTAAAAAATTAGAATTGTTAGTAGAATATTTCTTAAGCGAAGACGGATTTTCAATAGTGATTACCGGAAATTTTTCAGCTACATCTAGAGGACGCCAGCCCGTTGGCATAAACCAGATTCGAATTTTGTCCCAATAACTATTGGCACGGTAGGCATCTTTTGTCAATTGCCAGAGATGCTTAAAATTAATAAAGACGGGGTTCCATGTTTTGACAGGCCGCAAAATTCCATACACGGGCGGAATGGATTTCTCTTCCGGTTGGAAAGTGCCAAAAAGCTTATCCCAGATTATGAAAATTTGGCTATAGTTTTTATCCAAATATTCTGGATTAATAGCATGGTGTACCCGATGATGGGAGGGCGTCACCAATATTTTTTCGAGAATACCCATTTTATCAATCAAGCGGGTATGGTACCAGAATTGTAAAAATAAATGCACGGGACTAATAATGGCAAACAAGTAGGGTGGGATTCCCATCACAGCAGCAGGAATTAATAAGATGGCAAAAAATTTAATATTATCTGAAATTGATTGTCGCAATGCGCAGGAAAGATTATACTCCTCACTGCTATGGTGAATGACATGGCGATTCCAAAAGAAATTTATTCGGTGATTCATTCGATGAAACCAGTAACCGGCAAAATCTTCTGCCACAAATGCGATAATTACCGCCAGCCATAAATTTTCAACCTTATAAATAGTTATATGGTTCACTAGCCAGGTATAGCTGATGAGAACAGCCCCAAATTGTATACCGTTTCGGGTGGCGTTGGTAAGTCCGGAACTGAGACTGGAAATCATATCAGCTGGATGGTTTACCTGTATTCCTCTGCGGTAGGCAACTAAGGCTTCCAGCCCAATTAATATAATAAAAATAGGGATGATGAATAAAACTGCTATAATATAGATGCTCATTTAACTAAATCTACAACTATCCAAACACATCCTGCAAACTGCGGTATTGGATGGATCCATTTTTAATATTCCGAATACCCCGAACTGCTGCCTGGGCTCCGGAGATAGTGGTAATGGCAGGTATTTTATAGCGAATAGCAGAACGTCCAATATCATATTCGTCAAACCGGGATTGTGCCCCAAGTGGAGTGTTAATGACCAGTTGTACCTCTCCATTTTTGATGGCATCCACTACATTGGGGCGGCCTTCGCCAACTTTGAAGATTGATCGGGTAGAAATTCCATTTTCAGATAGGAGGTCTGCTGTTCCTTTGGTGGCAATGATATCAAACCCCAACTCTTGAAAATCTCTAGCCAATGGAATGGCTCGAATTTTGTCCATATTATTTACAGAAATAAATATCGTACCCTCATTAGGAAGTGTCTGACCAGCTCCAGCTTCAGCCTTAGCGTAAGCGCTACCCAAATGTTTATCAAAGCCAATAACCTCACCAGTGGATTTCATTTCCGGAGACAAGAATACATTCTGCTGAGGGAATTTATTAAAGGGAAACACTGGTTTTTTCACAGCAATTAGCCCATTTTTTGAGCGGGAGTCCAAATTGAAATCAGTCAATTTTTCCCCTACTGCTAATTGAGCCGCCAATTTTGCCAATGGGATATCAATCACTTTGCTGATAAAAGGTACAGTTCGGCTGGCGCGGGGATTTACTTCAATCACATACACCACTTCATTTTTCATGGCAAATTGAATATTGATAAGTCCGATTGTATTTAAAGATAATGCCAATTTATGGGTGAATTCTTCAATAGTTTTACGAGCTTTCGAACTGAGTTCATAGGCTGGAAGTACACATGCAGAATCACCCGAATGAATGCCTGCCTCTTCAATATGCTGCATGATTCCAGCTACAAAAACATCCGTGCCATCACAGAGTGCATCCACATCAAATTCGAAAGCATCTTCTAAAAATGCATCAATCAATATAGGGTGCTCTCCGGAAACCAGCGTTGCCTTACCCACGTATGTTTTGAGACCATCATCATCATAAACAATTTCCATTCCCCTGCCACCAAGCACATAGGATGGTCGCACCAATACGGGATATTCCACCTCTTCCGCTACAACCATGGCTTCTTCTACGGAAAAAGCAGTTCCCCATTTGGGAACAGGAATTTTTAATTCATCTAATATTTTTCCAAATTTCTTCCGGTCTTCAGCCAAATCAATAGCATCGGGACTGGTACCTATAATATTCACCCCTGCTTCTTTCAAGCGTTTAGCAATATTGAGAGGTGTCTGCCCGCCAAACTGAACCAAAACACCATCCGGTTGTTCGAGATCTACAATATTCATGACATCTTCAAAGGTGAGGGGTTCAAAATAGAGACGGTCAGCAATGTCAAAATCAGTAGAGACTGTTTCGGGATTACAATTTACCATAATGGTTTTATAGCCCGCTTCTTTCAGTCCAAACACCGCCTGCACGCAGCAGTAGTCAAATTCAATCCCTTGTCCAATGCGGTTGGGACCACCACCCAATATCATTACCTTTTTTCCTTCTAAGGGTGTGATTTCATTTTCCGTTTCATAAGTAGAATAGCAATAGGGAGTGAGGGCAGCAAACTCAGCTGCACAAGTATCAACCACTTTGTAAGTGGGGATGATATTGTTATCCTTTCTTTGTTGCCGAATCTCATTTTCAGATGTATCCCACATCTGGGCAATTTGCTGATCAGAGAATCCTTCACGTTTTAATTTATATAGGGACTCAATGGATTGTGTCCCCTTAAAGGGCGGAATGCATTCCACACCAACGGAAATTAATTTTTGAATTTGATACAAAAACCACGGATCAATTTTGGTTTGCTCAAAAATCTCTTCAATAGAGTGTCCATCCTCAAATGCTTGGCGTACTTTCAATAGTCTGAATGCTGTTGCAAATCGGATTTTACTTAAATCCAGGTCACGGTATTCAGTTTCTTTAGGTTCAAATCCATTTAATCCTACTTCAAGTGAGCGGAACGCTTTCTGTAAACTTTCTCGAAAGGTTCTACCAATGGCCATCACCTCGCCTACAGATTGCATTTGAATGCCCAATATTCCAGTTGCAGATGGAAATTTTTCAAAATCAAAGCGGGGAATCTTAGTTACCACATAGTCGATACTGGGTTCAAATGCGGCTAATGTTTGACCTGTGATATCATTTTGGAGTTCATCCAATCTATAACCAACCGCCAGCTTGGCGGCTACCTTGGCAATTGGAAATCCCGTAGCTTTAGAGGCTAATGCCGATGAGCGGCTCACCCTTGGATTCATTTCAATTATGATCATCCTGCCAGTTTCAGGGTTCACGGTAAACTGCACATTTGATCCACCGGTATCTACTCCAATAGTTCGTAAACATAGAAGGGACCAATTTCTCATCTTTTGATATTCTTTATCGGTGAGTGTCTGGGAAGGTGCCACCGTAATGGAGTCACCGGTATGTATTCCCATGGGATCCAAATTTTCAATTGAGCAAATAATAATAGCATTGTCGGCACCATCACGCACTACTTCCATTTCAAATTCCTTCCATCCCAGTAAAGATTCTTCAATAAGCACCTCTGAAATGGGACTTGCGGACAAACCATTATCTACCAATTCCTGAAACTCTTCTAAATTATAGGCGATTGATCCACCTGTGCCACCCATGGTAAAAGAAGGCCGGATGATCACTGGAAAGGGAATATCCTCAATAATTTTATCGGCGTCATCCAAGGTGTTTGCAAATCCCCCCCGAGCAGTTTCAATGCCTACTTCATCCATAGCAATTTTGAATTCCTCCCGGTTTTCAGCTCTTCGGATAGTATCTACATTGGCACCAATAAGCTCCACATTATATTTTTCCAACACGCCATTTTCGTATAATGCCATAGCGGTGTCCAATGCAGTTTGACCGCCTACAGTTGGAAGGAGTGCGTCAGGTAGTTCTTTTTCAATAATTGCCGCCAGGGCTTCCGGAGTTACGGGTTCCAAGTAAGTGGCATCTGCCAGGTTTCGGTCTGTCATTATGGTGGCGGGATTTGAGTTTACCAGAATGATGCGATAGTCTTCTTCCCTGAGTGCTCGACAGGCTTGCGTACCAGAGTAATCAAATTCACAGGCTTGACCAATTATGATGGGTCCTGCGCCAATAATAAGAATGGATTTTATATCGGTTCGTTTAGGCATATTCTATTTCTGACATTAATTTTATAAATTCTTCAAATAAATACCGACTATCATGGGGCCCCGGGCTGGATTCTGGGTGATACTGTACTGAAAATGCAGGTACATCGGTACATTTCAATCCTTCTACCGTTTGGTCATTTAGGCTATTATGGGTAATCACTACATTTTTTGGAATAGTCTCAGGATCAACTGCAAAGCCATGATTCTGACTAGTGATTTCCACCTTACCAGTCTCCAGATTTTTAACCGGATGATTACAGCCTCGATGTCCAAATTTGAGTTTGTATGTATCTGCGCCTAAAGCCAAAGCCAATATTTGATGGCCTAAACATATACCAAAAATCGGTTTCTTGCCCAATAATGATTTAACGGTTTCAATCCCATAGGTTACAGCCGCTGGATCTCCCGGGCCATTGGAGAGGAATATTCCATCCGGATTGATTTTCAGTATTTCAGTAGCAGTGGCTGTTGCAGGAAAAACGGTAACCTCACAGCCATGAGATTCTAGTAGTCGCAGGATATTGTGCTTTATACCAAAATCAATGGCAGCAATTTTAAATCTAGCGACTTCCTTTCTCCGTTCCCCTTTTTCCATTCTCCAATCGTAACTATTGGGTGTTGTTACTACTTTCGCCAAATCCATTCCGGTCATCGAAGGAGCAGCCTTTACTTTTTTAAGCAAAGAATTTTCATCCAAATCAACAGAACTGATGATACCATTCATGGCACCCTCATCTCGGATTATGCGCGTCAGCATTCTAGTATCGATACCCTGAATACCTACAACTTTCTGATCTTTTAAATAATCGCCTAAGGATTGGGTTGATCTAAAATTTGATGGAACCACATTTTCTTCGCGAACAATAAAACCAGCCGCCTGAACTTTGTTTGATTCAACATCCTCTGGATTCACGCCATAATTACCAATATGGGGATAGGTCATGGTGATGAGCTGACCGCAGTAGGATGGGTCGGTGAGAATTTCCTGATAGCCGGTCATACCCGTATTAAAACAAACTTCGCCAATGGTTTCACCTTCTGCACCAAAGGAAACCCCGGAAAATACAGTCCCGTTTTCTAATACGAGTTTTACTGGTTTATTTGTGTTAATTTGTATCAATCCCTGTCTGCCGGAGGCTGGTGTGGTTAATTATCAATCTCGTTCGTGATTTTCCTGCCTGTGGCAGGTAGGCGTGGTTAATTTTTTGATATAAAAAAGCCCCAAATAAATTGAGGCTGTCTCAGCGTAAAAGTTTGGTTTTTCTTCCCCTTGCATTGGGATGAAAATTAAGCTATTTTTTAAACCCTTTCCAATATCATTCTGCCTGAAACTTCAGGGATGCGGAATTAATTCAGTAGCGCTTAAAATCCGGTGGCGGACCGTCATCAAAAACATGTCCCAAATGGGCATCGCATTGATTGCACTTTACTTCAGTTTGTTTTAAACCGCTGCTGAAATCATCTTCATATTTAATAACACCTTCTGTAATTGCTTCATGAAAATCGGGCCAACCACTGCCGGAATCATACTTTGACTCTGAGCTGAAAAGGGGGGTACCGCAGCAAATACAGAGATAAGAGCCCGGTTCAAAGAGGCTGCAGTATTGTCCTGTAAAAGGCGCTTCGGTGGCACCCTTTCTGGCTATCCTATATTGATCAGGATTTAGAATATCTTTATAGTTTATTTTGCTGTCATTCATTGATCTAAAAAATAGAACATTTAATTAATTAAATGATAGTTAATTATTAATGTAAAAATTATATCTCTTTATATTGGAAGCTTTTACTAAAGGCAGAGGAGGTTTGATCATTTATTTCCATAATAGGATATATGAATAAATTGGTGGTTTCCATTTCGTAGCCTTCCAATTTTATATCTCTACCCAAAATCATTTCAACACGGTTATTATCTAAGGTACCAAAATAATAATCCTTACGCTGGGGGTCTTTATCTCCCTCTGAAATATCCACAGGATACCAGCCCTCGCCCTCAATATAATAATCTGCCCAGCAGTGGTAACCGCCAACCGTACCCTCGCTCTCAGATGGAATAGGAAAACCCATATGAAAACGAACAGGCACACCTAAGGTGCGTCCCAATGACATAAAATAAGAATGGTAATCGGTACAGTTTCCCACACCGATATCACAGGCATAAATAGAGTTGCCTTTGCCAAAAGTGTAATCTCCACCATCAATTTTTGATTGTTGATACAGCTTCACCACATCATCCCGTGTTACTCCCTTCTGGCCATAAATACTATCTGAATTTAACCAAGGGGATCTATAGTAAATATTATCCACAGTCTTCGGTTTTCCATAATGCATCCCCTCAAAAACAAAATCATAAATGCCCCTTATATCATTTTGAGACAAATCATTTTCATTAATGATTTTGGAAAAAATATTGCCAGTTGGCACATTACTGTATGATCCTAAATAATTATTGGGGTCAGCATTTTTATCTGAAATATTGCTATGTTCTTTCCGATGGACATCAAATGTCATGGTTATTGTAGTTGGATTAGTTATCCCCATTTTGCTAAAAACATACAGATATCTATTCCCATGTATAGGCTCATCTTTTAAAGTATATGCCAAATCTTCACTGATTATCTGCAAATTTGAAATTTCCTGAACATTACTGGATGTAGGTACCGGCAGCCAAATTTCCAGTTTGTTGCCATGGGTGGGTTCTACTAGAACTTCATAGGTAAATTGAAAATTTCGGGTATTATGGTGATCCACATTTGGAGTATTTTTATTTGAGCATGCCAAAATAAAAATGAATGGAATAAGAAAAATATTTTTCATTTTATAATTATCTTGTTATTAAAGTGATGAATGTACGAAAACGACCTTTCCGCAGAAGGGGGTATTACTATGTTGCTATCCTTAAAAACCACCGACCGGTGGGGAGCAATAGCAGTCATTTATAATTACTATAAGTTATTTTTAACATAGGGAAATTTAGGGAGTAAACAGAAATATTTATATCATATTATTTTTACAAAATGCAACTAATAATTATAATAGTTTACCCAATAACGTTATTCCATTTAAATTTTCACCCTTCGAGGAATAAACATAATTAGAATTACCGCCACCGTAGCTCAGTTGGTAGAGCAAATCATTCGTAATGATTGGGTCGGGGGTTCAACTCCTCTCGGTGGCTCACAATAAATAATAATAAGGAGATACCATGCAAGCAGCCATTTCAAAAACCAATATCAAAGTATTTCAGAAAGCATATAAAAGTAGTCCTACTAATAAACTTTCTCGGAACGCCCTTACCCGAACCAGCATGTTGGATGTTGCTATGGATTGGGATGCCTTCCGCAAGGTAGATCACACCTATTCCCATACCATTCCCAATGAAATAAAAAAGGTCACCAATCAGAAAGCCAGTGGGAGGTGCTGGGGATTTGCCGGACTGAATCTCATGCGTTTGGCTGTATGCGATAAATATAATTTAAAGGAATTTGAATTCTCTCAAAATTACTTCATGTTTTGTGATAAACTGGAGAAATCAAATTACTTCTTGGAAAACATACTGGCAACTTTAGATGAATCCTTTGACAGCCGGCTCATGATGTGGTTGGTATCTGAACCTATTGGAGATGGAGGTCAATGGGATATGTTTGTGAACCTCATGGAAAAATATGGGGTAATGCCTCAATCTGCTATGCCGGAAAGTTTTCAGAGCAGTCAATCTCGGATGATGAACCGCTTTATTACTCGGAAACTAAGAGAATTTGCATCTCAATTGCGGGAAATGCATTCCAACGGAGCCAAGCTAACCGAACTTCGTAAAGAAAAAGAAAATATGTTGGCTGTAGTGTATAATATGCTTTGTATTTGCCTGGGGACCCCTCCTGAAACCTTCGATTGGCAATTTAGGGATAAGAAGAAAAAATTTAAACGAATTAATAATTTGACCGCATTAGATTTTTATTCTAAACATGTAGATGTAGTTTTAAAGGATAAGGTTTGCCTCATTCACTGCCCCATGTCAAATAAAGAAATGAATGAACATTACACCGTAAGTTATTTAGGAAATGTAACGGGTGGGGATGCTATTTCGTATGGTAATGTGGAAATTGAGGTAATGAAACGGGCAGCGGCAAAATCCATTAAGGCTGGTGAAGCAGTTTGGTTTGGCTGCGACGTAGGCAAAATGTTTCATCGGGATTTAGGAGTAATGGATATGAACCTCTATGATTTTGAGCTTCTGTTTAACACTGAGTTTAAAATGGATAAAAAGACCAAGTTGGAATATGGCGACAGTATTATGACCCATGCCATGCTCCTCACAGCTGTGGATATGAAAGGCAGTGATTCTATTAAATGGCGGATTGAAAATAGCTGGGGAGAGAAGGGTGGGGATAAAGGGTATATGCTCATGACAGATAAATGGTTTGATGAATATACCTATGAGGTGGTCATTGATAAAAAATATCTGGGCAAAAAAATATTGGATATTTTTGATCGTGAGCCGGTCGCCCTGAATCCATGGGACCCTATGGGGTCATTGGCAAGGTAGAGCTTTTCTAATCATGAAATACAATAATTTTAATGGTATGGAAAATTATTTCCCCGACT
>JYMV01047502.1_pt1 | contig 15151 bp, 15 predicted proteins | sample 338911 | NCBI WGS metagenome assembly JYMV01 (sample SAMN03354496, study PRJNA234377) | hydrothermal vent metagenome | biome: Deep sea; feature: Hydrothermal plumes at the Eastern Lau Spreading Center, Western Pacific Ocean; material: Seawater | place: Tonga | collected 2009 | depth 2000 m m
TGGTGTTTACTTTTATTCTCACCTATAAATATGATTTACCGTTTAACGGATGACTCAGGAACCATTTTCTTTACCTGCATGTTTTTAGGTTTTTTCCAATGGGGATGTATCTATGGACCTGTTTATTCATCCGTCCAAGAATTAGTTCCTAAAAACACCAGAGCCATCATTGTTGCCTTCTATCTGCTCGTCATTAATATCGTGGGTTTGGGCTTTGGCATTACCGCTAGTGGAATCATGATTGACTACTTAATGAGCCAAGGCCATGAGCAACCCTATTCACTAACGCTTTTTATTTTCCAATTGTTATCAGCCTTATCTTTGCCAGCATTTTATTTTGCCGGTAAGAGATATATAAAAGACCGTGAGCAGTTAATACAGGAGACCAGTTAGCGGATCTCTTAAGACATTTTCTAGCAGTTTTTTAAATAGAAAAAAGGCACTTTATTCATGGTCTTTTTTTTATACAATAGAAGATCATTTGGTTTCTTTAAATTATATTGTTTTTTCTTATTTGGTTATTTTCATTACATGAGTTATTTAGTATTAGCAAGAAAGTGGAGGCCTAAATATTTTGCAGAAGTATCGGGTCAGGACCATGTTGTCAAGGCATTGCAGAACTCATTAGCCAAAGATAAAGTTCACCACGCTTTTCTCTTTTCAGGTACCCGAGGGGTTGGCAAAACCACCATTGCAAGATTGTTGGCGAAAGCTTTGAATTGTGAACAAGGAGTCATGTCTGAACCGTGCGGCAAGTGTGATTCTTGTCTTGCAATAGATGAAGGTAATTTTGCCGATTTAACGGAAGTTGACGCTGCCTCACAAACTGGAATCGATGCAATGCGTGAACTTCTTGACAACACCTATTACGCACCGATAGGACGTTACAAGGTTTACTTGATCGTGCAAAAACCGCACTGCTAAAAACCCTTGAGGAACCACCACCCCACATGGTATTTCTCTTGGCCACAACAAAAGGTGATGAACTGCCTATAACTGTTTTATCAAGATGCCTCAAATTTAATCTGAAAAAAATACCCGCCAATTTAATCAAAAAACGCATGGCGGAAATTTGTGATCACGAGGGAGTAACCTATGAAGACACTGCTCTGGATTTAATAAGCCAGGCAGCTGATGGCAGCATGAGAGATGGACTGAGTCTATTGGACCAAGCACTTGCTTATGAGGATTATTCACTCACAGCAGATCAGATGCAGCGTATGTTAGGAACAATTAACATCAATGACATAGTGGGTTTGTTGGTTGCTGTATTGAATCAAGACAGCGTTGCCCTCAATCAAGGATTGAAGGACTTAGACGAAGCATATCCTAATTATAAATCCCTGCTCGATGGTATGGCATCATTTTTACAGAAAATAGCATTTGTTCAGGTAAGTAACGATGAATTTGACAGTCCAAACCCAGAAAACACCAAGACCATAAGGGATTTTTCAGAGAACGCTTCGCCTGAATTAATTCAATTACTCTACCAAATTTCCATCACATCCAAGCGTGATATAGAAATAGCACCGAGCCCCAGAGAAGGTTTTGCTATGGCACTGCTAAGAATGTTCGCATTCGCATCCGATTCCATGCTCCCCAAGGACCAAGCTAGCCCAGCCAAGTTAAAGGTAGAGAAGCCGGTTTCGGTTAACATCAACAAAAAGACAGAAGCAGAAAATTTAAAATCGGAGCACTCAGATTCTAAAAAAAGTGACACAATAATAACCGAAAGAAATTGGTTGAGGGAAGTTGAAAAACTAAACCTTTCTGGGGCCCTCAATCAGCTTGCATCGCATTGCAGCTTTAAATCAATCAAAAAAAATATACTCCATTTAATTATTGATTCAAATCACGGGCATCTGGTTACTGATCGATTAAAATCACGATTAAATAAGTCTTTAATCAGTCATTTCCAACAAATCTCAGGGATCCAGATAGAGGTTGACAATGCCAGCGGCCAAACACTAGCTAAAAAAAAATCAGAACTGAATGAAGAACAGATGATTATGAACGAATCTAGGTTAAAATCCGATCCCAACATACAGGAATTCATCGATATTTTTGACGCTAAAATTGAAAATTAATAATTGATGAAAAAATTTAGTCCCATACTGCAGGATCTCATTGAAGCCTTTAAACAACTTCCAGGAATTGGTGTAAAGAGCGCCCAACGGATTGTCTTCTATTTGTTGCAAGGCAATACAGATAAGGCTTTGTTTCTTGCCGAAACGATACAAAATTCTCTTGTCTCTATACAAGAATGCAAAATTTGCAGGATGTATTCAGAAGAAGAGCTGTGTGAAATCTGCAAGGACACCAAACGAGATCAAAGCCTTTTGTGTATTGTTGAGTCTCCAGCAGACTTGATGGCCTTGGAAAATACAATGCAATTCAATGGCAGGTATTTTGTATTAATGGGTCACCTTTCACCCATTGATGGAATTGGACCGGATGAATTGAAAATCAATCAGTTGGAAGAATTATTTGATCTCAATACCATCAATGAAGTTATTTTGGCCACCAGCCCAACCGTAGATGGAGAAGCAACCGCGGCTTACATTGCTTCTGTCGCTGGGAAGTTTGATATTAAAGCAACGAGGATTGCTTATGGTGTGCCTTTTGGTGGGGAAATTGAGTATGTTGATTCAAATACTCTGATTCAAGCGATGCTCAACAGAAACACCATAGGAAAGCAATAACTATTGAAATCCATCCACTAGTTTTTTGTAATTGTTGTACCTCTGAGTTGCAATTTCATTTTTGGTTAATGCCTGATTGACAGCACAATTGGGTTCATTGATGTGAATGCAATCACGGTACCTGCAGTCACAAGAGAGGGATGCAATTTCTCTAAAGCCAGTTTCGATTTCCTTGATATCAAGAATTTTAGGATTCAGGTTTTCTATACCCGGCGTGTCAATCAAATAACCCTTGTTTTTAACCGCATGCATCGTTGTTGTGGATGTTGTGTGTTTCCCTTTTTGATTTTTGTTTGATAGTGCCTCTGTTCTTATTTTGTCTTTTGGAATCAGTAAGTTGATGATCGTTGATTTGCCAACTCCGGATTGGCCAACAAGCACTGTGGTTTGCTGATTGAGTAAATTAAACAATGGGTTTAAATTGATTTTTTCCTTGGCAGAGATCTTAATCACAGGGTAACCAAGTTGTTGATAAAGCTGAAATTGGCGGTCACACTTTTCAACAAGGTCAACTTTATTAAGAATAATCGACAAATCGCACTCCATCAATTCACTGATCAGGACAAATTTATCTATAAGTAAGAAATTTGGTTTTGGTAATGGGGCAGTGATTAACAATATTTGTGTAACATTAGATGCAATGATTTGTCGTTGACCATACCGATTCAATCGTTCTAATTGATTGTTGGGTTCCATTATTTTTGTTACCACGATGGTCCCATCACTCTGTTTGTTCCAGTGGACATTGTCGCCAACTACTGGCTTTAATTTCTGGCTTTTGACTAGGAAATATAACCGACCTCCACCGGTGGGCTCAACAATTCCTGTTTTGCCGAAAACAGAGGTAATTTTTCCAATATTTTTGCCTGAATCTTCCATCTTTAAACTTTTGTGATTATACAATCAATACTTTGCTAGAATCATTTTATTATGACTAAGCAATCACAGAGGTTGATTTGGATTGATCTGGAGATGACGGGCCTGGACACTCAAACTGATACTATTATTGAAATCGCCACGGTGGTGACCAAACCAAGCCTTGAAATTGTTGCCGAAGGTCCAAATTTAGCCATCCATCAAAGTGATTCTGTTTTGAATCAAATGGACAATTGGAATAAAACCCAACACGGAAAATCAGGCCTAATAGACCGAGTTAGGAAAAGCAATATCAGTATAAAAGATGCTGAAGATATGACCTTGGAATTTTTACAAAAACTCTCCAATAAAGGCCAATGTCCAATGTGTGGCAACAGTATTTGTCAAGATCGCAGATTTCTTGCAAGATTAATGCCGGATCTTGAAGCTCATTTCAATTATAGGAACCTGGATGTCACCTCAATCAAAATAGTTTCTCAACTCTGGGCACCTGAGGTTTCAAGGTCATACAGCAAAACATCCAAACATCTCGCTCGAGATGATATTTTCGAGTCCATTTATGAGCTAAGACACTACAAGAATCATTTACTAAATTTAGATTGAATTAATTTTAGCCAACAAAAAACAGTGAAATTGTTGCAATCAATCCAACCATAAAAGTTGAAGATCTAAGTGTGCCTTTCCCTTGAAGATAAAAAACCCCATACATCAACCTAGAAGCAATATACAGACCTGCCAAGATATCAATAGTCAATTGAGTTCCACCTGTGAGATGTGCAACTATTACTGCGATTGCAAAGGGTGGGAATGATTCGTAGCTGTTTTGCTCAACACCGTAGGCATTTTTTGCTCTCCCCTGAAGATGACGGATGTGGTCTCTTGGAGCATTATTATTGATTGGAATCTTGGATTCTTTTTTTGCAATACCGGCCCAAATCATGGGCAGTATTAAGGCTATTACTATACACACGTAAGCGAATGTCATTTTGTTTCTCCTTTTTGTTAAAAACTGTAATCAGCTAACACCTAGGACGGATTACTGAGCAATCTCTATCCAAGTTTTAATCACCGAATCTGGGTTTAAGGAAATGCTTTCAATTCCTTGATCGCTCAACCACTTTGCAAACTCTGGATAATCAGAGGGTCCTTGGCCACAGATCCCGATGTATTTATCTTCATCTTTACAAGCTTGAATGGCCAGTTGCAGCAATTTCTTAACGCTTTGGTCACGTTCATCAAAACCTTCTGCCACCATCCCAGAATCCCTATCAAGCCCCAATGTCAATTGAGTCATGTCGTTGGATCCAATTGACATGCCATCAAAATACTCTAAAAATTCTTTTGCCATCAAGGCATTTGATGGCAATTCGCACATCATAATAATTTTTAATCCTTTTTTGCCTCTTTCAAGACCGTTTATTTCTAAGAGTTCTGATGTCCGAGCGGCTTCTTTAATTGTTCTCACAAAGGGGATCATGATTTGGATGTTGTCTAAACCCATTGCCTCTCTTGCTTTTAAAATTGCGTCGCATTCCATTTTAAAACAAGGTTGGAACAAAGGATCCAAATACCTTGACGCTCCTCTAAATCCAAGCATTGGATTTTCTTCATCCGGCTCAAATGCATCACCACCAAGTAAGTTTGCGTATTCATTGGATTTAAAATCAGAAAGTCTTACGATTACTGGTTTTGGATAGAATGCAGCGGCAATAGTAGAAATACCTTCTGCCAGCTTAGATACATAAAATGTTGTTGGATTTTCATAACCCTCGGATATTTCTTTGATCTTTTGTTGCAATTTCTTATCCAAATTCTGGTAATCAATTATTGCATTTGGATGAACGCCTATCATTCTATTGATGATAAATTCAATTCTTGCCAATCCAACGCCTTCGTTTGGAATATTTGCAAAGTAAAAAGCACGATCTGGATTGCCAATATTGATCATTATTTTTGTAGTGATATTTGGTAAGGATCCTATCTTTTTTGAAATCAGCTCATAGTCTACGGATCCTTGATAGACAAAGCCTTGATCGCCCTCTGCACAAGACACTGAAATAGTACTTAGATTTTGAATTTTTGTTGTAGCATCTAAACATCCTACAACCGCTGGAATACCTAATTCTCTTGCAATAATTGCAGCATGGCATGTCCTGCCACCTTTGTTGGTTATGATTGCAGCGGTTTTTTTCATCACAGGTTCCCAATTTGGGTCAGTATGGTCTGTGACTAAAATATCGCCTTCATCAATTAGATACATGTCTTCCAGACTGTCTAAAATTTTTGCTGTTCCTATTCCAAGTCCGTAGCCAACACTGCGACCGGTAGCCAATAATTTTCCTTTTGATTTAATCTGGAAATCATCCAGATAATGTTCATGTGAACTGATCACTGTTACTGGTCTTGCTTGGAGTATATATAATTTTCCATCTTTACCGTCTTTTGCCCATTCAATGTCCATTGGTTTTCCGTAATGACTCTCAATTAATAGTCCAAGCTGGCCTAAAGCAATAATTTCATCGTTGCTAATAGAGAACCTTGATCTATCTTTTTGATCTAGGTCAATGGTTTGCACTGAATGATTAAAGTTTATGTCTTTTGTAAAAATCATCTTAGTTGTTTTATTGCCCATGTTTTTTCTTATGATGGGAAATTTATTTTTCCTCAAAGAGGGTTTAAATAAATAAAATTCATCTGGATTCACCAATCCTTGAACGATTAACTCACCCAATCCAAAAGATGAATTAATTACAATCAGATCCTTACAACCACTATCAGTATCGACTGTAAACATTACCCCACTCGAGGATAAATCACTCCTGATCATTTGTTGGATACAAATAGCCATAGATACCTGGTTATGATCAAAATTATTGTGTTCGCGATATGATATGGCTCTATTTGTAAACAGTGATGCATAGACTGATAATATAGCCTTGTTTATTTCGTCTACATTCGAAATGTTTAAATAACTTTCTTGTTGTCCAGCAAATGAAGCATTCGGTAAATCTTCGGCTGTTGCAGAAGATCTGACGGCAACAGAAAAGGACTTATCAGTATTACGCTTGAGATTATGCCAGGCAATTGCAGTAGCCTCTGTTATTGATTTGGATAATTGTGAAGACAGTATTTTTTCTCTGATCGACTGACCGACGGCATGGAGTTCTTTTATATCACTCAGATCTTTCTTTTTGAGTATGTTTTGAATATAGGTACCAAGTTCATTTTCATTGATGAAATCCTTATGGGCTTCGGTTGTCAGAGCGTAACCCGGTGGGAGGTTAAGATTTAATTTATTGAACTGATGCATCATCTCGCCAAGCGATGCATTTTTGCCACCAACCGAATCCAGGTCAGAAATCTTAATCTCACTGAGTTTTTTAAGGTACCTATGCATCTTGTATTTGCATTATAATTCCATATAACGAATTAAAATTCTAACAGGATTAATTTTCAAAAATGGATAAAATTAAAGTCTATTTTGTTTCTGACGGTACTGGCTTATCAACGGAACAGTTGGGGAAATCTGTTCTGATTCAATTTCCTGACATCGATTTTCAATATAAAACAATACCGTTTGTGAACACAGTTAAAAAAGCCCAAGCACTTGTAAAAATAATCAAACAAGAACCATCATCCATGGTTTTTTCAACTCTTATTTATGACGAACTCAATGAACCGTTTGATCACGGTGATTTTTTTCATGTCAATTTTCTTAAACAAACCATTAAACAAATAGAGACTATAAAGAACCTCAAGTCGGTTCCAATTATGGGTTTGGACTACAGATTTAGTGAAAGTAAAGCCTACGAAGAGCGAATATCTGCGATGGATTTCACTATTGCCGCAGACGATGGAAATAACGTTGAACGTTATAACAAAGCAGACATTATTATTGTTGGTGTTTCCAGAACAGGAAAAACGCCCGTCTCCATTTATCTTGCTTTGATCAATGGTCTTTCTGTTGCAAATTACCCACTGGTTGATTTAGAACTCGAATCCCAACAATTACCAAACAGTCTAAAACGCTTTAAAAATAAGATTTTTGGCCTAACTATTGCACCAAAACGCTTGCAAGAAATAAGAGAAAAAAGACGACCATCGGGTAAGTATGCCTCGCCGCATCAAGTCCAGGCAGAAATCAGATATAGTGAATCGTTGTTTAATAAATATAGTATTCCATACATAGATACGACCACAATTTCGGTGGAGGAAATAGCCACCTCAATTAGAACTAGACTGTTCAACAATAGGATTTGAGAGACGTTAATATGAAAACAAATGCACCATTGTTTGCAGTTAAAGAGAGAAGTGCAGTTAAATCTGAGAACTTAGTTGATAATCTTTATTCCACTTACGAGCAAAATTTTAAAATAATTAATAAAATCCTCTTAAGTCCATTAGAGAGTCAAAGAAAATTTAAATTCTCACCAGAATCACACATGCACTTACTGTTAAGTTCTAATCATTATGTTCCTGACATTCATGTGGAGATGAACTTTCTGTCTCCATATACAGTCGATGTAGAGATGTACTATGGAGAGCATGATCTTGAAAATATTAGCTATACCTATAATGTGAAATTTAGACTTTTTTTGGATGCAAAAATCTTAGAAGTGAAAGAGACAGGTTTATGCCGTTCAAGTGGCGGTGAAATTCAAGAATCAGACAAAGAAGCGTCTAAAAAGTCTGGCAATTCAAACTCCGTTCAAAATAAATTAACCAAAAACTTATTGGTTCACGAATGGTTTAATAAACTGATTGTACTTGGATATGCTTTCAACAAAATCCAATGAATAGTTCGAATCCAATAACGAATCCAAGTTTTAGAAAACTTTTCACAGCTCAGATTATTGCATTGGTTGGAACAGGACTTTCAACAGTTGGTTTATCTTTGTTGGCTTACAACCTTGCCGGCGAAAATGCCGGTGCTGTTTTAGGCATTGCTTTGGCATGTAAAATGATTGCTTACGTTTTTTTTGCTCCAATAGTAGGGGGTCTGGTCCATCGGTTTGCCAGAAAACCGTTTTTAATCTCTTTGGATGTAATACGGGCATTTCTCGTCCTGTTAATGCCTTTTGTTTCCGAGTTGTGGCATATCTATCTTCTTATATTTCTGTTGAATTTGTTCTCTGCAGGCTTCAAGCCCGTCTTCCAGGCTGTGATTCCTGATATTCTAGAAGACGATGTAATGTATGGAAAAGCGCTTTCTTACTCAAGACTCGCTTATGATCTAGAAAACTTATTAAGCCCAACCTTTGCTGCCTTAGCATTGTTGTTTTTTTCCTACTCTGGTTTGTTTGTGGGGAATTCTGTGGCTTTTGTAATTTCAGCAGCCATTATTGTTGTTACGACCATTCCTATGCCAAAACCAGTGCAAAGGACAGGTAGCATTTGGAATGAAGTCAGTTATGGAATAGTAGCTTATTTCAAAACACCTCGATTGCGATCGCTGTTAATACTTTACTTCGCTGTGGCTTGTGCGAGTGCAATGATTATTGTTAACACAATAATTTACGTGAAAGAATACTTAGGGGGCAGTGACAGTGAATTGGCAATATTTTTTGCAGCTTCCGGCTTTGGGTCCATGTTAGCAGCTCTAAGTTTTCCAAAATTATCAAGTATATTTAATGACAAACTCATTGTTCAATCTGGAGCAATATTTTTAGCTGTGGGGTTGGGCATGATGGCAACAGAGCCGATGTATTCTTTTGCTCTTTTTTGTTGGTTCATAACTGGAGTAGGGTGGTCACTGGTTCAGACACCATCAGGAAAAATAGTTAATATGTCTGCAGACCCAGCGGATAGATCGTCTTACTTTTCAGCACAATTTGCACTCTCGCATTTGTGTTGGTTAATAACTTATCCGATCACTGGACAGTTGGTTTTGTATTTTGGCTTTGGCTTCACTGCAGCATTTCTGGCCTGCATAGTTTTAACCTGTTTTATTTTTAGCATTTTATTCTGGCCCAAAGAAGATGAAAATATTCTTAATCATCAACACAAAACACTAGTACATTCTCATGCACACGGACACGATGACCAACATCATATACACCAACATGCTAACGATCTAGATCAAGAATCTCATAATCACGAACACGAACATCACGAGGTTGTACATGAGCACAAGTTTGTGATCGATTTACACCATCAAGAATGGCCTAAAGGTTAATTAAGGATTGTTAACCTGACTCAATTTCCTTCGATTCAATAAGATTGACCACGGTGTTTAAGACCTCATTTAATAGCGTCTTTGACGCGAAGTCGTTAAAATTATTTTCATTGCTGTAACCCAGTTCTTCCAGTCTTTTGGTTCTTCTATCTTGAGTAACCTTTTTAAATTGGTCCCTTTTTATTTTCCTTTTTTCATAGTTTAAGGACAGTTTGGTTTGTTTGTTTTGCTCAGTGATCTGATCAATGTCTTCTTGAAGAAATAAAAGTGGTAAATTCTCTTTGGATTTTTCAGCAAAATTCTTTTTTAGTTTCTCGATAGATTGATGGAATGATAAATCAGAATCATACTCCAATGACATAATTTTGTCCCATGGGAGCGTGTTCTTCTTTGTATCTTCTCCAACCACTTCTTCGTCAATGAAAGATGGTAATCTAATGTCTGGGATAACCCCTTTGTTTTGAGTCCCCTGGCCAGAGACTCTGTAGAATTTTCCTATTGTCAATGTTAATTGTCCGAATCCTTTTTTTGATTGGAATCTGGAATATCGATCCAAGTGATAGAGATTTTGTACAGTTCCCTTGCCGAATGTTTGTTGGCCAACCACAATGCCACGAGAATAATCTTGGATGGCTCCAGCAAAAATTTCTGACGCTGAAGCACTATATCGGTCAACAATCACTGCTAATGGACCCTCGTACACTGAACCAGATATTGGGTCTTCTACAATTTCAATTTTATTGCGGGTATCTTTCAGTTGGACAACAGGCCCATCGTCAATGAAAAGCCCGGTAAGAGCGGTAGCCTCAGTCAATAGACCACCACTGTTACCCCTAAGGTCGATGACTAAGGCATCAATACCGATTTCTAAAAGGTTATGAACAAGTTTTTTTACATCCTCAGATGTACTTCTGTATTTAGCTTCGCCTTTACTCCTCGCTTGATAATCTTGATAAAAACTTGGAATCGTTACAAGACCAATATTGTATGTTTTGTCTCTGATTTCAAGGGTCTCAATAAGACTAGAAGCTGCCTGTTCTTCCAATGCCACTTCGTCTCTTTGAAGGGTTAGTAAATAAGGCGTTTCGTCAGGGTTTGAGTCACTGGGTACAATCTGTAAAGTTACCCTTGTTCCTTTCGGGCCCCTGATTAATTTGACAACTTCATCCAAATCCCACCCTATGAGATCGGTGATGGTTTTATTCTTTTCATCCATGATGCCAATAATTTTATCCATTGGTTTCAATCTGCCATCTCTTGCTGCCGGGCCACCAGGTATGATATTAACGACCTGAACCTGTTCATCAGCTAGGTTCAATCGGGCGCCAATTCCTTGATAGGATAAACTCATTTGAATTGCATACTCTTCTGATTGGGTTGGGTTTAGGTAGTTAGAATGTGGATCCAAGGTGTGGACAAAAGCATTTAAAAAGATGCTAATCACATCTTCTTCGTCAAATAAATTTTTTTCCAAAACCTCTATCGCTATTTCTTTGGATTGACCGGCAAGAATTAAAGTAAGTAAATCGTTGTGAGTTTTCTTTTGCCAAAGATTTTCCAGCTCTTCAATGTCATCAAACCAGTTTTTTACTTGACGGTTAAAGTCGTAAGAACCATCTGATTCAAAGTTGTGATCCTGGGTGAGGAGGAGGTTTACACAAAACCCAAGTCTCTGTTGTACACGAAGTCTGTAGATTCTAAAAATATCGTAGATTGGTTCAAGATTCCCTTGTTTTAATGCATCATCAATTTTAAAGCGATATCTTTGAAAATATCGAATATCAGATCTAGTAAAATACATTTTTACTGGGTCAAGCTTTTCTAAAAAATTAATCAGTATAAAAGGGGACAATTCATTGGTAATCTTTTTTCTTGAAAAATGAGCTTGTTCTGACAGTGCTGCAACCAATTTAAGCAAATGACTATCAACTGGGTTTTCCGCAAGGATGGCTGGTATATTTTCATCTTCCGTCAACTGACTTTGAATCGGTGTTACGGCTAAAAGAATTGCAATAAGTAATACGCTTTTATAACTCTTATTCATATTTTCCCCAATTAATTAATTGCGTGAAAAAAAATCAAGTATTTGATCTGTAAGTTCTTCACAGGCTGTCTTTTGGGTTCTTGCAAGGATTGGGATAGGTATTACTAGGGCAGGAATTACTGAAGTTCCACTGACGCTTGCACTGACGTTACCAACAGATGATTCTTTACTTAGATCCCATATAGATGCCGAGTAAGAAGAGGTGTCATCCCACCAAGCAAGACCAAAACAGCCCCCACCACCTGGACCTGCTGCACAAGTCAATGCCCCGGAGCTGGAATTGGTTTTGGTCTGACCGCTGATGTTGACGAAGTATTTAACATCAAGCGTTTCTATCCTTTCTCGAACCAGATCCCGAGCAAGAAAACTAGAAAGATCGTCAGTTGTTTGAGGAGCTGTCCTGGGCTCAAACCAAGGATATAGTTGGTTTATGAATTGTTGTGTTGGTATTACGTTAAAAGTTTTTTGTTTTTTGATGAGTGACTTATTAATACATTGAAGGAAATCGGTTTCCGTCTCATTACCTACATGATAACTGTTCGAGGTGATTACTACTGATTCGCCTTCAAGGATTTCAAAAGGCAGGTTGGTTTGTTCCTCAAGTCGAGTTGTCGTACAGCCTGCTATAAGGAAGAATCCAGATAAGAAAAAAATTAAAGTTGAGTGATGAATCATAGGTCGGTACTGATTAATTTTACCAATTTATCAAAATCATCTTCGATTTTAATCGCCAGATTGACGCCAGTGTCTCTTAAAGCCAAGTCTATAGCCTTTGTTAACGATTCACTTACTCCAAAAGATCCAGTATTCTGTTCCCCATAACCGGTAATATACCAGTTTGATAACAAGGTTTTTTTATTGTCATAAATATCAATTTTGTATTTTAACCAGACAGCGTATTTGTCATTCCTTGATTCTTCTGGGCTAAGAAATTCAAAGGCATCCAATTGAGGTTCCATATAAAGATCAACATTTGAGAGCATTTCACTGTTGTTATTCGGCAGTTCTATCAATCCTGGGAAGAAGCTCTGTAATATCTTTCTAAACAAATTCAGTTGACTGTCAGAAAAGTCTATTTCACAGCACGCAGACGATTTTGAATTGATATTTTCATACTGATAGTTCTGGATATTGTCTTCGTAGATAACGGCAAGATTGAAATTATCAATTTTTTCTACTAAGGGTTCAGGAACGGTTGTATTGATCACAATTGACTGAGTGCAACTTTGGCACAAAACGACGAGTAGGAGCAGCAATTTATGATTAATGTTCACAACCTAAAGTTTAAATTAATTAAATTTCTATTAAAACATTAAAAAGAGAAGAGAGTGTGAAATTAACTGTGTGACTAATTTGACAGCCTCTCAGGAGCAACCTCTTCTGCGTAGGCTTCCCAAGTCCCCTTCGGATTGGTTTGCCCCCAACCCGTTTGGATATCAAGAATATCTGGATGATCTTTTTCAACTTTTTTTAGAACAGGTGTAGGAATATCATCAATTGTCCCTGTTATTTGGTAACTGTGCATCCTCCCAAATAAACACCCATTAATTTTATTTTGTCCCATTTTCATCCAAGGCCACCATGGAGATGTACGCATGAATCCAGCATGAAAAGGGGAGGAGAGTATTGACCTGTTATTCATTTCACGAACCGGTGTATAAAAAGAAAAGTGCTCTGAAGGGTTGATTCTTTTAGTGGTATGAGCTTTGGGCCATTTATCTTTAGTCACGGGGTTGGTGTATTCGTGTGAATATTCCCAGGTCAATAAATACTGGTCCCCCAGTTTTTGCCAGGGCAATAAAAATGGTACTGTTGCAAGATCTTCCCGTGCATCGGCTTGATTCATCAGTGTGGGTTCATCAAGTGCTGCATTCCCCATAATAAATTTTGGCATTTTAGTTGTCAGATGGCCCCGCATTTTTCTATTAATAAAGGGGAAAACTTCTACCGTTTCATTGGTCCAAGGGTTGTCCCAACTGTCAATAATATGGCCTGTTTTCAAATCCGTAAAATAGCCTGCTTCTGTGCCTCTAATATTAACTGTACCATCATTATTAAGCCGGGATTGCATGTTGCCGAATCCCACATAACCGAATAAAGGAATCAACCGTTTGGTACCAATCCTTGCAAATTGGACACCTTGATAACCTCCATAGGTTGGTTTGACATCGTAGGATCCCCATAATTTTCCAAAGGCATATAGATTATCCTCTGGAATACTGAAGTCTAGTCCATTGTCTTTTGTTGTTTGTTGGGCAGTTGTGGGTTGGAAAGACCCAGTAGCACCAAGTGCAATTGAGAGTTGAAAAAGGTTCCTTCTGGAAGTAACTGAATTAAAGAGTGACGTAAACACAAACCGTGTTTTTAATCCGTTACTCTTTCATTGAATGTTTCAATTGCCTCTTGCTCTTGATCAATCTCAGTTGCGGTATCAGGCCAGATTTTTGTGAATTTTGTTCCCTCCATACTCACACCCGCAAGTATTCCTTTCTGGCCAAAGACAAAGCCTATAATTGGATCTTTAAAAGTATTTGAATCCACGGCGCCTACGGCTCCTCTTGAGAGGAATGCGACTGCACCATCAACACCAACCTCCCATCCAGAGCTGTATAAGAAATTATCCATGGCAGTATCATCAAAGAAAAGAATGATCAAGTCTTTGGATCCTACACCCACTTGGAGACCCACGGATGTGGTGAGCGCTTTGTAATATTGAATTTTTATCCCATCGACAATTAGGGCGCCTTCGCCAAATTCAAATCCAAGTAAAACACCCGCTTTCCACATTCTAGGTATGACTAACATCCCTCTTGCCGCTTCTAAATAGGTGTCACCACCTTGAATTTCTGTGGTAAATCTAGTCAGGGAGCTTTCAATGGCAGCATCGATTTCTTTCATAGACTTTGCACTGAGTCCTGTTGAGAGGATAAAAGTCAGGGTTAAGGTCAAGAGCGAGAAGAATTTAGGAGTTATTTTCATATTTTTATCCAAACAAAAATGATGCTGTATGTTAGCTTGTTATTACTGTTTACTCAAATGGATCTCTCTCCTCATCAATGCCAAGCGGGTCTGTGTGGATAATCAGCTCTGAGTCAGGATACAGTTTAAGGACATTGTCAGTAACCTCATCGGTAATTTCATGAGATTCCAATAAACTCATGTTTGGGTCAAGCTCCAGATGAAACTGAATTATATATTCACGGCCCGTGTCTCTGGTTCGCAAATCGTGGAAACCAAGAACCTTTGGGTGGTCAAGTGCAATTTCTCTAATCCGATCCCGATCATCAGACTGGATTTCCTGGTCAAGTAGTATTTTAAAGGATTTTTTTAACAAGGTGACTGAAGTGTATAAAA
>JYMV01051157.1_pt1 | contig 15149 bp, 19 predicted proteins | sample 338911 | NCBI WGS metagenome assembly JYMV01 (sample SAMN03354496, study PRJNA234377) | hydrothermal vent metagenome | biome: Deep sea; feature: Hydrothermal plumes at the Eastern Lau Spreading Center, Western Pacific Ocean; material: Seawater | place: Tonga | collected 2009 | depth 2000 m m
TTGCGAAAGTTTCGTTAATGATTTTTTTAACATTGGTTGATTTAGTTTTTGAGATTTGAACGACGGCATGAAGCCAGTTGGCTCCACCGCTTGTCAGAATCACCTGTTTTGTCTGTGGGAATCTTTTTTTCATTATGCCATTGAGTTTAGATTCTATGGGTATTCCCATCAACAATCTCGCCTCGCTGTAACCAGATAGGATATCATGGTAAATCGCATTATTTCTGAAATACAGTTTTTCAATTTCAATTACCGGTGCAGATCTTGGCATATCATATGTTCGAAGCATTTCAACCATCCATTCTTTGTGGGTTTTATCTTGCAAAATTTTTCCTTCCATAACAATTTCCGTGGTTGATGGTACCAACATTCCAGTGATTGGACATTTTGTCAAGGTGAGTTTGTTGTTTAATAGTGAATTTGCTATCTCAAGTTCATTTTTACCCCATTGTGCTTGAAATGCACTAGCAATTGAAATGGCGGGATGAACACCAACAGTAATTGCAATTGGCAAGTCCTCTCCATGTTTCTTTGCAAACATAAATGATCTATGAAGATCTCTACCCTCTACCATTCTAATTGAGAACTGCCTTTTTCCAATTGGCATTAATCTATGAAAAGAAGTGTTTTGAGATTTTGTTTCCGGGTTTTTTGTGTAAAGTATAGATGATGTGATGAAAGGACCTGATTCGTTTTGAAAGTGGGTTACAATTGGAAGAATGGAAATATCCTTGGAACTGTTTTCAAAAAACTTTGCAGTTGCAGAAGTTTTTGGTTTTTTTGCAGAAGAAATTGCCCTGATAATTTTTTGATTAATGTTAGATTTTTTAGAGCCTATTGCCTGTGCAAACCTATCTCTACTTCCTACCAGGTTTGAAACCAGTTTGAACTTGCTTCCCTTGATATTTTCAAACAAGGCGGCCTTTGACCCGTCAAGCTTTGCAGTTACTGCTGCTACCTCATATTTTGTAGAAACTTTCTTCTTTACTGTGACTAAGTCATTGGATTTTTTTATTTGTTGTAAAAAACTTCGCATGTCAACCGTCATTTCTCAACAATCTCCTTTATCTTGGACATTAGAGCATTAGCAATTTTACTATCTAGTTCCTGTGGAATAAAGGCAGAGATAATATTGATACCCTTTATGATCGAAGATATTCGTTCAGATACTAATTTCAAAAAAAGGGATTCAGATTTTGCTGGAATGATCGTACTACTAACTGGTATAGAATCTGTTCCGATCGATGCCAATACTCCGCCAATCTTGTCTTGGTGTTCAGTTATAGAAACAAAACTACCGTTATCAAACCGTAATACTTGAATCGTAAAATTTCGGTTATCAACATCAATAACTACCTTAGAATAACGTGATTCTATTGCCAATAGGCTTACGAATGATTTTAAGTCTTTATTGCTATCGATTCCTTTTCAGCGTCTTCCTGAACACGTGCGCGCAGTTTTGCTTTGTATTTCAAGTTTCGTGGTTTGGTTCTAAGTCTGTATCCACAGCATGGACACCACAAACCTTCCCATTTAATGAAAATCTCACAAATCTGACACCTTCGTTGACCAGAAGCATATCTTCCAGTTCCTACAGGTTTTTGTGCCTTGTATCTTGTGCAAATTCCTTTACATGTCATTTTTACTACATATATTATAGAATGTTTAATTATTTAAGCATATATCCGTAAAAAATTACATTTTTATCGAAATTTTTTGAAATAATTTTAATGATTTATATTAACTCGCCAAGTAATTTCAAAAAAAATGCTTAAAAACTATATAAATAAAGTGATTTTCCAAATAGTTAAAAACCATATTAATAAAGCAGTTTTTCAGAAATTTTCTTAGAAATTACAATAAAAATTTGTATTTCAGCCAATTCTTGATAGCGGTAATATGAAAAGTCTATGACCCTCACGTCGTGAAATGTATTTTGCGGACAGCATGTCTCGCTTTCCACGTTGATTATGGTTTTTAATTTTAACAGTTGTTTTACTTTCATTAACAAATTCTAATTCAAAATCTGAACAGTACTTTAAGTTTAGTAAATTGATAATTTTTTTTGCTAATTTCATATTACCGTTTCCTATTTTCACAATCTTCTTTTTTGCATGCAGTCCAGCAAGAATTCTTATCAAATGAAATATCAAATCTTCTTCAGATGTATGAAGTGAATTCTCAATTTCTCTTCCATAATAATAAATTGATAAACCAATTCGTTTTCCAGGATCTATACCAATCAAAAGTTCGTCTGAATAATGAACAATATCTAGTTTTTGCATTATCAAACCTTTGATCACCGTGGGTTCCAAGTCAAGAATGTCTTCATACAAGGCTTGGATTTTGATATCTTTTGGTGTCTCAGATGAAGTCATCAGAACTAGGTCCCCATTATAATTAGAAATTTGTTCAGGAAGTAATGAATCATAGTCAAGTTTGAGGGTTTTTAATATTTGAGAAAACGCAAAATAGGCCCTTCCAGATGTGGTGGCAATTCCAATATGAATATGTTTTAGTGAATCGATAAATTTCAATGGATTGAATGAGAATTTAGGGTTTATGCTTTTTAACTGCTGGTTAGCTTTAGTATCGCTTGGGCAATATCACCCTTGCTTTCAGCTAATGCATCTTTAGCTTGTTCTTCATTACAACTAGCCTGTTGACATACCAATATTATATCATCTTCGGAAAAAATTGGTACTTCCAGTTCTTTTTCCTCAAAGCTTTCTGCGATTACTTGAAATATTGAATTTTCCTTTGACTTCATCTCAGTAACAGATGGTTTTGGAATGATAATCTCTTTTTTATCGGTTTTAATTATTACTTCCTGAACATTTGGGATTTCCTCCATGTCAAGACCCATCTTATCCATCATTCTTCGCATCTGACGGTTGCCGCCACGCATCATGCTGATCTGTCACTCCAGCTGACTTTTTAAACTATCTCTGACTTTGACGGCAACTCCAATAGTTTGTCCCCTCATCATCTTAGAAGATAAGACTGCCTTTCCTACAGCAATTACTTTGTTTCTGTATAGAACTGGAACTTCGCCCTGAATTCTAATATTTTTCCCACACCAAACTACATGACCACAAAAGACGGATCGACCATCTTCTACAAACGGCTTGGAGTCCTTATCTATCTCAACACAGTTTTCTCTGAATTTTTTACTTTTCATAAGAATTTGCGCAAAATATGGTGAAATGGCCAGTCCACCGTCAATTTTCAATGTACAAAGAAGTTTCTGTTTATGGTATACTTGACGAATTCGTCCAGTTCTCTTTGAAAAGAAAATCTCAATATTCTTTGGGAGATGTTTTGAAACTCCCTGCCCAAATAATGCATCAATACTATGCCTAAGCTTTACAATAGGATCCATCAAAAACAGATACCTGATATCTAAATATTAGTTTAAATTTTGTATAGAAATCAAATAATCTATATAGACAGATAAGATGAATATAGTTATGGCAAATAGTGAGGAAACTCGGAAAATCCAGTTTACGGGCAAATCTACTTACATTATTTCTCTTCCAAAACAATGGGTTAATGAACTGGGTCTAAAACAGGGTGATCAGGTATCAGTTGAACGAAGTGGAACTACAAGTTTGCAAATAATGCCGCTTCGTACGAGAAAAAAAGAAGAATCTGAAGTTGCTACAATAGAAATTGAGCCGGAGGAGGATAAGTCTTCTGTCGTAAGAAAGCTTGTGTCACTATACTTTTTTCGTTTTAAGATAATCAATATTAAACCAAAGATAGGAAGAATCACACCATCACAAAGAGTTGGAATTAGAGATGCTGTAAAGAAAATTTTAATGGGTTCTGAAATTACTGCTGATTCTTCAGATGGCATAACCATTCAAGTTCTAATAAATTTGGTAGAGCTCTCAGTTGATGGTGCTTTCAAAAGGATGATGCTACTAGCTAAATCAATGCAAGATGATGCCCTCATTGCAATAAAAGAAGGAAATGTAGAACTTGCAAAAGAGGTTATCAACAGTGATGATGATGTAGACAGATTTGCATTTTATATTACTAGACAGCTTGTGATTGCAATTGAAAATGACCATATGTTAAAGGAAATGGGATTTCAAAATGCCCGCGATTGCCTTGGCTATAGGGTTATTACAAAAAACATTGAAAGACTAGCAGATCATGCAGTCAGAATATCAAAAGATGTTTTGGATTATAAAAAACCTATCACAGGCAAGTTATTTGATATGATACGAGAAATGAGTGATTTTGCTATATCTGTAATGGATGATGCGTGCTTAGCCTTATTCAAAAAAGACTATGAAGAAGCTGAAAATGCAATTAAAAGGGCAAACGATATAGAAAAATATGAAAAAAAGATAATTGAGGGTCTTAGAATAAACAAGAACGAAGAAGAAGTTTTTAGGATTAGAAGAATTTCTGAAAACGTAAAAAGAATTGCTGAATATGCAAGTGACGTTGGCGAGATTGTCTTAAACATGAATATAGAGAAGATTATCAAAAAACAAAAGGCATAAAATTTTGCGATGAATTCAGCAGTTTTAATAACATATGACCAAGATGATGTAATAAAAGAGGCGCTAGCTCTCTGTGACTCGGCAGGTTACAAAGTTGAGCACATTATAAAACAGGATTTTTTACAGAAACCAAAATTTGGTGTAAGCACTGGAAAAATTCAAGAGCTTAAGGACATTACTGCTGCTGCAAAACCAGATGTCATAATCTTTGATGAGATGTTAAAACCAAGACAGAATTATAACCTAGCTTCAGAGCTCAAAATTGAAATACTTGACAGAGAGGCTTTGATTTTAAAAATATTTGAGAGTAGAGCTGCCAACGCAGAATCAAAGTTTCAGGTAGAATTAGCACAGCTTCGATATGAAATGTCAAGAGCAAAAGAAAAAGTCAAGTTATCAAAAGGTGGTGAACAACCTGGATTTATGGGTCTAGGAACGTTTGAGGTTGATGTATACTATAACGAAATTAAAAAAAGGATGATAAATATAAAATCAAAATTAGTAAAGGTAGGCAAACAACGTAAACTGCACAGAGAAGGCAGAAAGCGTCTTGGTTTTAAAATAATATCACTAGCAGGATATACCTCAGCAGGTAAGACAACATTATTTAATCTTCTAACAGGAGAGCAAAAAGAAGAAAGTGATGAACTTTTTACTACACTTTCAACTACTGTTAGAAGAGTTAAGGTAAATCACGAAGTTGCACTGATTTCAGACACTGTTGGATTTATCACTAAGATCCCCGCATATATGATTGAGGCATTTAATTCGACATTAGAAGAGCTGTTGTATGCAGACATTATACTAGTTATAATTGATGCGAGTGACGGTTTGTACGAGTTACAAAAAAAATTCAAAAGTTGTTATAGAACTTTAATTGAAATTGGTGTAGAGCCGGAGAAGATGATTTACGTTTTAAACAAATCAGAATTACTGACTGATGATGAGGTTTTAGATAGGGTAGATTATCTAATGCTAAAAGAAAATAAAAAATGGATAGCCATTTCTGCTCTTACAGGTAAAAACATGGATGAACTTAAAAAAATAATTGGGAAAATTTTCCAAAATAATAAATTGCAAAATAATAAGAGTGTTGGTGTAAAAACGTATGGAAATTGAGGTGCTAAGAATCGGCCAACGAATTGTAAGAGATGATAGAGTTACAACACATGTTGCCCTGGTTGCAAGATCATTTGGTGCTAAACGAATTTACATGAATGAAATAAATCCTGAAATTAATGACACGATTTCCAAGATTAATAAAACCTGGGGTGGAAATTTTGCAATTGAAAATATTACGGAATGGAAAAAAATAATCAGGAAAAAGAAAAAGGAGTCTGTAAAAATTGTTCATCTTACAATGTATGGTCTAAGCATTAACGACGTTGAAAATAAATTACGAAATGAAGATAAAATCTTAATAATAGTTGGGGCTGAGAAGGTTCCATCGGACATTTTTGAGATGGCAGATTATAATGTAGCAATAGGCAATCAACCACATTCGGAAATAAGCGCTCTCGGAGTATTGTTAGATCGAATTCAGTGTGGAAATCAGTTTGAATCCAAGTTTGAAAATTCAGAAAGAGTGATAATCCCTCAGGAACAGGGAAAAAATGTCAGGATGAGTAAAACAACTATTAATAATAGAATATGAGTGTGGACGTCGTTGATTGATAAATACGAGGATCCATTTGTAAAAATCTCACAAATGATTGGTGGTGATGAATATCTTAAAGTTGCTAGATCACTGATAAAAGCACAAGATGCAACTGATGAGGAAATTGCAAGCTATACTGGTTTAAGAATAAACATGGTTAGAAAAGTACTCTATGATCTTTTTGGTAAGGCACTAATTACAGGAGTTAGGGTAAAAGATGAGAGAAAAGGTTGGTTTGTCTACCGCTGGCGCTCTAGAAGAGATGAGGTTGAAAATTTTATTGAGAATCAGAAAAAGAAGATTGCTGAGAGACTTCAGCAAAGATTAGATTATGAAAATTCATCGCAGTTTTATCATTGTGGAAATGAAGACTGCGAAAGACTGACATTTGAAATTGCACTTGAAGAGTCTTTCAAATGTCCTTCATGTGGTAAGATCTTGGATCACAAGAAAAATGAGAAGGCAAAAAAGGCATTTGCGAAGAAAATTGATGAAATAAAAAAAGATATGCCATCTTAATTCTCATAGTGTAATACAACCTCGTTTTTCATTCTTGTAACGTTTTTTAGCCTCAATCTTGATGATTTTGCAATAATAGAAAAACCGTTACCATCCACTAATGTTGTAGATGAATTTCCTCCTATAATGTAAGGAGTTATTGTGATTATTGCCTCGTCAACTAGGTTTTCTTTTACAAATGTCCAATTTGTAATTCCGCCTCCCTCAACTAAAAGATTTTTTATCTTTTTTTCTTTGAGAAATTTAAGTAATTTTTTTATGTTTATTTTATTATTTCCACAAACTTTTACCACCACTGGAAATTTTTTTAGTTTTTCTAAGTTTTTTTTCTTTGCCATTTTTGACACTGCGATAATTGTTGGAATTTTTGAACATGTTCTTAAGATTTTGGAGCTTGCACGGATCGTTGCTCTGGAATCAAGAATAACACGAACCGGGTTTTTCCCTTTTATGCCTTGTACAGCTAAAAGTGGGTCATCAATTTCAACGGTATTTTTTCCAACAAGAATTGCATCAAATCTACTTCTGAGTTTATGAACTCTAATTTTGTCTCTTTGTGAGGAGAGTTTTGAATCTCCAGTTCGTGTTGCCAACTTTCCATCCAAACTTATTGCAGCACTCAATATTACACGTGGTCTATAGCTTTCCATGAACTATCTTACCTCCAATCATGACTGCTTTGATCGAGTTTTCGTTTGCCCTATGAACAATGGATGCGTGTGAATTTTGTAAGGGATCAAGATCCAAATTATTCTTTTTGATAAAAACTCCATCTGCTAAGTATCCTTTTTTAATACATCCAATTTTTCTACCTAATAGTTTTCCTGCATTAACAGTGGCCATTTTTAGTATTTTCTTTGGTTCAATGCGTTTTTGATTAATGCCCATGGTTACTTTCCATAAAAAATCCATTTCTCTAAACATATCAGGCGAATTGATCATTATGTTATCAGTTCCAATTGCAACATTACAGTTCATTTTCATCATTTGTACTATATCCGGAATTCCTTCTGCTAAAGACGCATTTGCACGAGGGCAAACAACTATGCCGTTTATTTTTTTAGATACAAGCCTTAAATCACTTTTTGATGCATATGTCATATGCACAAGAAAATTTGGCTTTAGTAACATGCAACGTTGTGGTTCCGTTTTTTTTGTTATTTGCTTTGATTTCAAATAACTTTGTTTCGTTTCTGCACAGTGAATTGCACGGATTTTTTTTGTTTTAGATAACTGTCTAAGTACGGAATCACTGTTTTCATTTGAACCACTAATTCCTAATCCATCACAATTTTTTAACACTGATTCTAGTTGGTTTAGATATGATTTTGGGATTGGAGTGTTTTTTTTGATATCATTTATTGTCTGATAAAATTCTATTCTGCCTAATATCACCGCTCGAATTGGTATACCAGACAATGCTTTCTGTACAAGTAAGATACCCTCCAAACCACTTTCCCGAAAATCAACAAATGTTGTGATTCCTTTTTTTATCATCGACTTTGCTGACTTTCTCATAAACAAAATCAGTTTTTTTGGTTCTGTTTCTCGTAGAATTTTTTGTTTAATTCCAAACATAGGATGAATTTTGGAATCAGTGCTCTTGTTTAATTCAACGTCTTTTGCAACAGAATCACCAATATGAGTATGAGAGTTAATCAGTCCAGGTATAAGTAGCAGACCTTTACAGTTTACAACTTTATTTTTAGATGGTTTAATTTTTGAAGAAATTTTTTGGAATGTATTGCCAGTGATCTGTACGCTTGTCTTTTCTATAAATTTTAAATCGTTTCCATAGAGTACACTGATGTTTTTTAATATCATGCAATCTCATAAATTTCTGGTTTCTCCTTTCCAGAATCACGAATCTCTCTAATGGTATCAAGTGATTTTGTTGCAAGTTTTACTGCTTCTCTAGCGGTCTTTCCTGTTCCTATGCCACAATTTAGAACTATACTGAATTCATTTTTTATTATAGTGATAAATTCTTCAACACTTGCCTTGTAATTTGAATTTGCAACAACTATGAAATTATCACCGCCCATAAAAAATGAAAGTGATTTTCTTGTTAAGAAATAGTCAGACATCTTTGCGTATAGTTTGAACATCAAAGAGGAAATTTCATATGGTGATGCTGTTTTTCGCTTTGAAGTTAGGTTATCAACATCTAGATGCATAATTGTAACTTTAGACTTGTTTGCTCCATCTATGAAACCGTAGATGTTGTGCTTATCGTTTAGTTTTGTTTCAGATTTTTTTCCATCATATGCGCATATATTTGCATCAAACGGTGAATCGCCAAAACCTATTGACATTGATAATTTTAGATCAAATGATGATTCAAGTTTTGTTTGAATTTCTATATGATCCTCTAGCGTAATGCCATTAGTTATTGCAAAAAATTCGTCAGACCTATTTGAAAAAACTAGACCGTTTTTTTGAGAAAATAATTTCTGTATTTGGAGGTATAGCGATGCTTGAAGCATCTGTATTTCATGTTCTCGGTCACTTCCCAATGTCAGAGTCCAAGGTCCATACCCTGTAATCTTGATAATTGTAATCTGAATCATTTTATTTAATCCGCCCCAATTCCTTTGCCGCCTTAGAAACAGCCTCAACTGCCCTTTCGGATACAGGACGAATTCTTGCAAAAGCCTGCCTTTCTGACATTCCTGGACCAGAGATTCCAAGGGAAATTGGTTTTTGATATTTTATTGATAATTTGGAAATTCTTGCCGCAACTACACTTGCAATTAATTCATCATGTTTTGTTTGCCCCTTGATAATGGCACCCAATGTAACAACTGCATCAATGTCATTTTTTTGCAGTAATGTATCAATCACTAATGGCATATCAAAAACGCCAGGAACCTTACATTCGTATTTAACGTTTAGTTTCAATTCCCTAGCCTTTTCAAGCGCAACTTTGTGCATTCTAGACGTTACATTGTCGTTAAATTCAGAAACTACTATTGCAATATTCAAAATTAACGTACCTTTGAAAATTCATAGAGTTCTTTGCCATCAATAAAAGGAATGGCGTTCTCTTTTGCATATTTTTTTGCTTTTGCAACTGATAGTGCAGCATAAGTTTCTGCATCCATCATCTCACAGATAGCAGAAACAGGATGTAACTTTGCTAGCTTTGTTAGGTAAATTGACATCTCCGTATGACCCTTTCTGGAAGAAAGAAGACCGTCTGAAGCAAGCAATAATGGAACGTGACCCGGTGTCTTAAACGAAGAAACAAACTGTTTTTTTGGATTATCTGAATTGTATATGTTTGCCATTTCTTTGATGGTTAAAGCTCTATCACTGTCAGTGATTCCAGTGTATGTATGCTTGTGGTTTACAGATATGGAAAAGGTTGGATGCCCATATGGTGCTGTTCCCATTACCATGTTTTTTGAGTCCGAATCAAGATCGTTAGAATTTGCAAGTATATTGTGCATGTATTTGAGTTCTAATTTTTTTGCTAAATCATTTGAAATTGCAAGACAAAGTAAACCGCCTGCATGTTGTCTCATTCTTGCAACATGTTCAGGAGTGATGAATTGCGCTGCAACCATCATGTCAACTTCGCTTTCTCGTCCGTCCGAATCGTAAATCATGACAAATTCGCCTTGTTTTAGAGAAGCAATTGCTGTATCGAATGTCATAGTAAAAATTGATTTCAGCGATATTATAAAACTTACTAAAAATATTACCAAAAAGCTGGTAATTACCAATTTTTTGGTAATAGATTGGCTTTATTTTTTGATGTATTTTCCTAGAATGTCAGTCTCTATGTTGAGTTTGTCTCCAACTTTTTTTGATTTAAAGTTAGTAATTTTGATTGTATGTGGTATTATGCAAACGGATGCAACATCTTTTTTTGCATCAACTACCGTCAAGCTGATTCCATCAAGTGCAATTGAACCCTTTTTGACAACATATCTTGCTAGTTTTTTTGGAATCTTAAACCAAAACTTTACCTCCTTGGGTTTTTTTTCAATCTTTGTTATCGTTGCTACTCCATCTATGTGTCCTAAAACAAAGTGACCTTCTAACCTTAAGCTGCGTTCAATGTTGACGGTGCTTCCTGCCTTTACATTTCCTAAATCAGTCTTCTTTGTTGTTTCATCAATCATTTCAAAAACACATTTGTTCTTTGAAATTTTTGTGGCGCTAAGACAAACTCCATTTATGGCAACACTCTGTCCAATCTTCAAACCTTTTGCATATTTGCCGAGATCAACAGTCATTTGTATGGCACTTCTATTCTTTGTTTTTTGATCAAGTTTTGTGACTTTGCCAGTTCCAACAATTATGCCTGTAAACATGATTTTATGAAGGAAAGAGGAGTTATAAATAAAATCGCATGAGGGATACGAAAATCTTCATCAAGTATTCAAATTTCTAAAAGTGCCTTTGCACGCTTATAGTGAACTTCATCTATCATTTTGCCATCAACAACGGTTGCACCTTTCCCTTTCTTTGTTGATTTTTCATAGACACTGCAAACTTTTTTTGCCCACACAATTTCTAGTTTGCTAGGATGAAAAATTTTATGAACTGTTTGTATTTGATCGGGATGAATAATACTTTTTCCAGTATAGCCTAAACTTCTACCAACTTGGCAGTCTTTAGTAAAACCACTATCATCTTTCAAGTCTTGCCATATCCCATCAATAGCAACAACACCTGCGGCAGTCGCTGCCACCGGAACCTTATATCTAGAATATTTTGCACCACGTGGGTTTCCCTTGGTATATTCTATTCCCATATCATTCAATAAATCAAATATGCCAAAAACCAGAGCGTCAATGCGCTTGCTAGATGAGGCTATTTCGTAACAATTCACAACACCAAGTGCAGATTCTATTGATGGCATCAAACGAATTCCTTTAATTTTTCTTTTTTTCTCTAGAGATGAGATTGTTTTTTCAATTTTTTTGAGTTCTTTTGCAGAGTTTACCTTTGGAATTACAACTCCATCAATTCCTTTCTGCACTATCTCTTTGAGATCTGCTTCAATCTTGCCTGATTCAGGTGAGTTTGTTCTAACAAAAACATCTGGAGAATATTCATTTCTCTGTTTTAGTGTGTTTTTTATCAATGTTCTAGCTTTTTTCTTCTCTTTGTCTGGCACTGAATCCTCAAGATCAAAACAAACAATGTCAGCTGGAAGTGATTTCGCCTTTTCCAAAAACCTTGGATTATTACCAGGTACGAAAACTAAGCTTCGAAATAAGTTTGGCATTTAATGATTAGGCGCCTTCTGGCTTCATTAAGATTTTGCCGAACAAACCTTTGCCAGTTAGCATCTTTGTATGAGCTTCTGCGGCTTGTTCAAACGACCAAGTTGAGTCAATTGTGGCTTTTATTTTTCCCTGACCCATCCAATACAATCCTTGTTCCAATTCAGCTTTTGTTCCCTGTGTAGAGCCCAAGATGTTAGTACCCTTGAAGAAGACGTGTCTTAGGTCAGTCTTTGCATCATATCCCGTAGTTGCACCGCAGGAAACTAGCGTTGCTCCATACTTCAATAGGGTTAATTGCTTATTCCAATGGGTCTGACCAATATGGTCAAATGAAATATCAATTCCAGGAGCCACTCCTGTTTGTTTGGCAATTTCTTTAGTGAATGCTCTAACCTCCTTGTGCCAATCGTCTTTTCTATGGTCAACTGCATAGTCAGCACCAAGTTCTTTACACTTGTCAAGCTTGTCAGGACTAGCTGTTGCAATTACCTTACAATTGTATAATTTTGCTATCTGTATACCAAAACTTCCAACACCAGAACCACCGCCCATAATGAGAACAGTTTGTCCTGGTCGAATCTTTGCCCTGCCAACTAGCATATGCCAAGAAGTTAGTAATGTCATAGATGCAGCTGCAGCATCATCATAACTTACACTGTCTGGAATTTTTGCAATATTTACCTCTGGTAGATGTGTAATTTCTGAAAAAGCACCCCAGTTAGGACCGGTCTGAAATCCCCAAATTGTTCTTTTAGCGCAATCAAATTCTCTTCCGCCAGTACATGCTTCACAAACCCTACAAGACATGTTAGAATGTGAGACAACTCTATCACCAACTTTTATGTTTAATACTTCATCGCCTACAGCAATTACATCACCTGCAGCATCAGAACCAGATACATGTGGTAATGGTACTGGCACAGGTTCTCCACGCATGCCCCATATGTCATTATAGTTTAGGGCTGCAGCTTTGACTTTGAATACTACCTCATCAGGCTTTGGTTTAGGATCATCAATTTCTTTAACCTGTAAAATTTTCTGAAAATCGTCATCAGGAGCTCCCTCTGCAGTTTTTTTGCAGTATTCCTCATAAACAAGAGCCTTCATAGATACTTTCGCCTTTCTCCCCTTAATTATATTTTCTCGAGATCATACTCTATTGATCTTAAAATCACGCTTAGGTTGTTGGGCAGATGACAAAATTTGTTTTAGTTGATCATCAGATATTTGACCGGTAATTTTTCCTTGACCAGATAAGTTTAGAAGATAAGTTTCTACTAGGTTAGCCAAATCAGGTTTTACCATTCTTATGTTATTTAGCCTTAGTCTAGCATCTGGTGACAAGATCTGTTTTAGCATCATTTCTTTTTGTGCTTTTAGTTCAGAATTTTTTTCTTGAGAAATATTATTTTCGTCATCCGAGTTAGGATAGCTCATGACATCACTATCTGTAAATACTCAAACGTGGTTCTTCTGTGATCTTTTCTTTTAGTATTACAGTGGCTAATCCATCTAGTTTTTTTGTGCCTTGTTTTGTTAACACACGACCATTTTTCTCAACTTTTTCAACATAGCCTAGTTTTTCGAGTGCATGAACTGCGTTTCTTATAATTGCTCCACTAGCATACCTATGATGCGCGGTACCGTATCCAACTGGCTTACCACCACCATACATAGAACGTAATTCCTTAATGGAGGCTGGGCTGTGAAGGTAAATCTTCCTTAGGATTGAAGCACATCTTACATGCCACCATTCTGAATTTTGTGGGGGTTTTTCTGCATGGGAGCCAGTCTTAACAAATGATGCCCAATCTGGAACAGAAATGTCTTCATTTTTTAAAATTTGAGTGAGTCTACTAATAAAAATATCAGCCGGTACATCAAAGACTTTAGCCATTAGATGTCAAACCCGTAAATCGTCTTATAAATCATTGAGCCATCAAGCTAGATTTGTTAAACATACATTTACTAGAATTTTATTAAATCAAAGTTGTTATACGCGGTTTGATGAAAAAAAATTATCGTGATTTTTATGTTGGTAGGATTTTGACGTACACTTAAATTCATTACACAGAGATGGACTGATCATGGAATCTCTAAATCTGGCCGTAATTGTCAAATTAGAGCCCGATTTTTCTGAAGGAAATGTAAGCTATAAGCCTGATGGAACGCTCAATAGAAATGAAACAAAAAGCACACTAGGCCCTCACAGTGGAATAGCTGCTAAGGCTGCATTTTATGCCAAGGTCAAGTACGGTGCAAAGATTTCTGTTTGTTCAATGGGCCCACCATGGGCGGACCTAGCTTTGCAGCAAGCTCAACAAACTTGTGATGCAGATGTACTTCACCTGTATAGTGATAGAATTTTCGCAGGGGCAGACACACTAGCAACTGCCGAGACTCTAAAAACGGGCATAGAAAAAATGGAAGGAAAGATGGACATTGTGTTTTCTGGACACAGAGCCTCTGATGGAGAAACGGGCCAGACCGGTCCACAAACTGCATGGAAGCTAGGATTCACATTTATTGGAAATGTCATTAGTTATGATGTAAATTTAGAAAAAAGAACCGTTGTGGCCATGTTTGCTGACCTTAAATGGCGTACCAAATGTTATCGAAGAAATCGAAGCTCCGCTTCCAGTCTTTCTCACAATTGATCCTTCCTACAAATCAAATTTCACTACTGTTTCTCAGAGAATCGCTTTTGAAAAATATCAAAAAGAGGCTTACGAGAGAGCCAGAAATTTCAAGCAATCCCTCAAAGTTTTCAATATTGATGAGCTTGGTGTTGATAAAACATTAGTAGGGCTTGCCGGCTCACCAACTATAGTATACCAAGTAGAGCGCATACCAAAAGGAAAGGCCACAAGACAGGCCGAGGTTTTTGATGGTTCAAATTCAGAACACATACGCAAAGTTGTTGCTAAGATGAGAGAGGCGCTCTCTGCGATGGTGATTAAATGACTGAAGAAAACTATCGCCATGTTTATGTTGTAATCGAACACATTGATGGAAAGCTTCTTCCTGTAAGTCTTGAAATGCTTGGAGAGGCAAGAAGACTATTTGATGATTTCAACGCAAGGTATTCATCAAATGAAAAAATAGTTGCAGTAATCTTAGGGAATAATATTAAGGATTTTTCTAAAGAGTTGATTGAATATGGTGCAGACGCAGTAGTTTGTGCTGATCATCCAGAGCTAAAAGATTTGAGAA
>JYMV01026122.1_pt1 | contig 15139 bp, 12 predicted proteins | sample 338911 | NCBI WGS metagenome assembly JYMV01 (sample SAMN03354496, study PRJNA234377) | hydrothermal vent metagenome | biome: Deep sea; feature: Hydrothermal plumes at the Eastern Lau Spreading Center, Western Pacific Ocean; material: Seawater | place: Tonga | collected 2009 | depth 2000 m m
CTTAAAATGAGTGCAAAGAACTTGACTAACTAATTTAATTCAAATAGCATCTACCGACCAAACAAATTTATTAACATTTAATTATTGCGGGTTTATTTTTATTAACAGAGAAGTTTTCGAATTTCTCAAGGTCTTCGGTGTTCTTGATCCGGAAATGGACGGGACTCTGTTGAGGGATCGGTTGTGATTTCATGGAGAAAAACATTGCGGTTCTAATTAGCTGGAAAGCAACAGTGAGCAAAGAATGGTCTTTGTCCACAGTTATGTGGCTTTCTGTTTTCAACCTTTTGCAGGAGATAATAATGCAAAATGTAATCAAATTGCTTGCGGTAACTGCGCTGGCTTTGACCATAAGCGTGCCCGTCTGGGCTGAACAGACTTTTGTTACCATCGGAACCGGTGGAGTAACTGGAGTCTATTATCCAACCGGCGGAGCGATTTGCCGCCTGGTCAACAAGAAACGCAAGGAACACGGCATCCGCTGTTCCACAGAAAGCACCGGAGGTTCCGTTTACAACATCAACACAATTCGTGCTGGTGAATTGGATATGGGCGTGGCACAGTCTGACTGGCAGTACCATTCCTATCGCGGAACAAGCAAGTTCAAGGATCAAGGTCCTTTCAAAGGATTAAGGGCAATATTTTCCGTGCATGCTGAACCTGTGACTATTGTGGCACGCCGTGATTCAGGGATTCGTCATATCAACGATCTCAAAGGAAAACGCGTGAACATCGGAAATCCCGGTTCCGGAACCCGTGCAACCTGGGAAGTGATTGAGGGCGCACTGGGCTGGAGCCGCGGTGATCTGAAACTGGCTGCTGAACTCCGTTCTGCAGAAACCGGACAAGCACTTTGTGATAATAAAATCGATGCCTATTTCTGGCTGGTCGGGCATCCTTCCGGATTGACCAAAGAAACCGTTTCGTCTTGTGATGCGGTTCTTGTTGAAGCAACCGGACCGGGTATTGCCAAGTTGGTCAAGGATAATTCGTTTTATCGCTGGGCAACCATTCCGGGCGGAATGTATTCCGGAAACGCCAACGATGTCAAAACCTTTGGTGTGGGCGCAACTTTTGTGACCTCCACACGAACACCGGCAAACGTGATTTATCATGTCGTCAAAGGCGTGTTCGATAATTTTGATCAGTTCAAAAAACTGCATCCTGCATTTCGCCATTTGAATGAGCGTGAAATGATTACAGATTCACTTTCTGCTCCCTTGCATGAAGGTGCTGTGCGTTATTATAAAGAACGCGGCTGGATGTAATCCTTCCAAAATGAGGCATGGGCCGGAAGAAAATTTTTACTTCCGGTCTTGTCTTATTTTCTTTCCAATTGTTCTCTCCAAACTAAAACAAGCTACCGTAATGAATTCATCAGACATCACTTTAAAAAATGATGTAAACAACACCACTCCGCCAGATTTAATGGAAAAACTGGAAGAGATGGTGGCCACGGTGGATTCTGGTGCCAGAAAACTAAAGTCCTGGGCAGGTTGGATTTTGATTTCAGTTTCACTGGCCTGGTCTCTTTTTCAGCTTTGGATTGCCTCTCCTTTGCCTTACATGCTGGCGGATATAATTCCGCTTTTGAACAGCACACACACTCGCTCGGCACATTTGGGATTTGCAATATTCTTGTCTTTTATTGCATTTCCTGCGCTCAAACGCTCACCTCGAACAAAGGTACCAATTCAGGATTGGATTTTTGCTTTGCTGGGAACTGCATGTGCAATGTACATTGCAGTATTATCAAATGAATTAGCAGATCGTCCGGGGCTGCCAATCACGCAAGATTTGATTTTTTCAGGAATGGGCCTGGTTTTTTTACTGGAAGCGACCAGACGGGCATTGGGTTTGCCCATGATGTGTGTGGCACTATTGTTTTTAAGTTATGTTTTTTTTGGCGAATATGCACCCGACATCATTGCCTGGCAAGGCGCTTCATTCAATAAGGCGATGTCGCACATGTGGCTGTCCCAGGAAGGTGTTTTCGGCATTGGCCTGGGAGTTTCCACGGGCTTCATTTATTTATTTGTGCTCTTTGGCGCTTTACTGGAAAAAGCCGGGGCCGGGAATTATTTCACCCAGGTTGCTTTTGCCTTACTTGGTCATTATCGCGGTGGACCTGCAAAAGCAGCGGTTGTTTCTTCCGGAATGAATGGGATGATTTCCGGTTCCTCGATTGCGAATGTGGTGATTACCGGAACGTTCACGATTCCGTTGATGAAAAAAGTCGGATTTTCGGCAGAAAAAGCCGGAGCGGTTGAAGTTGCTGCTTCAACGAATGGACAACTGATGCCGCCGATCATGGGCGCCGCAGCATTTTTGATGATTGAATACGTGGGGATTTCTTATCTTGAAGTTATTAAACATGCCTTTTTGCCTGCTGTAATTTCTTATATTGCACTGGTTTACATTGTTCATCTGGAAGCAATGAAGGCAGATTTGAAAGGACTTCCTCCTCGAAAAATCACCACAATCTTTCAAAAAATTGTCACATTTTTGATGGTGGCGATCAGCATGGTTATCCTTTCCGGAATTATATATTTTGGTTTTGGCTGGATAAAAACTGTCGCCGGAGATGCCTCGCCCTGGATTGCAGGAGTTTTAATTTTGATAGCATATTTTGCACTTATTCACTATTCCATAAAATTTCCTGATTTGGGTATTGACGAACATCATGTTGAACTGACAGAACTTCCGGAAACAGGACCGACTGTCAAATCCGGATTATTCTATTTACTTCCGGTGGTCGTATTAATTTGGTGTTTGATGGTAGAGAGATTTTCACCCGGTCTTGCAGCATTTTGGGCAACAATGATCATGTTGTTTATTTTGGCGACACAACGTCCACTAAAAGTATTTTTCCGGAAAAGCGGCGATTTAGAACATGAATTTTTCAATGGTCTCCGGAACCTGGTTGATGGATTAATTTTCGGTGCACGGAACATGATTGGAATTGGAGTGGCGACTGCAACTGCAGGAATCATCGTAGGTACCGTAACTCTCACAGGAATCGGCCTGGTGATGACCGAATTTGTGGAGTTTATTTCCGGAGGGAATTTAATGCTAATGCTGCTTTTTACAGCATTTATTTGTCTTGTACTGGGAATGGGTTTACCAACGACAGCAAATTACATTGTGGTTTCAACGCTGATGGCGCCTGTGATTGTTACTTTGGGTGCACAAAACGGTTTGATCGTTCCTCTGATTGCAGTACACATGTTCGTCTTTTATTTTGGAATTTTAGCAGACGATACTCCGCCTGTCGGACTGGCGGCATTTGCCGCGGCGGCTATTGCGAAAAGTGATCCGATTAAAACAGGAATCCAGGGTTTTCTCTATGATATCCGTACGGCAATATTACCTTTCCTTTTTATTTTCAATACCGAACTTTTGTTGATTGGTATTGAGAGCTGGTGGCACTTGCTGCTCACGATTATCACTGCAATTATGGCAATGCTTTTGTTTGCAGCTGCGACACAAGGCTATTTCTTTGTAAAAAGCCGCTGGTGGGAAACTCTAATTCTCCTCTTAATTTCTTTTACATTATTTCGTCCAGGATACTGGTGGGAAATGGTATATCCTTCCAGTCAGATTGTCCAACCAATAAAGATTGTTGAAATGGTTGAGCAACTTCCTCCAAATTCTGATTTGCGTTTGCATGTGGAGGGTGAAAGTGTTGACGGAAACATCATCAGTAAAATGGTTGTCCTCCCCATGGGTGAATCTGCTCCCGGCAAAGTCCGGCTGGAACAGGCAGGACTGGAATTACGCACAGAAAAAAAGAGGGTCTTTGTCGATATGGTGGCCTTTGACAGTTTGGCACAAAAGGCAGGAATTGATTTTGACTGGGAAATACTCAGTCTGCAAGTTCCCACCGATCGACCGGCCAAGCAGTGGATGTATTTTCCGGCTTTGGCACTTTTGGGTCTTGTGGTTCTTCGACAACGCAAACGTAAAACAGTTCTTTCTTGAACAGTAAAAAAATACAGAACAAAAAGTCAGTGAGCCTAAGCCATGTATTGTTCTGCGGCAGAGGCCAACAATTCAGACCTTTTCAGTCCGTGTTTTCCTCGATATTCGTCAACTGTTTTTGTGGGATAGATAACTATTTCGAAAAAAAATAAAAAAATACTTGACAGGATTTAAAAAACATATAAGTTTGTATGTAAGTTTTTTGCGCAATTGTTTTGATGTTTTTTCAGTATGAAAATTTCGTTTTGCGTGACATACTGTCTTTGCGCAATGGTGCTGCAAAGATCTTTTAACTCTCATAGGAGAATAAAATGAAAGTACTGAATAAAATGATTTTGGGCGCATTGTCGGCGACAATGGCCTTAAGTCTAGTTTCCACTGCGGCTAGTGCGGGTCAATGCACAAACGAGAGATGGAATAAAGTGATGAAACGCGGTAAAATTGTCATCGGGGTTAAAGCCGATTACAAACCTTGGGGTTACCGCAATACCTCCGGTGGACTGGTGGGAATGGAAATTGACATGGCCAAGGATGTTGCTGCCGCAATGGGTGTTAAACTGGAACTGGTTCCGGTTCAGTCCTCAAACCGCATGCAGTTCCTGGAGCAGGGCAAAACTGACATGATGATAGCAACTATGTCGGATCGTGTGGATCGCCGCAAAATTGTCGGCATCACTCAACCGAACTATTACACTTCGGGAACAAATATTATGTCTCCGAAAGCCTTGGGCTTGACATCGTGGGAAGATTTACGCGGAAAGCCGGTATGCGGCAAGCAAGGGGCATTCTATAACAAAATTGTCGCCGATCGTTACGGGGCGAAAATAACTGCCTTCACCGGAAACGCGGAAGCCAAACAAGCTCTGCGAGATAAAAAGTGCATCGCCTGGGTCTATGACGATTCCTCAATTATGTCAGACCTTTCTTCAGGGAATTGGGATGACTTTGAAATGCCTTTAGCTTCCGAAGATGATAACCCCTGGGGACTCGCAGTTCCTTTGGAAGAGCTAAGTTGTGTTTTTGGCAACTTCATGACCGGAATGACATACAACTGGCATCAGTCCGGACGACTGGTCGAACTGGAAAAAAAGCACGGCATTCAGGCGACCAATTATCTTGTCATTCAAAAATACCGTCATAAAGACTGGTTGGAAGGCAAATAATTCAAAACTGTAAAGCGGTTGAGACGCAGAAAAATCTTTGCCGGTTTTATTCTTCCCGGCGACCGGACTTGAGCTAAAAAAGTTCCGGTCGCTTCCAAATTCTCCCCTAATAATTTGCGTCATGCCGGAATCCATCAGTCATTTTTTTTTGGAACTTTACAAAAGCGATCCCAAATGGAATTTCATTTTTTTCTATGATCCGGTACAGGCGGATCGTGTCATTGAAGGTTTTTGGATGACCGTTGAACTGGCGGTGATTTGTGTGCTGGTGAGTGTTATCATCGGCGTTGTCGGTGCGTGGATGCAAAACCAACCCAACCGTTTTCTACGACTTCTGGTTCAGGGCTACATTCAATTTTTCCGCAACACTCCTCCGTTAATACAGTTGTTGTTTTTCTACTTCGCATTGGGGCAATTCACACCAACTTATTCTCCGGACGGTTGGCTGGAAATTCCGATAATCTCCAATGTCGGTTGGGCGATTATTTCGCTGTCATTTTTTGCCGGAGCGTTCAATGTGGAAATTTTCCGTTCCGGAATCGAGGCCGTTCCGGAATCCACCAAAGAAGCTGCAGAAGCCTTGGGTTTCAGTCATTTACAAACTTACCGCTACATTGTCTTGCCCTTAGCCTTTCGGGTCAGTTTGCCTTCTCTGAACAATAATTTGGTGAACCTCGTCAAAACCACCACGCAAGCAATGGCAATCGCTGTTCCGGAACTTTTGTATCAAATGGTGAGTATTTACAACGACTATTCGACGGCGATGAATGCGTCCATGCTTTTGCTATTTATCGTTTATATCGGCTTGGTTGCAGTTTTGGTTTTCGGGATGTACCGTTGGGAGCAGGCCATCCGAATTCCGGGTTATGGCGGTTAAATGGTCACTTTACCAAAGCAAAGCCAAATCGTCATCATCGGCGGCGGCATCATGGGGTGTAGCACGGCTTATCACCTTGTGAAAAATGGTTGCCGCGATGTTATCTTGCTCGAAAGGGCAAAATTGACAAGCGGCACAACTTGGCATTCTGCGGCACAAGTTCGGCAACTTCGTTCCACCGAAAGCCTCACCAGACTTGTGCAAAATAGTGTTGAATTGTATTCCTCACTTGAAGCGGAAACCGGGCAGGCTACAGGATGGAAACAGACCGGAAGTTTAAGCATTGCTACCAACCCGGATCGTCTCACACACATTCGCCGGCAAGCCTCGCTCTCACAGGCTTTTGGGATTGGTGCAGAGGAAATTTCAGTTATTAGTGCCGCAGAAAAATGGCCGTTGATGCGTTCCGACGATCTGACCGGCGCAGTTATTTCGCCCTCTGACGGACGGGTCAGTCCGAGCGATATTTGCGCCGCACTTATTAAAGGGGCAAAATCTCAAGGTCTTCGCGTTTTCGAGGATAGACCTGTTACCAGAATTCGCACCGAAAATGGACGAGTTGCCGCCGTCCGGACGGCAGAAGGAGAAATTGCTTGCGAAACGGTAGTCAACTGTGCCGGAATTTGGGGACGCAAAGTTTCAGCAATGGTCGGAGTCGCCGCACCGCTTCAAGCTTGCGAGCATTTTTATTTGCTCACCGAACTGATGGATTCGGTTACTGCACCGCTCCCCACTCTCAGCGACCACGACGGGCATCTCTATCTCCGGGATGAAGGCGGCGGCTTATTGATTGGCTGTTTTGAGCCGCAAGGAAAAGCCTTAGACATTGAACAACTTCCGGAAGATTTTGCTTTCGATTTGCTTCCGGAAGATTGGGAACACATTGAGCCGATTCTCGCAAACGCTATGCACCGCATTCCGGAATTGGAGCAAACCGGCGTAAAAATGTTACTCAACGGCCCGGAAAGTTTTACACCGGATGACCGCTTTTTGTTAGGAGAATCTCCGGAACTGCGGGGGTTCTTTCTTGGTTGCGGAATGTGTTCTGTCGGCATCGCCACCGGTGGCGGAGCCGGACGCGCACTTGCTGAATGGATTATAGACGGCGAACCATCGATGGATCTTTGGCCGGTTGATATTCGGCGTTTTGTGCCGGCGCAAAACAGTTTGCGGACACTGCGTGAACGCTCTCCGGAAACACTTGCACTGCATTACGCCGTCAGTTTTCCCGGACGACAAAATCAAACCGCGCGTAACTTACGACTCAGCCCTTTGCATTCACGACTAGAAAATGCCGGAGCCGAGTTTGCTGAACGGATGGGGTGGGAACGGCCTCGTTGGTTTAATCCGGAAAAGAAACCGACTGCGCCGGAGTTAAGTTTTGAGAAACCGGGCTGGGATGTTCTTCATGCAGAAGAACATCGAGCGGCCAGAGAAGCGGTAGTTTTGTTTGACCAATCGACTTTTGGAAAATTGCTTGTGCAGGGGCGCGACGCGGAAACCGCATTGCAAAGATTGTGTGCAAATGACATTTCTAAAGCAGACCGTCGCGTCGTTTATACAGCCATGCTCAACCGGCGTGGCGGTTACGAAAGTGATTTAACTTTGATGCGTTTGGATGTGGAGATTTTTTTGCTCATTACTGGAACTGGACAACCGGTGCGGGATAGAGATTGGATTCGTAAAAACCTAAATCCGGACGAGTTTGTAACAGTTACCGACATGACCGGAGCTTTTGCCGTTATCAGCATTGCCGGGCCAAACTCACGGGAGTTGTTGAACCGTGTCAGTTCAGACGATTTCTCAAACTCCGGATTTCCGTATTATACACACCGCACCGTTGATGTCGGCCCGGCAATGGTGCGCGCCGCTCGTTTGTCTTATGTCGGCGAGTTGGGCTGGGAATTGTATATTCCGAGCGAATCCGCAATTCCGGTTTTTGATGCACTCCGCAAAGCGGGGGGTGATCTTGGTTTGAAACTTGCCGGAATCGAGGCTCTCAGTTCCTTACGCATCGAAACGGGATATTTTGCTTGGGGGCATGAAATCGGGCCAGACGATACACCATTGCAAGCCGGACTTGAGTTTGCGGTAAAATTCAATAAACCGCATTCGTTTATCGGCAAGGAAGCACTTCTTCAGCAAAAAAAAGAAGGCATATCTCGTCGCTTGGCGATGCTCACCGTTACCGATTCCGAAGCATTTCCGCACGGCGGAGAACCGATTTGGTGGAATAACAAGTTAGTCGGTCGTACCACTTCCGGAACTTTTGGACATACACTTGGTTGTGCCGTGATGATGGGTTATATCAGTTGTGTTGAAACGAAACTTGACACAATGCTCAACACAGAAAATTTTGAAGTTGAAATTGCTTGCCGTCGTTTTCCGGCTGATGTTTCACTCGATGCGCCTTACGATCCAAAAGGTTTAGCGTCAAGAAAATAAAAAAATTAGGTAGCCCCGAACACCGTTCTGGGGCTACCGTTATTAAAATTTATTAAAGTTAAAAAAATATGTTCAGCAATTTATTCAAGATTCCGGGAATCTCACCAAATTCACAACAAAGCGATTTGCCTGTATTATTGCCGTATCGGGGCAATCCGGCGGGAGAGGCTGTTGATTTGCGTTTTAGTCGGTGGTTGGCTTCTTCTTCGCCATTGATTTTGTTCGCGCTCTTTTTGTTAATCAGCTTCTATCCGTTGGCCGTGATGGCGCAATCAAAATATACGCTGAATGAAGCTTTTGCGACTCTTTGGCGTTGGTTGCCTTTTGTTGTAGGCAGTGGATTCGTGATGAATTTATTGATTAGTTTTTTCACCATGTTGTTTGGTACAGCGGCAGGAGTTTTACTTGGTTTGGGGCAAATTTCTCTTTTGTCTCCGGTGCGAAAATTTTCATGGTTTATCACGCAACTTTTTCGTAATTCTCCGTGGTTGGTGTTGCTCTTTATCGTGATGCTGACCTTCCCTTTTGAAATTGAAATTGGTGACAGGTACATTCCAATTCCGGATTGGATGAAAGCGGTTTTCGGACTTTCATTGCCCATTATGGCCAATATCTCGGAGGTCGTGCGGGGGGCGGTGATGTCAGTTCCCACCGGACAATGGGAGGCTTCGGAATCGCTGGCGTTCAGTCGTGTGCAAACGATTTGGCAAATTATTTTGCCGCAATGTTTCAAACGGATGATTCCGCCGTGGATGAATTGGTATGCGATTTTGACGATGGCAACTCCGTTGGTTTCCTTGCTCGGTGTAGGGGAAATAGTTACGCTTTCGCGTCAAGCAATGGAAGCCGAAGACAACCATCCGGAATTATTGATTCCATTTTTCGGCTTTGCGCTTTTAATTTTCTTTGCTTATTGTTACCCGATTGCGCGCTGGACACTAAAACTTGAAGCACGCTATTCTGTTAAATTATGAGAGATTAAAATGACTAATAATAATTGGACTCCGGAACAACCGATAGTTTCCCTAAAAAATGTCCACAAATCCTTTGGCGACCTCGAAGTCCTCAAAGGTATCAGTTTCGATGTCATGAAAGGCGAAGTAATTTGTATCATCGGCCCTTCCGGTTCCGGAAAATCAACTTTGATTCGTTGCATCAACGCCCTCAACGACATCAATTCCGGCTCAATCAAAGTTCACGGTTTGGAAGTCAATAATCCGGATTTGAATAAATTGGAACTGCGCAAAAATGTCGGCATGGTTTTCCAGCAGTACAATCTCTTTCCGCACAAAACTGCAGTGGAAAATATTATGATGGCCCCCATGTTGGTTTTGAAGGAATCCAAAGAAGAAGTTCACGCCAAAGCCCAAGCCTTAATCCGCAAAGTAAGACTCGAAGACAAACAAAACAGTTTTCCGGGAGAACTTTCCGGCGGACAACAACAGCGCGTGGCCATTGCCCGTTCGTTGGCCATGAATCCGGATGTAATGCTTTTTGACGAAGTTACCGCCGCTCTCGATCCTGAAACGGTTAAAGAAGTTTTGGTTACAATCAAAGAACTTGCGGCAGAAGGCATGACTTGTATTTTAGTAACGCATGAAATGGGATTTGCCCGTGAATTGGCCGATCACATTTATTTTACAGATCGTGGAATTATTGTCGAACACGGCCCGCCTGCCACCTTTTTCAAAGAAGCCAAAGACCCTCGCACTAAAGAATTTTTGAGCCAGATTTTATAGAAATTAAATAGCAACTTAATATTTTCACCAAAACAAAATGAAAAAAAATAATACAGCAGATTTTATCATTATCGGCGGCGGAATCATCGGCTGCAGCCTTGCCTACAATTTGGCCAATCAAGGCGCAAAAAATATCGTTGTTTTGGAAAAGGGAGAACTCTGTTCCGGAGGAACAGCGAAATCCTGCGCCATTACACGCAGCCATTATTCGATTGAAGCTAATGTTAATCATGCTGTAGAAAGCGTGAAAATTTTTGAGAACTTTGATGAAATCGTAGGCGGTGATCCAAGATTTATCTGTACCGGACAATTGGTTTTGGGACCGGAAAAGCATCGGCCGGTGATGGAAAGAGTATTTAGCACTCAAAACAAATATGGCAGCGAAACACAAACATTGACTCCAGCGGAAGCTGCTAAACTTCATCCTTTAATTCAATTTGAGGATGTGGATGTAATTGGTTTCGAATCACGATCAGGTTATTGCGACCCATATTTGACCACAACAGCTTACGCACAGCGAGCAAAAGATTTGGGCGTCATATTTTATACCGGAACTCCTGTTACCGGTATCCGGAGGAACGGAAAAAACAAAACCATCGAAACGAATCAGGGTGATTTTGAAAGCCCTTCTCTTATCCTTGCGGCAGGTCCGTGGACGCATAATTTGGGGAAAATGATTGGAGTTAAATTTCCTTATGAAATCAGTAAACATAAAGTGCTGACTTTGAAAATAGACATTCCTTATGAAAAAGACTGGCCGATTGTGAAGGATTTACTTACTCCGGAAAAAATATATTTTCGTCCTGATTCCGGTGGTGTAGTACTGGTTGGGACTGGAGATCATGGTGATCCGGTTAATGATATTGAAAAGCTGACGGACGATGTGGAAATGGAACATATTGAGCGGATGGGAAAACGCATGGCTCACCGGATGCCCGCTTTTGCCGACGCAAAACTGGTACGGAGTTGGACTGGTCCTTATGACATTCCTCCTGATTGGAATCCCGTCATTGGTCCGGTTCCCGAACTTGAAGGTGTGCATGTGGCTGTCGGCTTCAGTGGACATGGTTTCAAATTAGCCCCCACTATTGGTGAATCTTTGGCTCAACAAATTCTTGGAACAAATCCGCGTGTTCCAATTGATATGTATGATATGACACGTTTTGAAACCGGTAAAACTCTAAATGGTGCTTATGGAATCGGTACTTTCGCCTAAAAAAAGACGCACACAAGAAGAGCGCAGTACGGAAACCAAGAAACGACTGCTGGAAGCAACGATTGATTGCCTGAATGAGTTGGGTTTTAACAAAACCGGCACAGTCGAAATTGCCCGTCGCGCCGGTGTTTCACGGGGCGCGTTGGTGCATCATTTTCCTTCAAAACACGATTTGATTGTGGCTACCGCAGAATATCATTGGAACCGGATTGCTGAAGAAGTACGCAATTTGGCGATGACGATGCACGGTGGACAACTCTCTCTTGATGCTTTCATTGACGGTATTTGGAACAAAGTTTTCCTGATTCGTGGAAGTAGTGCTACTATCGAAATGATAATCGCCGCCCGGACAGATTCTAAATTGCGTAGAGAACTCGTGCCTATGCTGAATCGCCTCTATAGCAATTACGATGAGATTTGGTCTCAATTTTTTCATAACAGCGGAGTTTCACCAGAAAGAATTGAAATGCTGTTTGATCTGACGATTGAGCTTTTGCGGGGAATGACCTTGCAACGGGTTTTGAAGGATGAACCGGAATATTATCAAAAATTTCTTGATTCATGGAAAACTATTATCGCCACTTGTTTGATTGAGGAGAAAAAGAGTTAATAAATTCAATGTGACGAATCAATGAATTGATCTGCGGCAGAAGCCAACAACTCCGATCTTTTGAGTCCGTGTTTTCCTCGATATTCGTCAACTGTTTTCAAAAGAGATTCCGGAAAAATAACGTTAAAACGTGTTTTCAAATCTTTTGTTTTAGAGCCTTTTGGTAAAGGAATCGGCTTTCCATGTTTTTTAGCAGTTTCAAGCCAGAGTTGCATGGCGGTTTCGATTTCCCGTAAAGTAATTTCCGGACTTTCACCGAAAGCAGAACAACCGTAAAGTTCTTCAACTTCCGCAATGTAATCTCCGTCTTCTTCGGGATCAGGAAAAATTTTGATTGTGTATTCCATGGTTATTTTTCGACAATGGTATTTAAGCCTTGTTTCATAACGATAGAAATAATTTTAGACAGTATGAAGTGAAATGAAAACTCAAAACACCGGTCCTTTAAAGGGATTGCGGATTTTAGATATGAGCCGGATTTTAGCTGGTCCAACCTGCACCCAAATTCTGGGTGATTTGGGGGCGGATGTAATTAAAATTGAACGTCCGGAATCCGGAGACGATACCCGGAAATGGGGGCCGCCTTATGTAAAGGACACGGAAGGAAATGATACTTCTGAAAGCGCATATTATTTGTGTGCCAACCGTAACAAACGTTCTTTGACAGTGGATATTACAAAACCGGAAGGACAGGAAATCATCCGGAAACTCGCCGGAAAATGTGATGTGCTGCTGGAAAATTACAAAGTCGGTGGACTGAAAAAATACGGTTTGGATTATGCCGCAATGAAAAGTGATTTTCCGGAATTGATTTATTGTTCAATTTCCGGATTCGGCCAAACAGGACCAAAGTCTCATCGATTAGGTTACGATTTTATGATTCAGGCGATGGGCGGAATAATGAGTGTCACAGGAGAACCTGACGGCTCACCGATGAAAGTTGGAGTCGGAATTGCGGATGTGATGTGCGGAATGTATGCGACGATCTCCATTCTTTCAGCGATTCGTCACCGCGATCAAGCCGGAAAGTCCGGTGCTGGCGGAAACGGGCAACACATCGACTTGGCCCTGCTCGATTCTCAGGCGGCGTGGCTGATCAATTCCGGATCAAATTATTTGACTTCCGGAGAAAATCAACACCGCCTCGGCAACGCCCATCCGAATATCGTTCCTTATCAGGTTTTCCAGACCAGTGACAGTTATTTTGTTTTAGCGATCGGCAATCAAATTCAGTTTCGGAAATTCTGCGAATTTGCGGGTGCTCCGGAATTACCTGATGATTCCCGCTTCATAACGAATACTGATCGAGTAAATAATCGTAAGGAATTAGCGTTAAAGATCAATGATTTGACCAAACGTTATTCAACTCAGTATTGGCTGGAGGAACTGGAAAAGTTGCAGGTGCCCTGTGGTCCTGTCAACTCTGTCAAAGATGTATTTGACGATCCGCAAATCCAGCACCGTGAAATGGAAATTTCCATGCCGCATCCGCTTTCGGGGAAAGGTAACGTAAGTCTGATTGGCAGTCCGTTAAAAATGTCGGCAACTCCGGTCAGCTATCGTCACGCTCCGCCGACTTTGGGACAGCACACGAATGAAATTTTGGAAGAATTGTTGGGACTCGATGCGGCAGAATGCAGGGAATTGGCTGAGAAGGGAGTGGTTTGAAGAATGTGTTTGGGCTATTATTTTAAAAATGCGTTTTAGGAAAGTCAAATGAATTTGGAACTCAGTCCTCTCTGCGGGGCTATGGGCGCGGAGGTGCATGGAGTTGACCTCTCGCGGGATAAGGAATCTGTAATCTTAAACACAATCCAGGATGCATTCCACGAAAACATTGTATTACTTTTCCGAGATCAATGTTTAACACCGGCGCAGCATGTCCGTTTCACAAGTTTTTTTGGTCCAGTTGAGCCACATCCACTAGGCAGCCGAGAAGGTGCACCTTCTCAACCGGAAATTCTAGTGTTGGAGAATAGCGCCGATACACCTGCACCGCGCAATGACTTCTGGCACTCTGATATTTCCTTTGCCGAGTGCCCACCGCTTGGTTCGGTAATCCATGCACTGGAGGTTCCGGGTGAAGGACTGGGAGATACGCTGTTTTGCAATATGTATAGTGTCTTCGAGGAACTGTCTCCGGGACTGCAGAAAACACTGGAAGGATTGCGTGCTTTACATTCCGCTGAAGCTTTGGTCAGACGCAACAATGAAGACGATAATAACGCCAAACCGATTGCCTCTGTTCCAGGAATGGTCAGCCATCCTGTGGTACGTACTCATCCGCAGACCGGTCGCAAGGCTCTATACGTCAATCCCTATTTTACCGAAAGATTTGAGGGATGGACACTGGAGGAAAGCCGTTTATGGATTGACTGGCTCACGCAACGCGCCACACGACTGGAAAATATCTACCGTCACCGTTGGCGAAAGGGAGATGTGCTGATGTGGGACAATCGTTGTGCCATGCACTATGCCATCTACGACTATGGTTCCAAGCCGCGTCTGTTTCACCGCGCCACTGCTGCTGGAGAGCGGCCTATTTAAAAGTTAAAACAGTTGTTTACATTTTGTGAATTATTCTTGATGTAATGTTACTTCTGATGGTTTAGTAACAAGTCCAAATCCACCCCGCACCTAAATATCCTCTGGATTATCATCATTTCTGGATTGCTGATTTAGGTGCGAGGTCATTTCGACCGCATGTCTTGTCATCTCGAACGTAGAGAGCGATCTTTTTGATATTAGTGTAGCAGCGTATTCAAGATTTCTCGTTTCGCTTGAAATGACACGATTTTAGGACTTTTTACAGGTTCATATCTTCTGATAAGACGTTGAAAAATGAGAATGAAAACAATTCACAATGACTTGCTGCAGTTGGCCAACAAGGACATTGCCGAACATTCGCAACGTTTCTTCAAAACCGGAAAAGGAGAATACGGAGAAGGTGATGTTTTTTTGGGAATTCGTGTTCCCGTTTTACGAAAACTGGTTAAAAAATATCGTGGCATTTCGCTTACGGAAGATTGCAAATTACTCCATTCAAAATTTCATGAAGAACGATTGTTAGCCGTTTTGATGCTGGTTCAGCTTTTTAAAACTGGAGGC
>JYMV01036928.1_pt1 | contig 15137 bp, 17 predicted proteins | sample 338911 | NCBI WGS metagenome assembly JYMV01 (sample SAMN03354496, study PRJNA234377) | hydrothermal vent metagenome | biome: Deep sea; feature: Hydrothermal plumes at the Eastern Lau Spreading Center, Western Pacific Ocean; material: Seawater | place: Tonga | collected 2009 | depth 2000 m m
GTGTAGACCGGGGCGACGCCTACCTTAAACAATTGATGGCCCTGTTCTCAAAATTGATTCCATCCCCCAAATTTATTTTCCGCTTGTCGGAAACCTGTTTCCTGATCATGCTTATGGATCAAGGCCAGAAAGAGGTGGAACGCTTGATATCGAAACTGAAACACCTGCTTGAACACAAACCGCTTAATATCAACGGAGCTTCCATGGAGGCCCAAACCCAATGGGGTCTTTCTGTCTATCCCAGGGATGGGAGAGAACTGTTCAGCCTCATTAACCAATCACGTATCCAGCTGACCCAGAAAACGAAAGTGATGGCATGATAAAAAATTTATTTAACAGTATTTTCAGCTGGTTCTCCACCGATCTGGCTATGGATTTGGGAACGGCAAACACCCTGGTTTACATTACCGAAAAGGGAATTGTGCTGAACGAACCCTCCGTGGTCGCAATAAACGTAGATGACAATTCCGTTGAAGCGGTTGGACTGGAAGCCAAAAAAATGTTTGGCCGGACCCATTCCCGGGTCAACACCATCCGTCCTATGAAAGACGGAGTCATCGCCGACTTTGATGTGACCAACCAGATGATTCAGTATTTTATTAAAAAAGTGCTGACCCAATACCGGTTCTTTAAACCCCGCATAGTTGTCGGCGTACCGACCTGCATTACCCAAGTGGAAAAAAAAGCAGTAATTGATGCTTCCATCGTGGCGGGAATCCGGGAAGTCCATCTGGTGGAAGAGCCTATGGCCGCCGCAATCGGCGTTGGCATACCCGTACACAGACCCGAAGGAAATATGATTATCGATATTGGCGGCGGCACTACCGATGTAGCAGTCATTTCCCTGTCCGCTATCGCTTACGGAGAATCCGTACGCGTTGCGGGAGACGAAATTGATGAATCCATCGTCCGCTATATGCGACTGCAGCACCATCTAAATATCGGCGTATTCGAAGGCGAACGCGCTAAAAAGGAAATCGGCAGTGCCTTTCCGCAAGCGGGGACCCTGACTACTGAAGTCAAAGGATTGAATGTTAAAACCGGCGTCCCCATGTCTATCACCATAAGCGATGAGGAAATCCGTGAAGCACTGAAAGAACCGCTGACTACTATCATCGCTGTCATCATGCGCGCCCTGGAAAAAATCCCGCCGGAACTTTCTTCTGATATTCACTCCAATGGCATATACCTCACCGGAGGTGGTGCCCTCCTCCGCGGACTGGATAAAATGATCGAAGAAAAAACTACCCTGAAAGTCTTTATTCCCGAAGACCCCCTCCTCAGTATTGTCAAAGGTGCCGGAGCGATTCTTAATGACTTCCCCAATATGAAAAAAGTCTGTATCAACTAACCCGGTTGAGGTACAATTTTCCATCGCTCCCCAAAAATTAACTGGCATTTATGAATCCATCCCCGGTTTGTCAGGAATGTGGAACACGGGTAAATACTGCACCCACGATGATCGAATATCTGGGGGAAGAAATTTATCTGTTCGACCCCGTCGTTTGTGAGCCCTGCCTGCACAAGCTGTGCAAACGCTATTCCACTTATTGTGCCAATTGCGGAGGTTGCATCCCACCCTATTCACAGGTAGGAGTGTTAAAAGGGGATGCCGGACAAAAACAGGTTGTCCACACAACCACCTCCTGCACCACTGCAGGAAGCGCGTTTTACGGGTATTGGGGCAAAGGCCAATTGAGAAATTTCATCCAAATTGAAGCCTGCAACTAGCAAGAGCTTTTCCTGCTTGCAATAAGGTTAGCTCGGCCTGAAGAGCTCTTGTCCAGTCGCCTCCCTCGCTAGAGGGCACCGGGTGGGAGAAAATAATTTTGAATCCGGGTTCGAGTCCGGTATGATTCGGGAAACTTAAGATCATCTCCGAAAACTGCTTTTGGTCAAGAGCGGCCCTTATAAATAAGGGTCTGCGAATTACCTTAGAGAAGATTATCGAATAAATAGAAATCCCGTTAAAATCCCCGGATGTCCACTATGCTAAAAGTTCATTTTGAGAGAGAAAATCGTACCATTCAGGTCGAGCCTGGAGAAAACCTGCGGAAAGCAGCTATCCGCAATAAATTCAGTGTTTACGCCCATATTCATAAAATCCTGAACTGTCGGGGCCGGGCTCTTTGCACCGCCTGCACCGTCCAGATTGTTGCAGGAAACGTGGCTCCCAGGAATGAAGCTGAAACAGAAAAACTAGCCAAAAAGCCGGCAGACTTTCGTCTGGCCTGCCAGATCACTGTCGATAATGACCTGGTAATCAAAACCCACCCTTGAAGCAGTTGCACATAGCCCAAAACTATTTGACAACAAGGCCCTAAAGTCACACTATACATATGTATCCACTCGCAAAAGAACAGTTGGACGAAATTCATTGTCACGCAGTGGAAGAGTATCCTTTTGAATGTTGCGGAGTCGTAGTAGGCAAGCCCGACCATAATAATGAGAATCTTGTCTACCGATGCACGAACATTCAAAACAAGCTTCATGAAAAAGATCCCGAAAATTATGTCCGGGATGCCCGTACTGCGTATAATATAAGTGCGCTAGAGCTTCAGAAGCTTTTGAGTGAGGCTGACTCGAGGGGTTTGATCTTCAAAGTTTTGTATCATTCCCATCCCGAGCATGATGCCTATTTTTCGGAAGAAGATACCAGAATGGCCCTGTTCGATGGCGAAACCCCCATCTATCCGGAGACCAGCTATCTGGTAGTTTCTGTTTATGATAAAAAAGTTCGGGACCAAGCCCTGTTCAGCTGGAATCCGGAAACAAAAACTTTCGAGCGGGCACCGGATTAAATCCGGGGTTCGTTATCGCAACATATTTGGAGATTCCTTTATGGCTCTGCTCATCAACGACGATTGTGTTAACTGTGGCGTTTGTGAACCCGAATGCCCCAACGAAGCGATAACAGAAGGGGATGACATTTTTGTGATCGAATGGGAGCGCTGCACCGAATGCGTGGGGTGGTATGAAGATCCTCAATGTGTAGAAGTCTGCCCCGTTGACTGCATTCCCAAAGATCCGGAACATGTAGAAACAAATGAACAGCTTCTTGAAAAAAAAGAAATACTGGTAAACGGCGGCTAACCAGCGTGACGCTGGACCCAGTAGCAATAGCGTTAATAGGCTAGCAACAGGTTATCTCGGCTTAATGAATTATTGCTAGTTACCACCGGCGGTTCGCCGGTCATGCAGGACCATAAAACAGGGGATTCCATGAGAGAAGAAGTCGAAGAAATACTGGAGAGTCTTCGACCCATGCTCATTCAGGATGGCGGCAACATTGAGCTGGTGGACATTGAAGACGGAGTTGTGAAAGTCCGACTCGTGGGGGCCTGCGTTTCCTGTTCCAGTTCCCTCATGACCCTGAAGATGGGTATTGAAAAAGCTTTAAAAAAAGCCATCCCCATGGTGCGTTGTGTTGAATCCGTAGAATAATTTCCCTCTTTTCCAATTTAACCTGAATGCCCCGAATATCCATCAAAGGGACCACTAGGCGCCAGCGTAACGCTGGACCCAAAGGGCAATAACTATTTCTAGCTAGCAAAGAGCTGACTCGGCTCAACGAGCTATTGCTAGTCGGGTCCAGCGGCACGCTGGCCTTTATAATCTTCATGAAAAAAATCGCATTATTTTTCTGTTTGGCATGCGCGTTGTTTTTTTCACCCATCGCCCTGGCACAATCCGAGAAAACTGTACCGGCACCGGACTTCACCCTCAAATCCCTTAGTGGAGAGGAAGTCAGCCTTAGCCAGCACAGGGGGAAATATGTTCTGGTAAATTTCTGGGCTACCTGGTGCGGCCCCTGCAAAATGGAAATGCCCTCACTGGAAACTTTATATCAGCGTTTTAAATCCAAAAATTTTTCCCTGCTTGCCATATCCAACGATATGTTCGGGGCAAAGATTGTGGAACCTTTTATCAAAGCCCACGGTCTTTCCTTTCCCATTCTTCTAGACCAGCAATTGCAGGCCAGCAACAAATTCGGGGTGGTCAGCCTCCCCACCACTTTTATGATTGACCCTAAAGGAAATATCATCGGTGAACTGAGAGGGGCAGAAGACTGGGCTAGCCCGGATAACCTGCTGTACTTCGAAAATCTTCTGGGAAACTGAGTTCGTTATCCATGAAAGACTTCTTGTCCCAGCCCGCAAAAAACCCGACTCATTCAATGAACCTGTTTTCCCGTTTAGCAGGAAGCCTTGTCCTGTCACTGTTCGGCCTTCTTTTGTTATGGCCGCATGAAGGATGGTCCCAACAAGAACACGATTATTCCCTTGAAGGGGACATGGTCTATATTCCCCCCGGCCCTTTTGTATTCGGCACCGATAAGAAGGACGAGTCCGCCGAGGCACTTTCAATGGGTATCCCGAAACCCTGGTATGCCGATGAGACTCCGCAGCAGAAAATTTTCCTTAAGGAATTCTATATTGACCGCTATGAGGTTACCTACAAACGCTATAAAAAATATGTCGATGCTCTGGATGCCATAACTCCCCCGAACTGGCAGGGCTCGAGTTTTCCGGAAGGCCAAGGTAACGAGCCGGTCACCCATGTCAGCTGGTATGATGCGGCTAACTTCTGTCAATGGGCGCAAAAGAAATTGCCTACAGAAAAACTGTGGGAGCGTGCCGCAAGAGGCAAAGAGGGCAATGAATATCCTTGGGGAAACGAGTTCCAGTCAGGGTGGGCAAACCTTTCGGACCGGTCCGGCAGTAAAAACCAGCCCGTGGCAGTCGGGTCTTTTCCAAAAAGTGCCAGCACGGAAGGTGTTCATGACCTGATCGGCAATGTGTGGGAGTGGGTGGACAACGATTACCAGCCTTACAAAGGGAGTATGTATCAAAGCGAGTATTACCAGACCGAATTAAAAATTCTGCGCGGCCAGTCCGCCAGTGATATCGGGCATTTTCCCTTGTACAGCCAAGCCATCAAGATGTTTGCCCGTAGCGGTTACCGGCAATACTCCAGCGCCGATGAACCGGCACCAGATGTGGGGTTCCGCTGTGCAAGCGTAACCCAGCCCACCTTCATGAGAACGAAGACTTCTTCTTTCCGAAATGCTCGTTCGGTTTCTTCTCTCACCATCACCAAGCCCCCCCTTTCTTCCGCAGCTACGGAATCTACCGTTTCAAAATCCGCCCCACTGAACCCTTTCCAGCCTAAACCCAACTTGCCGGATTCTGGAATCGTGGCCCTGACCCTGCTGGCATTCATTGCGGGCGTGTTCAGTTTCTTATCCCCCTGCACATTACCCATTCTTCCAGCTTATTTTGCGGTGACCGCACAATCCGACCGGGCACGTATGGGGCGCATGTCCCTGGTTTTCTTTTTTGGGCTGGCAACTGTGTTTGTGGTGATGGGCGCCTCCGCCAGTGCTTTAGGCCAAATCCTTAGAGATTATATATTCCAGATCACCCAAGTCGGGGGTGTCATCGTGGGAATATTCGGTGTCATGACCCTATTCGGCAAAGGTTTTTCAGGTGCAACTTTTAAAGGCAGGCCAGCTTCCACTTATATAGGGTTTTTCCTGTTTGGCGCAACCTTCGCGTTAGGCTGGACACCCTGTGTCGGGCCTATCCTTTCCAGCATTCTTATGCTCGCGGCTTCGGAAAAAACCGTTTTGCAGGGAATGAACCTGCTGTTCTTCTATGCAGTGGGTCTGGGGCTCCCTCTCATCATAGTCGCCACACTGTGCGGTAACCTGCCGAAAGACGGTTTGTTCTGGACCCTGCTTCGGGGAAAAGGGTGGGATGTCACTGTAGGAGGAAAAACCTTTTTTCTGCATACCACCAACCTGTTCAGCGGATTCCTGCTGATCGCGCTGGGCATTGTTCTGGCAACGGGTTATATGACTTATATCAATAGCCTTATCCCCATCGAAGTCCAGATCTGGTTCAGTGACTTCGAAGAAGCCGTTTTGCACTGGTTCATGTAACCGGCGAACCGCCGGAGGCAGATAGCAAGGGCTGGATTGAGCCTAGAACATCGTTGCTAGCCGACAACGATGTTGCAAACTGAGTCCAGCGTCACGCTGGCGCCGAGTGGACAGATAAGCCATTGAATACGGGAAACATTATTTGCTAGAATGCGGGTTGAAATAAGGCTATTTCACTCGGAGCGACCATGAACCTGATATGCAAAATTTTATTGGTGTTGTTGATAGCCCTCCCGGCCTGTTCGGGAGTGGATTCGGTCACCAAACAGCGATGGAGCAATTCTGAAAATACCATCTCGATCGTGGATATTACGTCCAGAGATTTTCGCCTTATGGACGCAGGCTCCAAGCTGCAGGGAGCCGTTGAAGAACAACTCGAGTTTACAGGTTATGTTCTGGCCGGGAAAAACGCCCGCTATCACTTGAAATTTAAAGTGATGCAATTTGATGAAGGCAGTCGAATGGCCCGCATCGCGACCATGGGCATATACGAATCCGCAAAAGGCGAACTTCGGGTAAAAGCCGCACTTTTTGACGGCGGAGATATGGTCGGCGCGTGGGAAGTCAACTCCTGGGTTTCAGGAGGAATCACCGGCGGCTCCGAGCAGGACCTTTTTGATTCCGCCGCTCAGGAAATCGCCGACCACCTGAGGGGCGATTTTTAAGCAGCTCTTTACACATCTTTGGCGCAACGAAAACCCATGAAGTTCAACTTCGCTACTGGGTCCATCCAGTTGCGGAACCAGGTTGGCGAAAACTGAATAGTGAGATGTGTCTGCAATAATCCACCGCGAACAACCTTAAAAATTTTCTCATCCACCGCCCCTTCCAACTTGTAGTCACCCGCCACCCACTCCCAGACATTGTGGCCCATGCCATAAATTCCATAGGGACTGATCCATTCCGGCCTTTTGTCGACCGGTTCCGGCATGAAACCCGAAAATCCGTTATTGGGGTGCGAGACGTAAATTTTCCAGGGCCACTTGCGTCCATCCGTGCCCCTCGCCGCTTTCTCCCATTCGACTTCGGTGGGCAGGCGTTTGCCCTGAGCCTGGCAAAACGCCTCCGCCTCGGCAAACATCACAAACGCCACCGGCCAACGAGCCTTTTTCGGAGAGAAAGAATGTTCGGGATGGAACTTATTGTAACCTTCATGGCTTACCTCATAACGGTCAATAAGATAAGCGCTGGACGTTACAGGTTTTCCTCCATGTGTTCCCGGCTCCTCTGCATTTCCCATGATGAATTCCCCCGCCGGGATATAGACCATCTCTTCAGGAACAACGAGTCCAGCGGGAACCACTACCGGAATCTGTTTTACGCTATAGGAATCGCAGGAAGATAGAAAAATTAAAAGTAGGACTAGGATAAAACGGATCATGCGGGCGACCTGTGCATAACCCGTCATAGCGAGGAGCCAACGGTGACGAAGTTGTGATATTCCCTCATTAGCCTTCATGCCCTCAAGGGTGAACCCAGAAAACCCGGATCGTCGCGCTCCTTTTAGTTACCCCTTCGGGGCATGAGAGCTAAGGTTAAATATCACGCGCTCGCGATGACGGATTGTAAAGCCGAGACAACTCTTTTCTAGCCGATTATAGTTATTACCCACTACTACCGGGCGTTGCCCAGTGGTCGAAAAAATGGAACACTTCCCCACCGTTTATGGGAAGAGGTTTCTTATTAAAGTCCAGGGGATGGTCAACACCGGGCTGGATGGTCCCATCCACCGAATAAGGCCCGCTAATCGCCCAGTAATTGCGCTTGCGCGAATCGAGAAATTTGATACTGGTAATGTATTTGATACTTTTATATCCATACTTGGATGGAATGATCAGTCTGAGAGGAAATCCGTGATCCCGGCTCAATGACTGACCGTTCATACGCAGGACAAAGAGGACACGAGGCCGGAGCAACTCTTCCAGCGTAAAACTTTCGTAATAGGAATCGGCAGACTGGATATAAACAAACTTCGCAGACGGGTCAGGCTGAACCTGTTTCACAAGTTCCTCAAAGCGGAAGCCCTCCCATTTTGCTTTGGCGGACCAGCATTCCACGCATTTGAGCCGTGAAACCTGGGAATGCATTTTTAATCCGAACAGGTCCTCATAAGCGAGACCGATGGATTTTTTAACCATCCCCCCTATCGCCAGCCCCCAGTTTTGCATATCCACACCGAGAAACGGATTGGCACTGCGAATATGAAAGCCGGGAGTATCCCGGTTCTGGACGTATTGTTTGGGAATATTTTTGTCGTTACGAAAATCTTCCGCCGCTGTGGATTTTTTCGGCACCAGCGCAGACAGCGTGGCCAGAGAAAATATTTTCAGGAAATTCCTGCGATCAAATTTTAAGAACGAGGGGTCCATACCTTCCTTCTTTCAGCGCAAACCCAAAACGTCCTGCATATCATAGACACTATTAGGTTGGCCTAAAATCCATTGCACGGCACGAATAGAACCTCTGGCAAAAGTTTCCCGGCTCTGTGCGCGGTGAAATACTTCGAAGTTTTCTCCCATACCGCCGAACAAAACCCGATGCTCGCCGATGATGTCTCCCGCCCGCAAAGTATGAATGCCAATTTCCTTCGGGGTGCGAAGAGCTATTCCTTTTCTTCCATAAACGCCGACCTCATCGATATTTCTCCCTAAAGATTCGGCGACAATTTCTGAAATACGCACGGCTGTACCACTGGGCGCATCCTTTTTAAATTTATGATGTGCCTCAACAATTTCCACATCATACGCGTCACCCAGTACCCGTGCCGCATCCGCGACCAGCTTGAACAATACGTTAACACCGATACTCATATTGGGCGCCACCACACAGGGAATTTTTTTGCCGATTTGCTCAATTTCTTTGCGTTGCTCCGGGGAAAATCCAGTCGTGCCCACCACAACAGATCTCCCTTTATCCACAGCAGCATTGAGGGTGAAAATACTGGAAGCCGGAGTGGTGAAATCAATTGCCACATCACAGGTTTCAAAAGCTTTTGCCGGGTCATCCATCACCGCGACACCCTTGTTCCCGATCCCTGCCACTTCACCAATATCCTTACCGATAGCCTCACTGCCAGCACGCTCAGTACCTCCGCCCAGCTCTACACCCTCAGTATCTTCAATGCATCCGGCGATGGTTTTGCCCATACGCCCGGCAATACCTATTACAAGAATCTTGGTCAAAACTTTTTCTCCTTCCCACTAGGCATGGGGCCAATGTGCAATAGCTTTTTACTGCTAGCAAAAAGTTATCTCGGCTTAATGAGCCCTTGCGCGTAATTACAACAAAGAGTAGTCCTTGAGCACCGTGGTTAATTGCGACAGGTGTTCCTCTGAAGGTGCGCATAGAGGTGCTCGAAACTCGTTTTCGATCCGGCCCATGAGTGCCAGCGCAGCTTTAACGGGAATGGGATTGGTCTCGATGAACATGATATCATTCAGCTTCAGCAATTCATAATGCAGAGCTTTTGCTGTTTCTATATCCCCTTCCCTGGCGGCCTTGCACAAACTGGCACACTTATCGGGGACCAGGTTGGCAGTCACCGAGATCGCCCCTTTGCCGCCAATGGCAAGAATCGGCCACGTCAATGCATCCTCGCCAGAGATCAACAAAAAATCCGGCCCGCAGGATTCAATGATTTCACTGACCTGCACCAGAGAACCGGAAGCCTCTTTAATGCCGATAATATTTTTGATGGCACTCAAACGCTCAACAGTGCCGGGTTCCATATTAACGGCAGTGCGACTGGGAACGTTATAAAGCATAATGGGCAAATCGGTCTCTTTCGCCACAGTAGAAAAATGCTGGTACAACCCTTCCTGAGTCGGCTTGTTGTAATAGGGCGTGAGCAACAATGCCCCATCCGCCCCTAATTTCTGCGCGCGCTGGGTTAACTCCACCGCCTCATGGGTAGCGTTGGACCCCGTACCTGCCAGAACGGGAATCCGGCCTTTACAGGTTTCAACGGTGATGCCGATCACCTCTGCATGCTCGGCGTGATCCAGGGTAGCCGACTCACCGGTAGTGCCGCAGGGCACAATTCCGTTGGTCCCATTTTCTATATGAAACTCAATCAACCCGCGCAGGGCCGAGGCATCTACTTTTCCGTTTTTAAACGGAGTCACTATGGCAACAAACGATCCTTCAAACATGGGAACCTGATTTCTGTACAAAAAAACCGGTTAATATTCCCCCAACGTGCCTTCAAAAGCAATGCGGGTGGGTCCTTCCAGATAAACTTCGGTCACGGGTCCTTGCTCACCGTTGGGCGATGCAAAATCCACTTTCAAAATGTCCCCGCCCCGGGTCTCCACTGCAACCGGAGGCTGGACCAGGTTTTTGTAAGAAGCTAACAGGGCCGAGGCAACCACTCCGGTTCCGCAAGCCAGGGTTTCGTCTTCCACTCCGCGTTCGTAGGTGCGAATTTTAAGTGCCTTATCACCGACCTTCTGTACAAAATTCACATTGGTCCCGGCCGGAGCGAATGTCTCATGGAAACGGATGCCGTGACCGGCCTCCTTCACATTCACGTCTTCGATATTGTCGGAATAAATGATCGCGTGCGGCACACCGGTATTGAGACTGTCTATCTGGTATTCCGTTCCATTCAGGGCGAGAGCGATATTCTGCTGTAAATTTTCAGGCTGAGTGAGTTTGATCTTCACGCTATCGCCATTCACTTCCGCGCCAATGAGTCCCGCTAAAGTCTCCAAAGTCATTTTATGGGCGGGCACCATATTCTTTTCTACTGCATAACGGGCCAAACAACGGCCACCATTGCCGCACATCTCGGCGGTGGAACCGTCTTCATTATAAAAATCCCATTTGATGTCAGCACAATCCGAGTTCTCGACAAAGATCACTCCATCGGCACCGATGGACATTTTTCGATTGCACACGCGTCTAACAAAGTCGACTTTCTTCGCGTCATCGATAACCGGCACCCGATTATCGATGATGATAAAATCGTTGCCACTGCCACTCATTTTTGTGAACTGAATTGCCATATCCTGACCAATCTATTTAATATTGTGTTCTTTCTAAGATGCTGAATAACCCTTAAAAGTTGCAAGGCTAACCCAAATAAACCCCTTATTCTAAAGGGGTCTATCAAGATGAAGAGATTCTAACACATCAAGGGAAGTTGCTAAAAAACCTTTTTATCCCCCTTATACCCCTCCGGGGCATGAAAGCTAAGGAAGAATTATTAAAGTATTGCGCTTGAGTGCTCGGTCTGCTTTACGGGCATTGCAGTACCGGCCCCACGCCGAGTGGCTGGCTAGACGCGCCAGTTTTTGGCGGTGCTGAGTTTTAACAGTGCAGGAAGAAAAGTAATGGAAGCGATGAGGCAATTGAACACGCCAATGGTCAGCACCAAACCGAGACTGAACACACCACTATGATCGGCCACCATCAAACTGCCGAATCCAATCATGGTTGTGAAAGAACTTAGCACGACCGCCTGCCCGGTACTTTTTCCCAGAACGCTGGCGTGTTTATCTTCTTCCTCGCGGTAACGGTGGGTGATGTGAATGCCATTGACCACTCCGACTCCCAAAATGAGAGGCAGGATGACAAGGTTCGCCATATTCAGCTTCAACCCGATCAGTTCCATAACACCCACCGTCCAGATGGACCCGGCCAGCACCGGAAGCAGAACGAAAAAAACTGTACGTGCGTTGCGGAACAAGAAAAACAAATAAATAATGATCGCGGTCATGGCATAGAGTCCACCCTTGACATAACCTTCTGTCATCAGCCGTGTGGATTCAAACATATGCACTGCTGTGCCGGTGACATTGGGGTCCACCGACCTGAGGTCGTTTAAATATTTCCGGCGTTCATCCAGATCCCATATATCCACGCTGGGATAGATATGAATCACGTATTTGCCTTTTTTGGAGATGTAACGCTCTCTTAATTTTGGCGGAATTTCTTCCAGTCGCACCAATCGCGGTTCAGCATTGGCCTTGAGTTCATCCATAAGGTCCCGGTAATCGGTGAAAAGCAATGTGGAAAAATTTTCAAGTCTGCTTTCTGCCAGACCCTGTTCTATCTTCTGACTTTTCTCGAGAAAATTTCTGAGACGGTTTCCTGCTACCCGCACAGGGTCGAGCGAGTCCCCGCCCTCCTCCCGGCCTTGCAGTTTGAACCAGATGCGTTTCAGGGTTTTGTTTAACGCTTTTAAGGAAAAGGCAACATCTTCTGGTTCCACTTCCAGCTCTTTTAAAAGGGGCGCGAGGTCTTTTCGGATAGTGAGTAAGTTTTCCTCCTGATGTTCCGGGATCACCACCGAGATGCTCTCAAACCGGGCCACGGTGGGCAAGGCCTTAAGCTGAAGTTCTTTTTGTTGCACCTCTTCCAGGGAATCGGCCAGCATAGCAGCGGACCAAGCGGAACGCCCGGCACTTTCAAGAATTTTCATTTCATATTGAACTGCCTCGGTACCCTTGGCCTGCAGGTTGAGCAGGTTGTAGTCAAAACGCAGGTCTTTCAATGACACGGAAGCGATGAGAACCAGAACGGTACACAGTCCGATGATGAGGTAATAATGATCGAACAACTTATCGACCCATTGTTTTTGTTTGGGTGTCGCGGTTTTTTCCTGCGCGTAATGCGGCTTTCGCCATTTTTCTTCCAGCGTGATCAGAGCGGGAAGAACCAGGAGCATGGCAACCATGCAGAAAAGGATACCCCATCCAGCGATCCAACCCAGTTCCACAATACCGATGAAGTCAGTCAGCACCATGGCACCAAATGCCATGGCAGTGGTGATGGCGCCGGAGAAGTTTCCCCTTCCTGTTCCCTGCACGGTTTTTTGCAAGGCCTCGAGGATTTCGTTGCCCTTTAACCGTTCTTCTTTGTAGCGTTCGAGAATATGGATGCCAAAATCGATACCCAATCCGATCAAGATGGTGGTAAAAACTATGGAAAGAATATTCAGGTGGCCAATGGTCAAGGTGGTGAAACCTATAGTCCAGCACAACGCAAGCAGAAGGCAGAACACAGCCAGAAGGGGTTTGACAACTCCCCGGTAAGCAATGATGAACAGCAGGGCTACCCCTGTGGAGGCGGTTTCGACATCGGCCTGGGTGGTCACCATTTCATCGCTGGATATCACCTCTTCACCGGTGAGCCCCACCGTAATATCGGGGAAGTCTTTTTGTGTTTCGGCTATATATTGGCGGGCCAGAGCTACCGCGTCCTTGTAACCGGTAAAACTGGTTTCGTCTTCGTTGGGAACCACCAGAATGAAAAGCAGGTCATCGTTTTCAGAGACCATGTACCCCTTTTCGCGCAGGGAATCGCCACTGCCTGTAAATAATGCCTGCCAGGGTGAACGATAACCGGTTTCACCCATCAGGTGCCGGGTCATTTCTTCCAGTAGTCGAATCAGCAGACTGAGGCCTCCGGCATCTGCGGTTTCTTCCTCATCATCCCCGCCCAAAAAATCGGTCAGCAGAGAATCAACCATACCGGAACTGATTTCAGCATTGATGCTGGATAAAAGCGTGTGCAATCCTGGTGCACCGTTCACCGATTCCAGAAAACCCTGATGGTCCACCAGTTTCCGGGTCAATGATTGCAATTCATCCTGATTGAGATAAAGCAGGAACCGCGAGCGGAAGTAGTGGGTATCGATTTTATAAACAACCTGGGAAAACAGATGCGACTGGGCTTGCAGTTTTATTGCCAGCGCTTCGGCAAAGCCTGCCATGTCCGCAGGGTTTTTTCCTTCCACCACCACGACCATACCTTCCAGGTCTTCAAACTGCTCGCGGTAATTTTTATATTGTTCGACATAAGGCAGACCCTTGGCTACCAGATCGCCTCGCCCGGTTTTAAAAGTAAGTTTTTGCGCGGTCACCCACAAAGAGAGGATAGCTAAAACGAGGGATACAGAAATGACGAGCAGGGAACGGCGATAGGCAAAACGCTCAATAACAAAAAAGAAGCGGTTGAGAATACCGGCGAACCGCCGGGGGAAATGTGCCATCGTTTTCTACCCCTTCTACCCCTTCGGGGCATGAAATTTATGGAAGGGATATAACAGGCTCACGAAGGTTACGGCTAAATATCACGTCTGCCAGCAAAAGTTATTGCACACTGTCACCACGCCTAGTGGCTAGAAGCGCATACCCATAGTGATCATGTGGGCGTTGAGTCCGATATTTGGGAACTGGATTCCGGCGTTGGAAACATGAAACAACCGGTAATTAATGGAGTAAGCGCCTTTCTTCTTGAAATATTCCAACCCGGCCCCTATATGAAGCAAGAACTGGAACTCACTGCCCAGTTCCCGTGTCGCTTCATCTTTCCAGTTAGTCATCGAAAACCCCGCACCCAACATAACGTTCGGTGCCCATCTTCTTCTAGAGTTCAAGAATTTATACTGGGCCATCAGCGGCGACCATCCAACCAGGAATTTCTCGTTTCGATCGGAAAGGGCTACCCCGGCTTCCATGTGGTAGAACCAGGCACCTTGGTACCAGGAGGACTTGCCAATCAGCCCTGTCAAATTGTGCTGCCAGTTGGGGAAAAAGAACAAAAAACCCAGGTCCGTACGGTTTGGCCCTGGAGGGATATCTGCCGTCCAACCCCAGCCCAGTTGGCCTCCAAAATCGGAATTTCCTTTCTTGAATCTTTCTGAAAGGGTCTCAGCTCCCGCAGTCGCCACACTAAACATTAAAAAAACCGCAAACCAAGGCAGGGCACGCAGCACAATTTTCATATCTTATTGTTTCCTAAAGATTAACTTCTATTATCTTACCCAGCAAACGAAGAATTGTAGCATAAAAATGTATGAATTCCAGGCAATTATTTGCATTTGTCTTGATTCATGTTTGTGTTATAATCGGCGTTTTATCAAATAAATAAAGGGATTTTCGCTATGATGGGAATAGGTTTTCCAGAATTAATGATCATTTTGGTCATTATCATGATCATCTTCGGGGCCGGAAAGCTTCCAGAAATTGGCAGTGCTTTTGGCAACAGCATTCGGAACTTCAAAAAGTCTATGAAGGAAGCCGAAGAGGAAACAGAACAACTTAGTGAAACTACGGATGCGGCAAGTGATACCACAGAAGCGGAAAAAGAGGTGACCGAAGAAGATAGCGAGGAACCCCAAACCGAAGAGAACCCTGTAGCCTCAACCACTGAATCGAAAGACAAGTAAGTCACCTTATCCGCCCCC
>JYMV01039066.1_pt1 | contig 15132 bp, 14 predicted proteins | sample 338911 | NCBI WGS metagenome assembly JYMV01 (sample SAMN03354496, study PRJNA234377) | hydrothermal vent metagenome | biome: Deep sea; feature: Hydrothermal plumes at the Eastern Lau Spreading Center, Western Pacific Ocean; material: Seawater | place: Tonga | collected 2009 | depth 2000 m m
TAATGAAATTCTTATACCTGAAATAATATCTAGAAGAGCCCGCAGAGCTGTTGAACGTATGATTGCTATAGGTCGTAGTCATTAAAACGTGATAGGAAACACAAAACCAACCTTAAATCAAAAATATATTAGAAGCATAGTAAAAAGTGCCATGTTGGAAGACTTGAGTCCTCATGGTGATGTCACTACTCAACTTATTAAAAGCAAAAAAAAATTTAAGGCAAAAATTATTTCAAATCAAAAAGGTATAATTGGAGGTTTAAATTTTGCAAAAGAAGCTTTTAAATATTTCAATAAAAAAATTAATTTTATAACTAAAACAAAAGATGGAAGAAAAATAAATAAAGGAAAAGTCGTAGCAACTATTGTCGGAAATCCCAAAGAAATTCTAAAAAGCGAAAGAGTAGCCCTCAATTTTTTAAGTTTAATTTCAGGTGTAGCAACGATTACCAATAAATTTGTAAGTACCGTTAATGGTAAGTCATGCAGAATTTGTTGTACTCGAAAAACTTTGCCCAACCTAAGGCTAGTACAAAAATATGCTGTAAAATTAGGCGGTGGACTAAATCACAGATACAATCTTAGTGATGAAATCCTAATAAAGGATAACCATATTAAAACTAACGGTAATATCAAAAAATTAGTTGAAAGAGCTATAAAAAATAATCGTAAAAAAAAAATTACTGTAGAAGTAGATAATTTAAATCAATTGAGAAAGATTATCGGTTTAAAATTTCATAGAGTCTTATTTGATAATATGAGTCTCAAAAATCTTAGAAAAGGAATTAAAATATCTAATAAATTTTACGAAACCGAAGCTTCTGGCGGTATTACATTAAAAAATGTAAGAAAAATAGCTTCAACTGGAGTCAAAAGAATATCAGTTGGACAGATAACTCATAGTGCTCCGGCTGTTGATTTTAAATTAGAAATATAAAATTATTTTTTACCTTTTAAATATGCTTGTGCTGCAGCTAAACGAGCGACTGGAACTCTATATGGGGAACAAGATACATAATCAAGTCCTGTCTCTGCACAAAATTCAATACTTTTCGGGTCTCCTCCATGTTCGCCGCAAATCCCTAGTTTTAGGGATTTTTTTTGTTTCTTGCCTCTTTCAGAAGCTATTTGAATTAGTTCTCCGACTCCTCTTTCATCAATACTAATAAAAGGATCTTTGTTAAAAATTTTGTTTTCAACATAATCATTTAAAAATTTTCCTGAATCATCTCTACTTATTCCAAAAGTAGTTTGTGTTAAATCATTCGTACCAAAACTAAAAAAATCAGCAAACTTTGCAATATCTTTAGCCCTAAGTGCAGCTCTCGGAAGCTCTATCATAGTACCCACAAAATATTTTATTTTAATTTTATGCGCTTTTTGAATTCTTTCTGCTATTTTTACTACTAGATTCCTAAGTATTTGAATTTCAGCAGCAGTAGAAACTAAAGGTATCATTATTTCAGGTATAACCGATTTGAATTTTTGTTTTTTACATTCAGCTAGCGCTTCAAAAATAGCCTGACATTGCATTTGATAAATTTCTGGAAAAGAAATGCCTAGTCTACATCCTCTATGCCCTAACATTGGGTTCTGTTCATGAAGTTCAATAATTCTATATTTGATATCTTTGTTAGTCATATGTAGTTCCTTAGCTACATCATCTATATCTTTATCAGTTTTCGGTAAAAACTCATGTAATGGAGGATCTAAAAGTCTAACCGTTACAGGCAATCCATTCATGATTTTAAAAATTTTAACAAAATCATTTTTCTGATAAGGAAGAATTTTTTTTAATGCTTCTTTGCGATCTTCAACTGTCTTGGAAAGTATCATTTGCCTCACTGAAATAATTCTTTTTTCATCAAAAAACATATGTTCTGTTCTACACAAGCCAATACCTTCTGCCCCAAATTCTCTTGCAATTTTGGTATCTAGGGGTGTTTCTGAGTTAGTCCTTACTTTAAGTTTTCTAAATTGGTCAGCCCAACTCATTAGTTTTGAAAATTCTCCAGATATATCAGGCTTAACAGTTGGAACTTCACCAAGCATAACTTTTCCATTTCCACCATCTATGGTAATCACATCTCCTTCCTTAACTTCATAATTTCCTGATTTAAATGATTTATTATCATAATCGATATTAATTTCATTTGATCCTGAAACACATGGTTTTCCCATCCCCCTAGCAATAACAGCTGCATGACTGGTCATTCCACCTCTTGCTGTAAGAATACCTTTAGCTGCATGCATTCCATGAATATCTTCTGGAGACGTTTCTGCCCTAACCAAAATTGTATCCTGCATTTGCTCTTTTAATCTCACTGCTTCATCTGCAGAAAATGTAACTTTTCCACTAGCCGCACCAGGAGATGCTGGAAGACCAGATGCAATTACTTTCTTATCTGCTTTTTCATCTAAAGTAGGATGTAACAAGGTATCAAGTGTGTTTGGATCAATTCTTAAAACAGCTTCTTTATTTGAAATTAATTTTTCCTTTACCATATCAACTGCAATTTTAATTGCTGCTTTTGCAGTTCTCTTTCCTGAACGAGTCTGCAATATCCATAATTTGTTATTTTCAACAGTAAACTCAATATCCTGCATATCTTTATATTTATTTTCTAATTGTTTAAAAATTTTTTTTAACTGATGAAAAATTTTTGGCATAGATTCTTCCATAGACAATGCTTCGGAATTTGATTTGTTTTTTAATTTTTTGGAAATATATTGAGGTGTTCGTGTTCCAGCAACGACGTCCTCTCCTTGCGCATTAATTAGATATTCTCCAAAGAATTCCTTTTCCCCTGTCGAAGGATTTCTGGTAAAAGCAACCCCGGTAGCACAATTTTTTCCCATGTTGCCGAATACCATTGATTGAACGTTGACCGCAGTACCCCAATGATCTGGTATATGATTTATTTTTCTATAAGCTTTTGCTCTTTTGCTGTTCCAAGATAAAAAAATTGCGCTAATTGCTCCCCATAATTGTTCATTTACATTTTGAGGAAAATTTTTTTTTCTTTTTTCTTTAACGATGTCCTTAAAGTTTTGTATTAATCCATCCCAATCATCTTCTTCTAGTTCTGTGTCTTGTATAACGCCTTTTGTAAGCTTGTAGTTTTCAATTAGTTCTTCAAAGAGATATGACTCGATACCAAACACAACATTGCTATACATTTGAATAAATCGCCTATAACTATCTTTAGCGAATCTTCCGTTAGACGTTTTTTTTTTAAGTGCAATTACAGTTTTGTCATTTAGCCCCAAGTTTAAAATTGTGTCCATCATGCCCGGCATTGAAACTCTTGCGCCAGATCTCACCGAAATTAATAAAGGATTTGATAGATCTCCAAATTTCTTTTTTGAAATTTTTTCAATTATCTTAAGTTCTTTATTAACCTGCTTTATAAGTTTTTTTGGTATTTTTTTATTATTTTTATAAAAGTATTCACAAACTTTGGTTGATATTATAAAGCCTGGTGGTACTGACAAGCCCATTTGAGCCATTTGAGCTAAATTTGCTCCCTTTCCTCCCAGGATATCCTTGTTATTAGAACGACTTTGAGAACTTTGATTATTAAATCTAAAAGTTAATTTGTCCAACTAAGCACCTTCTACTTTTGAAAAATCTACAAAATTATTATAAGTTTTACAAAACATTTGAAGTAATTTTAAACGATTTTTTTTTATATCTAAATTTTCATCATTTACAATTACATTGTCAAAAAAGTTGTCTGTAGTTGGTTTTGCTTCAGCCAATATTTTTAATGTCTCATCATAACTTTCTTGTCTTTTTGTACTTGAAAAATATTTACGAATTTCATTTATTTTATTGAATAAATGTTTTTCTTCGTCTTTTTTGAATAGAAATGACTCAGGTTGATTCATTATATCTCCTTTTTGGTTTTTTAGCTCTTGATCAATAATATTAGAGACCCTTTTGTATGTTCCTATAATATTTTTACATATATCTTTTGAAATATTTTTGTTGAAAATTAAACATTTTTTATACAGCACCAAAAAGTCATCACCAGTATGTGATGAGACAACCGCCTCAATTATATCGCTCCTTATTTTTTTATCTTTTAATAAGTTTTTAAACCTTTCTCTTAAAAAAATTAGAACATCTTTAACAACTAAATTGTTTGAAAATTTAACATTCTGTTCATTATAAAGAACTGTGGAATAATTAATTAAATCTTTTAATTGAATGGTCAAATTATTTTCCGTTATTATTCTTAACAAACCGATAGCAGTTCTTCTTAATGCGAAAGGGTCTTTTGAACTGGTTGGTTTTTCATTTATTCCAAAAAAGCCCACTAAGATATCAATCTTATCAATTACAGCTACGGCAGTACTAATTGGCTTTTTAGGAACATCGCTATTAATACCAATGGGAAGATAGTGATCGCTAATTGCAAATGAAATATCTTCTGTAAATCCTTGCTCTATAGCAAAATACCTTCCCATGACGCCTTGTAGTTCAGGATATTCCCTAACCAAATCTGATACTAAATCTGCTTTACAAATTGATGAGGCTATTTCTACTTTTTCTTTGTTTAAATTTAATTGATCGGAAACTAAAGATGCAAGTTTTCTCAATCTTTGAGTCCGATCATAAAATGTTCCTAATTGTTTAAAAAAAGATAAATTTTTTAATTTGCCTACTTGCTTAACCAAATTCTGCGCTTTGTTTTTATCCCAAAAAAATTTAGCATCAGACAACCTTGCTTCAATAACTCTCTGATTTCCAGTTTTGATATAGCCTTTATTATCTGGCAAATTGGCAACTAATAAAAATAAATTAGTCAATTTGCTATTACTATCAAAAAGTGGAAAATATTTTTGATGTTGCTGCATTGTGATAACTAAAATTTCTTGAGGTACCTTTAAATAAATCTCATCAAATTTACCAATAATAACATTTGGCTTTTCAACCAAATTAACCACTTCTTCAATCAGTTTTTCATTAAAATTATTTTTCAGTTTTCTAGAATTGCAAATATTGTTAAATTTTCTTACTATTATTATCTTTCTTTTTTCTTGATCCAAAACAATATTTTTAGATTTAAGAATACTTAAGTATGACTTAAAATTATTTACCTTTTTTTGTTTTTCTCCATTTGTTTCATCTGCAAAAGTTAAATTATTACTTTGGAGATGAAAAAAGTTAAAATTAATTACTTTGTTATTAAAGAGTGCAATAATTGATTTTAAAGGCCTTCCCCAGCTTAAATCATAAACCGACCATTTCATTGACTTTTTCCACGAATAGCCTTGAAGCACTTCTGGAATAATAAATTCAAACTCATTTATAATATTAATTACTTTTGGCTTAGTATTTGCAAAATAAAACTCTCCTTTTTCGATATTTTTTTTATATATCTCTGCCTTATTTAAATTATTTGATTTAATAAAACCATCTAGAGCTACTTGGGGCGCTCCTACTTTTGGTCCTTTTAAAACTTTTTTCTTTTGCTCTATTTTCTCAGGAATTCCATCTATAACAAAAACAAGTCTTTTTGGTGTTGAAAAAGATTTACTTGAATTAAATTTAATTTCTTTTTTTTGTAATCTTTCTTCAAGCATTTGCCTGATTTTTTGTCTGGCGTCAATTTGAAGTTTTGAAGGAATTTCTTCACTAAATAATTCTATAAATAACTCAGCCATAATTTATTTTTGGCTTTCGAGCCAAATTTCTCCTGATCCTTTGGCTAACTCTCTTATTCTAGAAATATATTCTGTTCGTTGGGCAACCCCTATGACTCCACGAGCATCTAGAAGATTAAAAACATGACTAGCTTTTAAACATTGATCATATGCTGGTAAAGAAAGTTTCTTTTCTAATAAAGATTTACATTCAGATTCGGCAATTTCAAAATTCTTCATTAGATATTCTGTATTCGCGTATTCAAAATTATAAGCTGAATATTCTTTCTCCGCTTGATGAAAAATATCTCTATATTTCATTCCAGAATTATTCCAAATGAGATCGAAGACATTTTTTTTTCCTTGAGTAAACATACATATTCTTTCTAAACCATACGTAAGCTCAACAGGAACAGGCTTGCATTCAATTCCTGCCATTTTTTGAAAATAAGTGAATTGAGTAATTTCCATACCATCACACCACACTTCCCAACCTAATCCTGCGGCACCAAGAGTTGGGCTCTCCCAATCATCCTCGACAAATCTTATGTCATGTTCTTTATGATTTATTCCTATTGTAGACAAACTTTTTAAATAAACTTTTTTTATATCATCAGGGGAAGGTTTAATTATAACCTGATATTGGTAATAGTGTTGTAAACGATTTGGATTCTTACCATATCTTCCATCAGTTGGACGTCGCGAAGGCTGAACATACGCTGCCTTCCATGGCTTTGGTCCTAATGAACGTAGTGTTGTGGCAGGATGAAATGTGCCTGCACCAACTTCGATGTCATAGGGCTGCAGTATTACACATCCGTAATTTCCCCAAAATTTTTGCAAATTCAATATTGTATCTTGAAAATTTACCGGAGTAGGCTTTCCCTTTTTTTTCTTTATGTTAATTTTTTTTTTTATTTTTGTAGGCATCTAGAAGCCATATCTTTGCCAAATTGATTTTTCCTCTAAAATATTTAATAAATTTTCAATTTGATTTTCACTAGCTCCAGATAATTTTTTGTTCAACCAGCTCTTTGGTTTCTCAAATTTCTTAATAACAACATCCTCACCAAATTTTTCCTTTAAAATTTCATCTGCATTACCTAAACCATCAATTAAACCCAAATCTTTTGCTTTAGAGCCTGACCAAAATTCACCTGTAAATAGATCCGGATTTTTATCTTTTTTAAGTTTAGTAGATCTGCTTTCTTCTACAACTTTTATAAAATCTGAATGCAAATCTAATTGTATTTTTTTTAATCTTTGGATGTCTTCTTCTTTTTCTTCCACAAATGGATCTAATGTGCTCTTATTTTTACCAGCTGTATAAATCCTTCTTTGTATACCCGCCTTTTTAATTAGTTCCTGCAAACCAAAAGATGAATAAATGACGCCGATAGAACCTATGATCGAACTCGAATTAGCATATATTTCGTCTCCAGCACATGCAATCAAATATCCTCCTGATGCCGCAACGTCCTCAGCAAATACCAAAACTTTCTTGTTATTTTTTTTTGCCTGTTTTTTAATGTAACTATAAATTAGATGTGATTGAACTGGAGATCCTCCTGGAGAATTTACAGAAATTGCTATTGCCTTAGCTTTCTTAATAGAAAAAGCCTTTTCAATCAGTTCTTGCTGCCCAGCAAAATCTAATCCCTGTTTAAATTTTCCAACAGAACCAATCACTCCAGATAGTCTGATATGAGGAACTACTTTTTTCTTTTTAAAAATTTTAAAAATCGAAAACATGTGATGATATATATTCTAATTATCATAGTTTTTAGATCCTTTGAAAGTCGAAGTAAAGTTATAAAGCTACCTTAGGTTGTAATTGCTAGGTGCGGCATTAGTGAACCAAAAGAAATTTTTTTAAGATAAAATAAAAGTTATAATTATTTACATGGGATCGGTAATACCTCTAAAAAAAGAGATAGACAATTCTTACGCAGAACTAAAAAAACTTGTGAAAGATAAACTTGATCAAGTGAATCAAAGAATAAAATATAAACTTGCTAGTGAAATAAATCTTATCCATAAAATAACCAATTATCATCTTAAATCAGGAGGTAAAAAAATCAGACCTTTATTAACTCTCGGTTCAGCTAAATTGTGTGGCTATACAGAAGGCGATAGAGACGTAAATTTAGCTGCTTGTGTTGAATTAATTCATAATGCAACATTGTTACATGATGACGTAATTGACAACAGCGATCTTCGAAGGGGAATCAAAACACCTAATGTGATTTGGGGCAATCAATCGTCTATTTTGGTTGGAGATTATTTATTAAGTCGCTGTTTTGAAATGATGGTGGAAGATGGAAGTCAAGAAGTGTTAAAATTATTATCTTCAACTTCTTCGAAAATTGCCCAAGGCGAGGTATCTCAATTAGAATACAAAAGTGAAATAGATGTGCTAGAAGAAACTTATTTCAAAATTATAAATTCAAAAACTGCAGCCTTATTTGCTGCAGCCACACGGGTAGGAGCATGCATTACAAATAAAAATAGAAAGGAAAAAGATGCATTGGAATCTTATGGAAGAAATCTTGGTCTTGCATTTCAAATAGCAGATGATGCGCTAGATTATTATTCTACAAACAAAATATTTGGTAAAGAAATAGGTAAAGACTTCTATGAAGGAAAAGTAACGTTGCCAGCTATATTTCTACATCAAAAAGCTAATCTTAGTGAGAGAATTTTTTTAGAAAAAATTTTTAAGAAAAAGAATCGCTCCGAAAAAGAATTCATCCAAATGCAAAATTTGATAAAAAAATACGATTCCATTTCAGATTGCTTCAAGCGTGCTGAACATTTTGTAAATATTTCATATAATGCACTAAATACTTTTAATCCGTCAAAAGAAAAATCAATATTACAAAATCTAACTTCTTTTAGTTTGGAAAGATCTTTTTAAGGATACAAAATTTCTTTTTCCCATCCATTGACTGTTTTGTTATATCTAAGCCTCTCATGAATTCTATTGTCTCTGTGTAGCCAAAACTCAATAGATGAAGGTCTTAAACACCATCCTGACCAATGAGGTGGTCTGGGTACGTTTTTTTCATTTTTATATTTTTTTTTAAAATCTTCTATTTTCTTTAAAAGCTCAAACCTTTCCTTCATAGTATTTGACTGATCTGATGCCCAAGCACCAATTTTACTTTCATAAGGTCTGCTATTAAAATAAAGATCTGCTTCCCTGTCATCAACTTGGGTTACGCTTCCTATAATTTTTATTTGCCTGTTAAAACTTTTCCAATGAAAGCACATTGCTGCTTTCGGATTTTCCTTAAGTTCATGGCTTTTTGGACTATTTAAATTTGTATAAAAAACAAATCCCTTAGAACTTAATCCTTTTAACAGTACCATTCTTACATTTGGTTGACCTGCATTATTTACTGTCGCTAAAGATGAGGCGGTTGGGTCTCTAATTTCCTTTTTTTCAGCCTCAGCTATCCAAGATTTAAATAATTCAAAAGGATCATTTAAGTCCATGAAACAGGAATTTAAACCTAATGAGTTTTTTTGATTCATAAAATAGTCAAAATATTCTATATAATACAATTTAATGTCATTTAATACTTTTGGAAAGATATTTTGTTTTACAACATGGGGTGAATCTCATGGACCTGCTATTGGATGTGTGGTGGATGGTTGTCCTCCCAATATTGCTTTATCTGAAAAAGATATACAGATAGATATGGATCGAAGACGTCCTGGAAAATCAAAGTTCACATCTCAAAGAAAAGAATCCGATAAAGTGGAAATTTTGTCTGGTGTTTTTGAAGGCAAAACCACTGGAACCCCTATTTCCATGATTATTTACAATAAAGATGCAAGATCGAGAGATTATGAAACCATTAAAAATAAATTTAGGCCAGGACATGCCGATTATACTTATCTAATGAAATATGGAATAAGAGATTATCGTGGTGGAGGAAGACAGTCAGCAAGAGAAACAGCTTCTAGGGTTGCAGCAGGTGCAATTGCAAAAGTTGTTTTAAATAAACTAATTAATAAAAAGTTTAAAGTTGTTGGAGGTGTTGTTCAACTAGGACTTCTTGGATGTAACAAAAATAATTGGAATGAAAAAGAAATAAGAAAAAATCCTTTTTTTTGTCCTGATAAAAAATCAGTTAAACTCTGGGAAAAATATCTTCTTACAGTAAGAAAAGCTGGCTCTTCATGTGGAGCGGTGATTGAGCTAAGAGCCTCTGGTGTACCAGCTGGCTTAGGTGCTCCAATTTATTCTAAATTAGACTCAGATTTAACAAGTGCGTTGATGAGTATTAATGCTGTCAAAGGTGTTAACATCGGAGCTGGTATGAATGCTGCATTTTTAAGTGGGGAAGAAAATTCTGATGAAATTAGAAACATTGGAGGTAAAACAAAATTCAAATCTAATAATGCTGGAGGAATATTAGGTGGTATATCTTCAGGTCAGGAAATTATTGCTTCGTTTGCAGTAAAACCTACATCATCAATTTTAAGTAGCAGAGAAACTATTGATAAAAAAGGAAAGAATACAAAAATTTCTGTTAAAGGTAGACATGATCCGTGTGTGGGAATTAGGGCTGTACCCATTGGTGAAGCTATGATGGCTTGTGTATTGTTAGATCATTATCTATTAAACCGTGCACACTGCGGTTAATAACATCTAATTAAATTGTTTAGTTTTAGGAATAACTATATTTGATTTAAGAGTGTCTAAAGATTTTTGTTCAATTGCTTGAGCATCAAGACCTGCAGCTTTATACATATTTTCTGAAGTATCCTGATCTATAAATCGATCAGGCAAAATCATTGATCTTATTTTCAAACCCTTATCGAAAATCCCTCTTTCAGAAAGTGCTTGAAAAATATGTGAACCAAATCCCCCAATAGATCCCTCTTCAATTGTTATCAGAACTTCATGATGGAAACATAGGTCCATAATTAATTTGTAATCAAGGGGTTTTGCAAATCTCGCATCAGCAACTGTTGTGGAAATCCCTTGGGCATCTAGTTTGTCTGCAGCTTTTAAACATTCTTGCAATCTTGTCCCAAAGCTTAGAATAGCAATTTTACTTCCCTCCTTAACAATTTTACCTTTCCCTAACTCTAAAATTTCATTAATTCCTGGAAGCTCTACCCCTAAACCATTTCCCCTAGGATATCTAAATGCACATGGTCTATCGTTGATGCTCACCGCAGTATTAATCATTCTAACGAGTTCAGCTTCATCACTAGCGGCCATCACCACGAAATTTGGCAAAGTGGATAAATAAGTAATATCAAAAGCACCCGCATGTGTGGGTCCATCTGCACCAACTAAACCTGCTCTATCAATTGCAAATCTAACAGGAAGACTTTGAACTTTGAAGAAAGGTAGAGTAAATTGCAGCAAAAGGTTTATAACCTTCCGTGGTTAGACCCGCTGCAAATGTCACTGCATGCTGTTCTGCAATTCCAACATCAAACATTCGATCTGGAAATTTTTTTCCAAAAATATCCATGCCAGTACCTGAAGGCATAGCTCCTGTAATTCCTATAATTTTCGTATCGTTTTCAGCATGTTTAATTAAAGTGTTAGCAAACACTTTCGTATAAGATGGTGTATTAGATCTTGGTTTAGATTGTTCTCCAGTAACAACATTAAATTTACTAACACCATGATATTTATCTCTAGAATCCTCGGCTGGCTTATATCCCTTGCCCTTTTTTGTAACGACATGAACCAAGATAGGCCCATCATATTTTAAATTTTTAACATTATTCAAAACTGGAATTAAACTGTCCAAATTATGACCATCAATCGGTCCAACATAATAAAAACCAAGTTCGTTAAATAACGTTCCTCCGGAAACTATATCTCTTATAAATACTTCAGCTTTTCCTGCTTTATCTTTAAACTTTTTTGAAAATATAGAAGTAATAGATTTAATAGTTTCTCTGAAACTAAAGTAAGTCTTTCCAGATAACAGCTTTGCTAAATATGAACTCATGGCTCCAACAGGTCTCGCAATTGACATGTCGTTATCATTTAAAACTACAATTAATTTTGATTTCATCGCTCCTGCATTATTCATTGCCTCATAAGCCATACCTGCACTCATAGCTCCATCTCCTATTACAGCAATAACATGATTAGAATCTTTCGATAGGCTTTTTGCAACTGCCATACCCAATGATGAAGAAATAGAAGTCGAACTATGAGCTGCTCCAAAAGTATCATATTCACTTTCTGATCTTTTTGTAAAACCCGAAAGACCTCCACCTTTTCTTAAAGTTCTGATTCTATCTCTTCGACCAGTAATTATTTTATGAGGATAAGCTTGATGCCCAACGTCCCAAACCAATTTATCTTTTGGTGTATCAAATACGTAATGTAACGCGATGGTTAATTCTACTACCCCCAAACCCGCTCCTAAGTGTCCACCAGTTGTTGAAACAACATCAATCAATTCCTCTCTAAGCTCTTTTGCCAATTGCTTAAGTTCTTCTTCTTTTAATTTTCTTAAATCTGATGGATAATTAACCTGATCTAACAAACTAGTTTTCGACATTTAAAATTCTCTTGTTAATATGAATTCAATAGATTCTAATAAATCGTTAGCTTTAATACCATATTTTTTAATTTGTTGATCCAATTTTTTTTTTAGAGTTTTAGCAAAATTTAATGTTTCGCTATAGCCTAATAAATTTACCAATGTTGCCTTTCCTTTCTTTTCGTCACTTTTAGTTGGCTTTCCAACTGTCGCACTATCACCTTTATAATCAATTAAATCATCGACAATTTGAAACAGTAAACCAATTTGTAAACCGATCTCTTTCAATAATTTTCTTTTTTTGATATTATATTCATTAATAACAGCAATACTTTCACAACAGAAACCAAACAATTCTCCAGTTTTTTTCTTTTGCATATTAATTATATTCTTTTTTGAAATATTTTTATTTTCAAAAGTCAAATCTAAATATTGACCACCAGCTAGACCGGAATGACCAGAACAATTAGATAACGCTCTGATTAGCTCAACTTTAATCTTTTGTGATATCTTTAAATCACTACCAGACAAAATTTCAAACGCTAAAGTAAGCAAGGAATTTCCAGCTAAGATAGCAGTAAATTCATTAAATTTTTTATGTGTCGAAGGTCTACCTCTTCTCAAATCATCGTTATCCATTGAAGGCAAATCATCGTGCATTAATGAATATGAGTGCAAACATTCAACTGCCGCACCAATAATAATTAATTTTTTGTAGTCTATTCCAAAAATTTTTCCAGTATTAACTACTATGGCCGATCTAAATCGTTTACCACCAGAGAAAACACCATATTTCATGGGTTTAATTAAGTGCGACTTACTATTTTGTTTTGAAAAAACACTTTTCAAGTATGAGTCTGTGTCCTGTGCAATAGTGTTTAATTTACCGGAAAAATTTGCCATATAAGTTATTTCAAATCTTTAGAGGAAATTTTTCCATTTTTATCTAAGGTGGACTGCTTAATTTCATTAGCTTTTTTCTTAAATTGCTCTTGAATATGAAAATTTAAATATATCATTCTGTTATATTGTTCTATCGAGCTCTCTAGGTCAGTCTCGGTATTTTCTAGCTTTGTAATTATTTCTTTAATTTCGCTTTGTGCTTCTTTTATGGATTTTGTGCTTATATCAGCTGGAATATTTTTTAATTTCATAATATATCCATATACTAATTAATTTATGAAAAATATCTATTCAAATATATATAAACCAAATTTAATTAATTTAAAAAAAGCAAAAAAAAACATAGAAAATAATAATGTTATTGGAATGCCAACTGAAACCGTTTATGGCCTAGCAGGAAACGCTTACTCCAATAAATCAGTTACAAAAATTTTTAAATTAAAAAAAAGACCAATTTTTAATCCTCTTATAATTCACTTTAAAAACTTAAAGGATTTAAAAAATGACGCAATCTTGAATAATACTTTTACAAAACTTTATAAGGCTTTTTGCCCAGGACCAATTACTTTTATATTAAAAAGAAAGATCAAATCAAAGATTTCTAAAATAGCTACTGCAAGAAAAAAAACTGTTGCTGTTAGAATTCCTAAACATAAAGTTGCAAGAAATTTGCTTAAAATTTTAAATGCACCACTTGCAGCTCCAAGTGCAAATATCGCGTCTAAACTTAGCCCAACTTGTGCAAAAGATGTTGTGGATGAATTTGGAAATAAAATTAAATTCATACTGGATGGCGGTCAATGTAAAATTGGACTTGAATCGACAATAATAGATTTAACTGTAAAACCCACTATTTTAAGACCAGGAAGTATATCTGCTGAAAAAATTCAGAAAATATTAAAAAAAAAAATTACTATTAATAATAAATTACATTACTCCCCCGGAATACCAATTATAATGAACAGGAAATATCCTGAAAAAAATCAGGCATTTATTAGTTTTGGAAAAAAATTTAAACACGGAAAAAATAATTTTAATCTGAGTAAAAATGGCAGTTTAAAAGAAGCGGCAAATAATTTATATAAAATCATGAGAAAAATAAAAAAAAGAAATTTTAAATCAATAGCTGTCACTCAAATACCTAATATTGAACTAGGTCGCGCAATCAACGATAGACTGATAAAAGCGTCAAATAAATGAATAAAGAAACAATTATAGTTGATGGTTTAACTAAGCAATTTAAAAACATATTAGCTGTCAATAATATAAGTTTTAAAATTGGTAAAGGTAAAATTATTGGTCTCCTCGGACCGAATGGATGTGGTAAGTCAACTACCATAGGTATGATGCTTGGTTTGATAAAACCTAGTTCAGGAACAGTTATTATCAATGGTCAAAATATTGAACAGAACCGAACAGACTTGCTGGAAAAAATGAATTTTATTTCTCCATATGTTGAATTGCCAAAAAAACTAACAGTTGAAGAAAACCTTAAGGTTTATGGAAGATTATATGGAGTAAAAAATTTAAAAGATAAAATTTCTGATTTAATGGAAAAATTAAATTTATTAGACTTTAAATCAAGGAAAACTGGCGAACTCTCTTCAGGTCAAAAAAACAGAGTTTCCCTGGCTAAGGCTTTAATCAACGATCCTGAAATACTTTTTCTAGATGAACCAACAGCTAGTCTTGACCCTGATGTCGGTGATTATATTAGAGGTTTTATTGAAGACTATGCATCTAATAAAGGTGCAACTATTTTACTAGCCTCACATAACATGAACGAAGTGGAAAGACTTTGCTATGAAGTCTTGATGATGAAAAATGGCGAAATAATCGATAAAGGAAAATGTGATGATTTAATCAATAAACATGGAAGAAAAAATTTAGAAGAAGTATTTTTAAAATTAGTGAGAGAATAATATGAAATTTCATAGAATATATGCCTTATCCTTGCGTCATTTATATTTAATCAAAAGTTCTCTACCAAGAATTTTAGATTTAATTTATTGGCCCACAATCCAAATAGTTCTTTGGGGTTTTATTT
>JYMV01047989.1_pt1 | contig 15132 bp, 22 predicted proteins | sample 338911 | NCBI WGS metagenome assembly JYMV01 (sample SAMN03354496, study PRJNA234377) | hydrothermal vent metagenome | biome: Deep sea; feature: Hydrothermal plumes at the Eastern Lau Spreading Center, Western Pacific Ocean; material: Seawater | place: Tonga | collected 2009 | depth 2000 m m
TGTGCCATGTTGCTATCTCCGTGTGATTGAGTATTTATTATAAGCCATAACCCGATAGTTATCACTCTATTTATTCAACAAAAAAGCCCCTTAATAATAAGAGGCTTTGTTAATGGTTGGCTATTTGGCTAGATCTTTTGTTGTCTCTTTAGTAGCCTTATGATTTCCTCGGCACTCTTGCCCGTTGTTTTCATTGTATGCTCTAAATCTCCTTGAGTTACTTGTCTACCTTTCATTTTTAAACCTCGTAAGGCGTTCATAGACTCCATTGAAACGTGTGATGTTTGACCTACTGGCGATGCAACAGATAAATCTACCTGTGATTGCGGATGCTGCTCTAATTGCTGCTGTCCTGCTTGTGATTGTTCGCCAGCGTTAGGATTAAAAGTAAACGTGCTTAAATTTCCATCTTTACTAGCGTTTATTAGCTGGTCTAACTCACCTGTTTGCGAATGTTGGTCTGTAATAAAATCGTTTAGCAATTGCATGTTAACCTCTTCATCGCGACCAATACCGAACATAGCCTGCTTCATACCTTGAACATCAGCATCAGTTGGTCTAGTTTCGCCAGATGCTTTTAATTGTTGACGCGCTGCAACTTCTGAGAATGCGTTAAACTCTTCATCAAACTGCGCTTGAGAAGTGAAAGCACCAGGAACAAAAGATAAACCTTTTCGCGCTGCACCTGAGTGAGCTTCACCACTTTTAAATGCTTCAAGGAACTTAGTGGCCTTTTTAACGGCAGAATTACGACCTGATACAGTATTAGATAACTCACCAATTCTACGGATATTACCCTTTTGTGTGGTTTTGTGTTGGTCGCTAAGTACGTTCTCTTTAAGCTCTGCGCTTTTAATTCTTTGATCTAACTTCTTAAGCTCAATCTTTCTGTTGTGTGCTTGGTCGCGTGATTGCGCTACAGACTCTTTAGCCGCTTGTCCTGTTAGTACCTCACCAGTAGGAGAAGTAACTTGTCTTTGACCACCTTTCAACACTGATATGATTGTACCATCATCTAATATCTTTGATGATTGAACGCTAACACCACTTGGTTTGTCTAGGTCTTTTAAGAAACCTAACTCAACGCCAGCTTGTTCAGACATTTTTAACTGGCTTAAAACGCCCTGTATATTGCCGTTGTTGAAATCTTCTAGTAAAGCCTGTGAATCTCTACTATCTCCATTTAAGCGTTCCACTTGTTCTATTCTGTTTTGTGCTAAACCTAAAAAGCCCTCATCGTCACCAGCTTCTATCATTCTTCTAGCTTGTCTAGCATCTTCAAAGTTTGCTTTCTTTCTTGAGTCGGATAGATTATTAAATGTATCCATAATGCTCTGAGTGTTTTTAGGATCAAGTATACTTAAGCGGTGAGCGTTTAAACTGCTGTTAGGATCAAATGTACCTGCTTGAACTTGGCTCTCAATGCTTTGCTTTAGTGCTGCTATTTGATTCTGTTTTTGTAATGTTTGAGTGTTTTGGGCTGTTTGTAAGCCTTGGTTGAAGTTTGCTAATGGGTTGAAGTTCGCCATGTTATTTTACCTATAATGTTATGATTGAGGCTTTATTATAAGGCAAATCATTGAAGTATTAAAGGCTAATTGTTCAACTTTATTTAATTAGGTTTGTTCTTTGGGGTTGGTAAGGCTTAAAGGTGTTAACCCTAAGCCCTTTTACTTAGTGAATAGTTTAGTGATAAGTGTGTCTAGCTTCTTGTTCATGTTGTTCATAGACTTTTCAAGGCGAACTGTGTCCTCTTTCCTTTGCTCTTTGATATAAATATTAGACTGAGTATTAAGCATTATCTTTTTATCTAGGTCTGACACGTATATAAAGCCAGCAACCAATAACATTACAGTAGTAATTATATTGCCGAAGCTAACCTCTTTTTTAAACTGCCAGTGTTCAGGTAAATGTGCTGTTGCGGTGGTCATTGTGTAACCTTTGTAAGTTAATGATTTGTTGAAGTAATAATAACATGTTGAGCCTTTATGAATAAGAGGTCTTTAAATGTCCTGCGCTTTCTGCTCTGTCATTGTTAACACTTCCACCATACAAACACCGTACAGTTTCATAGCATCAACCAATGAGTTAAAGCTTATAGAGCTATCACCCGTTTCTAGCCGCCTAAATTGTCTCACTGATAAATCCATACAGTTAGCCCAATGTTCTTGCGTGTGGCCTGATATGCTGCGCGCCTTAGCTAATACATTGTGACCTTTTAGCATGTTAGCTTTACCCCTTCTTCACCAAGACGTTTAATTTCTTCGTGTAACTCCTTTTCGTTTTCTCTAACCTTACTTGTTGTTACCTCTAACGCTGAACGCAACACATCAATGACTGAGGCTAGCCCCTTTGTTGCATCTTCTGTTAGGTTTCCTGCTGCTTGTCCTGCTACCTCTGCTACAAATGCCAAGCTAAACTTGATGTTATCTAATGCGCTATCGGTACAGTTTTCACTAAAAACCATTGAATTATTATGAGTACTTGTGTTGTTTGTCATGGTGTTCGCCTTTTAATTTGATTAAGCTAGCGTATTATGTGGAACTATTAAAGGGTAATAGTTATACTAGTAAAGTGATTATAAATGGTGTCTATATGCGAATCTGTATAGGCGATTAACTTTAAACAACAAACAGGGTTTTATTAATGTTTAATTACCGAAGAATAATGGAAAGGGTAATGTCCTCGATTCATGAGGATTCAAGGCAACAATTAATCTCAATGAGAAAGGAAGCAGGTTTAACACAATCAGAATTAGCAAAAAGGTTAATCCCTAGCTGCACACAAGCAACTGTTAGTAGGTGGGAGGATGGTAGTTCATCTATTCCGTTTAAACACTATATAGCGTTCTGTATTGCGTGTGGTGTAGATATTGGCAGTTACATATCAGATGAAAGCGAACAAACAAAAGCAAATCAATCAAACGTTAATAAATTGGCAGATTAACAAAACAAAAGGTATAGCATGATGGAATTATTAAACGTACTAAATGAAATGACACTAAGCGAGTTTGCAAGCTACTTTGATTATATGCTGATGACTGTATCAATAACCTGTTTAACAATCGCATGGTGTAACGTTAACACTAGATGGTTGCTTATCAATATACTAGCAATTGAATTACTTAATGTTGCGTTTAGTGATTACTTTAGAACAGGGGAATCTTTCTTTATATGGGCTGTTGGTGTTGATATGTTGTTCATATTCTTGCTGGCCTTTAGGAAATACACCGCTTATATAATGGCACTGCATAAGAGAAACGCTTTTAGCTCGCTATTTAGAAAGGCTTACTTTCGACATATGTTTAATAATAATGAGGCGGCTATCATAGGGGTTTATTGTTTTGCTGCTGTGCTATCTACTATTACAGGTTTAGAGGGTCAATTGTATATCTATGACGTTATAAGCTCGCGCCCTGTTCGTACTGATTTATACCAACCTATCATGCTTATGTTTCAGTTTATGCTAACTATCAATGTAATTAGAGTGACTAAAACAGCATTAAGATCATAAGGCAGCATTTGAATTGTTCAACGTTTAAATGTATTATTACTGTTCATTCAACAACAAGGTATTTAACTATGATTAGTAAATTCTGTAACATGCCAGGCGGCGGCAATACTCCACCTGATGAAGATTAGCCGATAGGTTAACGAAAACTAAAAAGGTCGCATTTAATAGCGACCTTTTTTATTGCTCGTTTATCAGTATAAAGCTAACTACCTATTGTGTTGAACTCCACCTCTAAAGCTTCAAGTCTTTCTATTGCTTCGATTGTTGATAGCCTTACACAATCACGTATTAAACTAATAGCATCATTGCCAATGTCAGGCGCTATTAAGCCCTTAAACATTGCTTGTAGTATATCGCTAGCCTTTTCTTTAAGCTCTGCGTCACTGTCGAGTATTGCCGTTAACACTTCATAGCTATCATTACACATTAGGGTTCTCCGCTTAAAGCTTTCTCTATTCTGTTTATTCTTTCAACAACTTCTGTGATCTCTTCTATTTTAATCGTTGCCGTTATGCTTGCAATGATAGTGTTGCCAATGTCAGGCGCTAATTCACCGGTTGATATGGCCTTTAATACTTGCGCTGCTTGTTCTAATTGGTTTAGTGACTCGTCAAACTCAAAGTTAACAACGTCATTAGATGGTTTAAGCGTTGACCAGCATTTGTTACCAAGTAAAGTTAAACATGTACCTGATGCTGTGTCCTCTGGATTCTTTGCCCGTTCCCATACGTGCTTAAAAAATGCTTTCTCTGCGTCAGCTTGTGTTGAGTTCTCAGTTAGTTCTAGCTCTGATTCCTCGCGTAGCATTTCCAAAAACAAAACCTTGTTGCCTCTACTTCTTGGCGTTCGCTTCGATGGTTGGTTATCTGATGTAAACTGATTCTTTTTCTCTGTCATGGTATATCGCCTATTCATTGATTCATTATGTTGAAGTATAACACTTTATCACCAGACAATAAAAAGCCGCATTGATAGCGGCTTAGTAAGTATATTGCTTTGTTGTTAGTCGTTATGCAGATAACTAATCAATGACTTTGTTTTGTCCGTTCTAATATCTATTGCGCCCTCTAAGCTATTTGCTGTCATGTGATTAGTTACCTTTACCACTTTGTTAGCTGCTATCATTTCTAGTCTTACATACTCCTCTATAGTGGGGCTTTCTAATACTTGACTGCCCCAATAAAAGAAACACGACACACCGTTATCATGTGCAATTGTTATAGTCTCTTGGCCGTGAATAGCAAAGCTTAGCTCCCATACATCATCTAAAGTCTTACATGTATCAATCATTAGCTTGATACCCTCTCTAGAGTAATCATTATCTAATAAGTATTTAGCCAGCTCTGCCGCTTGTGCTAGTAATTCAGTTGGTATTGCTGTGATGTTTGAAGTTGTCATTATGTATCGCCTTGTTTGATTGAGTAGCCCTAACCAATGATAGGGCCTTATTGTTTGGTTGTTATGCGTTAATTAATTCATGTATAAGACTTCTGCCTTTCTCAGTCCATAATAAAGAATGGTGGCTCCTGCCTTTAATGTCAATGAATGTGCTTTCTTCGCTGTAACCTTGACCGGAGAATGCAACCGTTAACACCCAACGACCGCCTACTTTTCTTTGTACACGCTGGTTTTTAAGTATGGCATTGAGCGCGATAGCTGATAAGCCGAACTCTGTGGCAATCTCAGTAGTTCTTAAGCCGCCCTCTGATGTTAACACCTTGTCGCAATATTCTACTTTAGGCGCTTGCTCTTGTAATTGTACGTGTGCAAGTTGCTTCTGTTCCAGTTCGTCTGCCCATGCTCTAGCCGCTTCTATTGGATTACTAAAGTTAGGTAGTGCTTGTACTGGTGCTACTTGCCCTTGTTGTTGGTTGTTATGATCAACTAATAAATCATTAAGCTTTTTAACCATGTTCTTTCTAACGTGCTTTGATTCTCTTAACGCCATTCTCATGCATTCGTCTTTAGGTAAGAAATAACAATTAGTTTTTGCATTGTCCTTGCCTTTGTAGCTGCCTTCGAAATCTACTACAGCTTCGTCTAATTCATCCCTAATCTTTTTCATGAAGTTAGAATGTGTTTGCTTTGTTTTACCTTCCTCTATTCTGAAAGTGTTGATATGGTCTAGCAAGTCTAAGCTATTCATTACCGCGCCATTAGCTGCTGGTAGTGTGCTAACTTCTACCTGTTCAACTACTGGTGCTGTTACTGTATTAGTTGTCTTTACTTGTTCGCCTTGGTCGCTGTTGTTCATGCTATGCTTTTTCATCATTGCGTCCATTCTGCTTCTCAAGTTGTTGTGTAATGCTGTCATGATAATATCGCCTTTTATTGTTGTTGTTATAGGTTGATTTTGTAAAGCTTATACATTTTCGGTAAGCCTACGCCATTCTTAGGTTCTTTCTTTCCCTTTTTATCCAGTACTAAGCTATCAGCAATAAGAGCCTTTAAACCGCGTCTTATGCTCTGATTGTATGCGCCTGTTATTTCCTCTAGTTGTTCCATGCTCAGCCAGTCGTTTGAGTTGTCAGTTAATGCTTTAACTACTAAATCTTGAAGCGCGCCGTATTTGTTCATATTAATAACCCTCTTTGATTGAAACTATTTGTGACTCGTTAATGCAACGCATATCAAGCAACCTTAATAACTGAGCTTCGTCATTAGCTTTTAGTGTTAACAACTGTCTAGCCATGTTTAATTTATAAGTTACTCGGTAAGTATTCATTGCGTTATCTCGTTGCTCTCTTGATGTTCTTAAGTATAGACGAACACATGGTAATAGGTCAACATTTATATTGATGTTTATTTAAATTAGTTTGATTGTATTGTCGGACTGCTCAAAATTGAGCGCTGATAATTACTTAGCTGCTGGCGTTAATATTAACTTAAGCAACGAGTAGCAAAAGGTAGCAATTGGTAGCAACTAGTAGCAATTGCTAGTTTTCAACATGGGAATTTCCATAGTGAGATTTCACGGCCTAAATTATGGCTATGAAAGTAGTGATCAAGATTAACCACTTCTACCAGTGGTAGATTAGGTAGAGTTAGGTAGAGTTAGGTAGAGTTAGGTAGTTGTACAATAAATATTAGTAACTATTATTAAATGTTACGTTGTATTAATTATAAGTTTTGCAATGCTTTAGATAACCTAACGTTAAACTAATTAAACCCAGTGGGTTATCTTGGGTTATCTTGGGTTATCTTGGGTTGTCTTGGGTTCCTACCTCTACAAAGGCAATAACCTAATTGGGTTTCATCAACTACAGTTGCGATAACCTTAATTAGTCTCACTATTAACCCTGTTACTTTGTTGCTAAGTTGCCTGCTACTTTGTTGTCATCATATCGCTGTGCGTCATTAGTGCTATAGCTTACAGCCTGTCATTACTCTGCTAAGTTGCCTGTTACTTTGTTGCTAATCGAGATTAACTAATCACTCTGACAAACTCTGTTGTGTTTCATAGTTAATGATGTATAATTGAATTCTTAACTAAATAAAGCAGGTAATCAAAATGTCAAAACCATCAATGAGTAAAGGCGATTTATTTACATCTAAAGCATGCGGTCAATTCAAAGTTTTAAATTATACAGATTGCGAAAATGTAGAAATTGAATTTATAAAAACAGGTTATAAAAACATTATTTCATCAATTCAAATAAGGCGCGGCACTGTTAAAGATCGTCTTTTCCCTTCAATTTATGGTGTAGGTTTTTTGGGTGATGGTGTACATAAAATATGGTTAAACGGTAAACCTACAAAAGCCTATGCCATTTGGTCTAGTATGGTAAGAAGGTGCTATAGCGCAAAAGACCATGAAGCACTATATAAAACATATAAAGACTGTTCTGTCTGTGCTGAATGGCTTAACTTTCAAAACTTCGCTGAATGGTTTGATGAGAATTATATTGAAGGCTATGATTTAGACAAAGACATAAAGGTAGATGGCAATAAAATATACTCACCTGAATTCTGTTTATTTGTAACTAAAACGGAAAACACGGTAAAAGCATCAGCAAAGAGCCATAAAATAAAAAGCCCTAAAGGTGATGAAATAGAGATTTATAACTTAGAGAAATTTTGCAGGGAAAATAAACTAAGCAGTAAAATGATGTGGCAAGTTATGAATAATAAAATAACCAACTATAAAGGCTTTACCAAGTCTACTCCGACCGACTGATTACTAAGCGTTTATAGCTTGCCCTTTTGTTTGCCACTAGCAAGACGCTAGCAACCTGATAGCTTTATGCTACATGGTCTGTAGCTTGCCGTTTACCTTGCCGTTTGTTTGCCCTTTGCCATTCATCAACCAATACTTTAACCAGCTAAATAACAGCTAATAGTTAGCGTATATGTAATGTGTCGGCTATCAGTAACCAACTAGTAACCAGCTAGTTAACCAGGCGATGACAGGTAATAAAAAGCCACCTGTTACAGTGGCCTCTCTCGCGCGCGTGTAGTTGTGAATAAACTAACTATCAATCAATTGATCTCTTATGTTCTGCGTGTGTATGTATGCCCCTACTAGATGCGGTAGCTAATACGTTACGCATATACTGTCTAATAAATGCTTGTGTTAAGTTAAGCTTTAACGATGCGCGCTCTACTGATCCTTCTGAGCGCACAGCGTCAATAACCTTTCTCTGTTTACCGTTAGCTATCTTATAAACTTCACCTGTAATTCTATCTATTTGCTTCATCTTAATTCTTCTTATTAGTTAATGGTGTAACTAATATTAAGTCGAATTGATATACAGTTCTGTATAGCTAGCTTTATCCTATCGCGCGTATTAGTTGCGAAACTCTTTATTGACTCTGTGCTTCATGATTGCTCTTTAACTCTTCTGCTCTATCATCTAACTCAGGCTTGCTTACTACCATCTGTGCTAGGAATATGGCATTACACAATACATGATTAACATGCTTCAGATTGCTTTCGGGGTCGTTATCCTCTCCTGATAGGTAAGCGGATAGATGCCTAAGTAAACTATCGCATATCTCCGTATGACTTAACCCTTTATGCCAATTACCCCTTGCGTACTTCTTTGCCCCAAATGCTAACACCTCTGCACAACCTTGTAGTGCGTGATTAGCTTCTAATATCATTGATAAAGGCGCTTTACCATCGTTAAACCTTGAACCCGATTCTGTCATTTCATTAACCCTTTTTAAATTTTGGTAGTAACCATCTGTAAAAGAATATACTCGTTACTATTCCCATTGCTCCACCCATACCCGAAGATAGGAATATATAGATAATATCCCCTACCTCAGTTACCGCTATTATCTTTGTGTAAATGAATTGCGACATAGAGATAAACCAAGAAACAATAAATACAGGAACCACCCATTGATTCCTAACAAACTGCGAGTTTAATCCAAGTAGAAACACCTGAAAGAAGCTCGCTAAGAATATAGCTAGTATTAGCATGACATAACATCTTCTATCATTGGTACAGTAACGTTAACCGTTGACACTTCTCCGTACTTCTTGTGCCATACTTCGGCGGTTATACTTCTATTAGCGTGATAACCTCCTGCTGTTGCGTATGCGTCCTTACCTGCTAATGTTCTATACGTTTGCATTTCACATACTGCGTTTTCAGTAAACGACTTATGGTGTACATGGCCTAGATAGATTTTACGGTGCTTTGTTTGTATATGGTTATCCATAATTTGTTTAGCGAACAACTGATATAAGCGATCGCCTTTAATCTGGTGTCCATGATGTGACATAAAATAACATTGCCCATGTTGCCAGTAAAAAACATTGCCGGCTTTATTACCGATAGTAACGCGCGCCTCGTCTTTGAATAGAATAGCTAATAGCTCTTGCATCCATATAGAACCAATATCATTGTGGTTTCCCATTTCAGCGCGGTAAGTAACATGCTCAAACTTCTCTAAAGCTTTTTGTATGTAGTAGATAGCAACTCTAACCGCGACACGTACAACTTTATGATAGCGTCCATCCATATCTAAAGCGTGTCCTGAACGGCTTGTAGTACCTTCCATATTATCAGAATGCAGATAGTCACCTAAGTCAACGATAGTACATACTGAAGCGTTTGGCGTTTGTTCTATTAGCATATCAACGGCTTTCTTGTGTATTGACTCTGCTATATCTAAATCATAATCTGCGCCACACTCTTCACCCCATGCAAGCATCCCTATATGAGCATCGCCAATTGGAATGTTAATCATTAGGTCGTTAGGTATTACAGGGTTTTTAAGTTTGATTGGTTTAAGTGGTTTAGTGTCGGCTAATAGGTCTTGTGATAACTCTTTAAGTAAGGCTAATTGCTTTTCTTTCTCTGGCTCTTGTATATGCCACTGTCTGGAGACTTCCCCGTCTTGGTCATAAAGCGTTGATACTCGCTTAGTAATAAAGCCCTCTGCTGATTGCTTTGTCATTCCTGCGTATGGCGCTATACCATTCTTAGCAGCTTTAGATAATGCGTTGCCTATATACTTACTAACTGTTGCTGGTGGTAAGCCTACTTTTAACGCTCCTGCTTTGATGGAACCTTCCAAGCGTACTGCGTCAATAACTTCTTTCTGTCTATCTGTCGCTAGTTCGTATACTTCATTAGTAACCTTGTCTATTTGTTTCATGTTGATGCCGTTTTGTTAATTGATGTTATAGCTAATATAAGTTGAATCAATATGCAAAACTGTATAACTAGTAATCGATTTATAATGGGGTTTATATGGAGTAAAACACGTTGCTTTTTTTGGGTATTGGATAAAAAGGGCAATGCCTTATAAACAAAGGGATAGAGCGTATAATTGGTGTGACTAGAGGTGTTAATTCTCTTAATAAGAATGAAAATGCAGTCATTAAATAAAACAGTATATTTATACCAATAAACTATTACTTAGAGCGCATTAGATAAGCACAATGTTTTTACCACTGTGTATTGATGTTAAGTAACATGCTGGTGATATGCTGTTACTTGTCGCTTAGTGTTTAAATTCGCCTTTAGCTTTGGCTGTAGTACCCGACTCTACTCAGAATCATTTATTGCAACTTACATCATAACTAGCAGGTTAGACGCTTATTGTTTTGCGGGTTTTAACTGTGTTCTGGATCTTAAAGATATAGGCTTATTAGCCGCGCAATTATTAAAGGTTAACTGTTGACCTGTTTACATAGTACAAGGTTAGTTGAATACTTACAATTCATCAAGGTTTGTTATGCTTGTTATCATCCTCTGGTTCACATAACCCGTATATAGCCCATAGATGATTAGCGGGTATTGCTTTCTCACGCTTGGGTTTATCCTTTCTGATAGTTTTACTCACTGGCCTATGACAATTACCTTTACATAAACCGTTATAACATCCACCACACTCCATTTTAAGCACTCCTTGTTGTTATCTGTTGCCATTGTATCACTAGCGTTAAGTATCGAGCCTTAGCTTTACTTAGGTACTTTGCAACCGTATTACTTGATAAGTTAGTCAGCGGTGTTATCAAGTACTCTTCCTCCTGGTGTTCGCACTCTGATAATGCCCTTGTGTAAATCTTGTTGTTAGCTTTGTTTTGTTTGGCAAGCATTAACCAAATAGTATTACGGCTCATAATATCCCCTTTAACGCCTGTTGAATTGTGTTTAAACAGAAACTAACACTTGTTCAATAGCTCCGTTATATACCCGTTATAAGCTATCGCTCTAATTTAGCTAGCCTATCTCTAAGTATTACGTTTTCAATCTCTGCTTTAATGATGCGCCTCTTAAGCTCTTTGTTTACTCGGTAAGCATCGAACGCAAACCATAAGCTTAGCAATAGTATTAATACAACTAGCCAATCAATCATTACAGTAACCCTTATTTATCCCTTATATGTATATTACCTTACAACATGCCTTAAGTAGAATTCAACGCCAGCTATGCAATAAAAAGCCCTCTATCAAGAAGGCTTAAGCTTATTTGTTATCTTTCTTTTGCGCTTCCTTTGCTTCTTTTTCTTTATACCTTGCCACTTGTTCTAGGTGTCTTACTAGTAATGGGTTTATTGTTTTGTCTGTCATGTTATGCCCCTGCGAACATTGATAATGATAAGCCTAATGCAAGGCAAATGCCCATACTTATGCTAGCCGCTTTCTGATAGTTGAATTGTTTCATTTGTTATCGCCCTTTATGACTACGGAAAAACCTTTAAGAACTATAAAAAGAGGATCAACAATAAGCCGGTAACTACTAATTTATAATAAGGGTGATTAGAACCCCCCTTTAAATCAGTGTAATGATAGTTTGCTGCTAATCGCTCTTTCTCTAAGGTTAATCGTTTAATGGTTTTATGGCATTGCTTAAGCTGCTTATGAAATACTATGTTATCTCTGCGTGTAATTGCTTCGTTATCATGTATCGTTGCTTGGCTCATGCTATGCCCCTGTTAGATTGGATTAAGTATATTAGGTTGTTGGCTCATATACCGCCATAGTTACGCCAAACCTAGCAACTAGACTATCCCATTTAGCCTTACTCATATCTTTAGTGCATCGCTGTAAGTTTGACCACTCTTCAAAGTTCAACGGCTTAGCTTCTGGCTTACTGGCTTTAGCTTTCCTTGTGTTACTAACGCACCATGTAAAAGCTATTGCTATAGCAGTGATACTGGTTGCTAGTATAGCGCCTGAGTTTTCAATTAATGCATTTAGTAAGTTCATAATGATACCTTGTGTTGTTATTGTTGGATTGGTTTGTATTCTGTGTGAATCCCTAACTTAATCATTACTAATTCTATTGCATGGCCTGACAGTTTACTTTTACCGTTTATAACTCTCCAAGCTTGCGAGCGTGAAAGCCCTAAAAAGGTTTCTAACTCCTTTTGGTCTGTTATGTGTGTTAGCAATTCATCATTAGTTAGTATGTTAGTCATTCGCTTACCTGTGTTGTTAAACGTTAATAGTTAAAGGGCATATCTTGTATGATTTAATTGTTATAGCTACTTCGCTGCCCATGTGATCATAGAAACAAATTTTATTTAATCCGCTAATACGTTCGTACTTAAAGAATGCTGTCCCTGCTGTTGCACTAAAGGATAATGCTATTAGTAATACTGCTATTGTTTTCTTCATCGTGTTGCGCCTTATTCGTTAGTTGAATCATTAGTATAACCTAGTTGTCTTACATTGCAACAACCCTATTAGTTTACAGAACCAAAAAAGGAGCAATTAAGCCCCTTTGTTATTCGTACTGCAGTGCGTATTAGTCGGTAAGAGCTTTTAAAGCATCTAGTGATTGTTGGCTAACTGTAAATGTCTTAGCGTCTGATGTTCTGCTGTCTACGATTACTTCTAAACCTAAACGACTAAGCGTATTGTTAAACCATGCTACCGGATTCTTTTTACTGGCGCTTGTTAGTGTCATGCGTAAGAAACTAAAGTTAGCTTGATTAGCTGCATACATAAACTTCTTAATACCTCGCTCATCGTCAGTACTCCATGTTTTACCATTGCTTGTTAAGTCTGATAAGTTAATGCCAGCCGCTTTAGCTAAACGTCTTAATAGTTTGCCGCCCTCATTAAAGTGTGTAACCTGTGCGCTTGATTTAGTACCGTTAACTACATTCAATAGCTGTGCTTTATCCTTGGCTGTTGCCTCTCTTGTACTCATGCGCGCTATTGATAGGTTTCTTAATCCCTTAGTAAGTAATGATTTGCTTTCGTTCTTTTCTGCAATGTAAGTTGCTAGTTCTTGGCTAATCTCATACTGCTGTTTAAGCTCTGCCGCCTTAGTTGCTATTCTAACTTCTTTCTCTTGCTCTCTACGCTCTGCGCTTACTTCTAATGTTTCCGCGCCCGTTGCCTTAGCTGCTTCGTTTTCTTCCTCGACTATTACAACTTCAAAGCCTTCAATTTCTAAGGCGGTGATCAAGTTACTTTGAAAAGCGTTCTTACTCTTATTGTGTTCTGCCGTTACGCTACACCATAGCTTAGCAAATGAATCTACCATTACTTCACCGTTAAGAGCTACACCACAATTAGCGCTTGTTACCATCATAGGCGATGTAATTAGTTGCTTAGTAATTTGCTTTGTTGTCTCTGGTAAGTTGTTGTAACGCTCTGCAATGACTAAATGGAATTCGTTTAAACCTCTAAAGCGCGCCATTTGTTGCTGGCATTGCTCAACTGTTGTAGTCATACCGCCGAACAAGCCATAACCTACACCGTAGCCGTGGCCTTCATCAACACTTACACCAGTACCCATGGAAGGAGAACCGCAAACAGTAGAGTAACTTTTAACATGATCATTAATGTTTTCCATGATACCGCTTACTGAATCAATAGTAGCTGATGTAACTAATAACGTTTCGCCTGCTCTAGCCTCTGCGAATTCTACCGCGCGTTCCTTTTCATCACTGAAACAATAAGCTTTTCTTTCGTCATTCTGTGCCATGCCTACAACTTCCGCTTTGCTGGCGTAAACATAAACTTTAGCTTTCTGCTCTGTACGTGGCTTAAAGGTATTAACCAACTTCATAACGTCTTTGTTACCCATGTTATCCATGAAAGTATAAGTGTTACTACTTAGGTTAGCGTCTGAAAGTATTACCGTGTCTGCTCTATAACAAAAGCTAGTTAGCATATCAGTAGAAAGTTTAGCATTGCCGCGCATTGTGTCGGACTTAGTACAGTGAGCTAATACCTGTTCGCATTCATCAATGAAAACTAAATCATATTGACGGTTAGACGTAATGTTAACTAATGACTCTGGTGAACATACTAAGCGGTTAGAGTCCTGGAGACTTTCTTTGCCTAGTATTTCCTTAACATCTTCGTAGTAATCAAAACCTAAGTCACTAGCTATTTGTTGGTTTAATGTTCTGCGGTGCGTAACAACTAAAACGCTAAGCTCTCTTGGTAGAGTATCAATGAAAGCTTTAACGCTGGTTGTTTTGCCTGTGCCTTTCTCACCAATTAGTAAGTTAACAAAGCCCTCTTGAATCTCACTAGTAAAATATTTGTTGTGTTCGGTCATATAAGCATAAACTAAGTTAGCGTTTAACTGTTCTTGTACTGCCTCTAAACCCTCTTTAACTAATACGTCATTAAAGTCTTTTTGCTTATATGGTGCTGCAGCTATAAAGGCGCCATTATCTAAAACAATTTTCTCTACTGCTTTATGTCCTGCTTCATCATTGTCTATTGCAACAATAACCGCTTGCTTAGTGTTTGGTACAAGATGTTTAACAATCTTCTCTATATTGCTTGTGCTTATTGCTATGTAAACTGTTGCGCCTGTAGCTAAATGAACTGTGTATGCGTCTGCCATTCCCTCAGTAACATATACTGGTAAATCTGAATCACCTTTGATAAGGCCGTAATAGACAACATCACCACCAGCACCCGTAGAAACTTTCTTACCGCCTATTGAGTAGATACGTTCGAAACCTACTTGATCACCATTAGCAAGATTGTATAAAGGGTAGGCTATAAACTCACCGTCTTGTTGTGTGCTGCCAGTTCTAAACTCTAAAACGTTTAACACTGAGTTGATTTGTTTTTTGTTGAGGTAGTCTGATTTGCTACATAATGGCATTTTTGACCACCATGAAAGGCTTTTATTTCTTTTCTCTAAATTCTCTTGCTGTTCCTGTATATTTGTCAGCCAC
>JYMV01051010.1_pt1 | contig 15132 bp, 20 predicted proteins | sample 338911 | NCBI WGS metagenome assembly JYMV01 (sample SAMN03354496, study PRJNA234377) | hydrothermal vent metagenome | biome: Deep sea; feature: Hydrothermal plumes at the Eastern Lau Spreading Center, Western Pacific Ocean; material: Seawater | place: Tonga | collected 2009 | depth 2000 m m
TTGATTGAACGAGCAAAGTGGATTATTGTCAAACGTAAATCAGTTTCTGAACCCGAAGCAATGAAATTGTTGCAAAAACAATCACGCAGTTCCAGAAAATCAATCTCCGCGGTTGCACGCGCTGTGATAGATAGCGACGGTTTGTTGTAAGAAGCAATGTGTGCTGGACATGTGGGGAATTTCGCCTCTGCTATGGCGTTGCCATGGAAGAGGCTGGTGTCCCCTTACATCACTAATTACGAACAATTCTACGGAGTAACAATTGTTAGCGAACTTGGATTCGATACAAGTTCGAGAGTTGATGTATCTTTTTTCTCGTTGGGGGTGTCGCCGTCAAGTTGCCAGTGTGCAGGTGAAATAGTTTTGATTTCGATTTTTTCACCTCGCATTTCGATTGCGCCATTTTGATGCAAATGCGATGCGCGTTTGACGCGTAACATCCAGTTGATGAGGGAACTTCGACAATGGATTGGAAGAAAGACAATATCTAACAAGCCGTCTGTTATTGATGCATTACGAGCAGGGTTGAGTCCTCGAGCGTATGCAGGAGAGTTTGCAACAACGACCCACCCTTTTTGGTTCTCAGTAATTTGCTCACCATCGACGGTAATTGTCATTCTAGGGGCAGAAAAATGCACAAACTTCCGAATGAGAGGCATGACATAAGACATGTGGGTAATTGACTGACCACGATGTTCTGCAAGATCAGCAACAACTTGGGCATCAAAACCCACGGATGCCATCAGTAAAAGGAATTCGCCATTTGCGGTTGCTGTGTCGATGCGAGTTTTATCACCAGTCAATAACGCATTTGCCATCTTTCGGGGGTCGTTTGACATTCGCATTGATTTTGCAAAGAGGTTTTCAGTTCCAGACGGTGCGTGGTAGATGGGAATACCCGTCCCAACGAGACACGATGCAATTGAACGCAGCGTGCCATCGCCACCAACTGCAACGACACGATCAATTTGTTTTAGTCTAGGCTCTAGCCAATTTTTGGGGTCGTCGGCTTGGGTTGGAATCAGTTCAACATCGCACCCTTCATGCAAAAGTACATCAGAAATATCTGCGCCTAATTTTTTGGCGACTCCCCTACCTGAAACTGGGTTATATGCAACAAGTACTCGCATTACACAAGTAATGGTATATGCAGAGTGAAATCGCTGCCATTGCCAATGGATGAATCGACAGTGATGTGCCCATGGTGTTCTTGTGCGATTCGCATGGTTGTTGGCAAACCAAGGCCAGTGCCACCGCGTTTGTTTGAAACGTATGGATGAAATATTTCATCAATTCGCTCTTGTTCAATGCCCGGGCCAGTATCAATGACGTGAATCAACGCTTCATTGTTTTTTACCTGCAATCGAACAATGAGTTCCTTGTTCTCTCCTCCATGCATCGCTTGGGTTGCGTTGATCAACAAGTTAAGTACTGCTTGCTTAAGTAGAGATAAGTCGACATCTGCATAGATCGGCTCGTTTGGTAACTCCATCCGCATGACAACTTTTTCACTATCGCATTGGGGATGATAAAAATCTTCGAGTTCGCCAAGAACTTCACACAAATCTGTTCGCTCTTTGTGTAATTTCATTCTTCCCGCGAATTGGAGAAAGTCATCGAGAATGCCACGCAGCCGCTCGACTTCCCGTGAAAGGGAGTCCAAGCGTTTTGTAAGCCTGCCCTTTTCCACTTCATCAATTTCAAGATGTTCAATGTCTTCTGAAAGTAACTGCGCGTTGAGCCCAACAGTAGAAAGCGGGTTTTTTATTTCGTGTGCAAGACCAGACGTCATCTGTCCAATTTCAGCCATCCGTTCGGATGCTTGCGCTCGATCTGTTGCATCGGCTGTACGCAGTGAATCTCGCCTGTGACGCCAAACCATAATTGGCAAAACAGACACCGCCCCAAGGGCGGTGCCTGCAATAAGCCAAGTCCAAGAAAACATTATTTAGTTTTCCACTGTCTCTTTTTCAGTTTCCTTCGCTGCATCTTTGAGCAACGCTTTTACTGAAAGTTTGATACGGCCAGTATCATCAACATTGATAACCTTGACCTTAATCTTATCACCGACTTTACAAATGTTTTCGACTTTATCAACAAAGCCATCGGCAAGTTCAGAAATGTGACACATGCCATCGGTTCCGGGTGCGATTTCGATAAACGCACCAAAGTCGCGAGTTGAAACAACTTTACCTTCAAAGACACTGCCAACCTTAATTTCAGCAGCGATCGCTTCAACTGCTGCCTTAGCGGCTTCAGCTTCTGCCATGTTTACTGAACTAATAAAGACTGTTCCATCGTCGTTGATGTCAATTTGAGCGCCAGTTTGTTCAGTGATCGAGCGGATTGTTTTACCACCAGGACCAATCAACTTGCCAATCTTTTCTGGGTCGATTGCAACGCTAAGCATGCGTGGTGCGTGAACTGACATTTCTTCGCGTGGTCCAGGAAGTTCCTGTTCCATTTGATCGATGATGTTCAAGCGGCCAGCAAGTGCTTCGTTGAAAATTGTTTCAAGTTCGTCGAACCAAAGTCCGCGAGCCTTGAGGTCAAGTTGCACTCCGGTGATGCCTTCACGTGTACCACAAACTTTAAAGTCCATGTCACCAAAGAAATCTTCTTCGCCAATGATGTCCATAACGCGAACAATTTTGCCTTCGTCATTACTAAAACGACCAACGCTGATTCCAGCACATGTGTTTTGAATTGGAACACCCGCGTCCATAAGTGCGAGACAACCACCGCACACACTTGCCATTGATGATGAGCCATTTGATTCAGTAATATCACTGACCAAACGAATGGTGTATGGGAAGTCGTCAACTTCTGGCAAGATGCCAATGAGTGATCGTTCAGCGAGTGCACCGTGACCGATTTCGCGGCGTCCGGGACCCATGATTCGACCAGCTTCGCCAACACAGAAAGGTGGGAAGTTGTAATGAAGGTAGAACTTCTTCGCATATTCTGGCATAAGGCCATCGACGATTTGTTCATCCTTCTTTGTTCCAAGGGTGCAAGTCACAAGTGATTGTGTTTCACCACGTTGGAAGAACGCAGAGCCATGTGTTCGAGCAAAGACAGTTGTGTCCATGTCCAAATCACGAATTTGATCGAGTGCTCTACCATCTGCACGAATTGATTCGTCGACGATAAGTTTACGCGTGCATTTCTTTTCAAGTTTACGGAACGCTTCTTTCGCTTCGCGTTGCGTTTTTTCTGCAGCCATGTGCTCGCTGTACGAGCAGTTTTCTGGAACTGCAAAGTTTTCGTCAATCATGGTTGATCGAAGTGCATTGACTGTTTCGCTTCGCTCTGCTTTTCCGGGGATGCGACGAGCTTCAAGCATTTTTGCTTCAGCAAGTTCTTTGACTTTTGCCATGACTTCGTCAGATGGAAGTGACAAATCGCCTTGTCGTATTTCAGATCGGCCTGCTTTTTCCATCAGTTCAAGTTGCATTTCAAGGATTGGCTTGATGCCTTCTTCGTAACCAAACTTGATTGCACCCATGACGCCTGCTTCATCAACTTGAGCAGCACCGATTTCAATCATGTTTATACCATCAACGTGACCTGAAAGAACAAGGTCGAGGTCCGAGTACTGCATTTGGGTTTGCGTTGGGTTGAGGACGTATGTTTCACCGTCGTCAGTCATGATGCGACCAACGCGAACAGTACCCACAGGTCCTTCAAATGGTGCGTCTGTCAAGCAAACTGCCATTGAAGCAGCGCTGCATGCAAGTACGTCCGCATCATTTTCGCCGTCGTGGCTCATCACCCATGCTTGTATCTGACATTCGTCAATGTAACCATCTGGAAACAAGGGACGAATTGGACGATCCATCAAACGCATTGTGAGAATTTCTTTTTCGTTTGGTGCACCTTCACGCTTACGGAAACCGCCAGGGAATTTACCCCCGGCACTTGTTCGTTCGCGATAGTCGCACTGCAAGGGGAAGAAGTCAAGACCTGGGCGTGGATCGGATCGCATCGCCGTACACATGACTGTCGTTTCGCCATAGGTCGCGATAACCGCGCCGCTTGCTTGTTTGGCCACTTGGCCAGTTTCGAATCGCAATGTGCGATTCCCAATTTCCCGTTCAACAATAATTTTTGTATTCATCTGTGAATACTCCTCTTGTGGTGCAGCCCCCGAAAATAAGTTTGCTGCTAGGGAGACAGAAGACGAGATGCGGGTGCTTTCGCTACCGTAGCTTGTCCACTGCCACCACCTTTTACAAACTGCTCGGGGCGGCTGCGGTTAGGGGCTATTTACTTTCGTAGCCCGAGTTTCTTAATGGTTGCTTGATATGCTTCACGATTCGTTCGTGAGATGTATTTCAGCAAACGATTTCGCTTGCCTACGAGCATGATCAATCCTCTGCGTGAGTGGTGATCGTGCTTGTGTGTTTTGAGGTGATCGGTTAACTCCAAAATCCTTGCAGTCAATGATGCAATCTGAACCTCTGGAGACCCACAATCGGACTCGTGTCGTTTAAAATCTGCTTTGTTAATCGTATCTGCTGTCACCGTCGTCATAATAATTCAACCTTTTCTTGAATCGACTATTCTACCAGACCCCACGCCCTTATGCCACTCATCTATGGAGGTCTTACACCCCAATGAAATCCATTCGAATCCTTATTGCAGACAAACTTGCCCCCGAGGGCGCCGCCTTTTTAGAGTCCCAAGACGGCGTGGAAGTCCTTATCCAGACTGGACTTAGCGAAGAAGACCTTGTGTCGACCTTGGCTGATGTAGATGGTGTCGTCGTACGATCTGCCGTAAAGTTACCTGAAGACACCTTAAATCGTGTTTTTGCCTCTCCAGAGGCAAGATTACGTGGCATTGCAAGGGCTGGCGTGGGGGTAGACAACATTCATCTCCCCACAGCGACAAGTTTAGGGGTTGCGGTGATGAATTCTGCCTCTGCAAGCACAATTACGACCGCTGAGCATGCATTTGCTTTAATGATTTCATTGGCGAGAAATGTCTCAAGTTCCAATGCCATATTTCGGGGGGGTGGATGGGATCGAGGCAGTTTCGTTGGAGTGCAACTTGCTGGCAGGACGCTTGGGATTGTCGGCATGGGTCGGATCGGTCAAGCGATAGCCAGAAGAGCATTGGTTTTTGGGATGGAAGTAGTTGGGTTTGATCCATACATGAAAGAACCAACGGCAATGGACGGACAAGTGCAAATGATGCAAACATTTGACGAGTTGATTGAACGTGTCGACATCGTGACATTTCATGTTCCAAGAACGGAACAAACAAATGGGATGCTTGGAACCGATCAATTTGCAAAATGTAAAAATGGTCTGCTCGTCATCAACGCTGCCCGTGGTGGCATCGTGGATGAAGAAGCTCTCATTGCTGCCCTCGATACGGGTCAGTGTGCTGGCGCAGCAATTGATGTATACATGTCAGAACCCCCCGCAGAAGATCATCCCTTTAGAAGTCATCCAAAAGTGTTGGCAACACCGCACCTTGGCGCATCAACTGTTGAAGCGCAAGAAGCAGTTGCTGTAAATGCATGTGCTTCCTTGTTGCAATATCTTCGCGGTGAGGGGTTAGAGAGTGCGGTCAATGCGGGTGGTTTAGATCTTGAACTTAGCAATCGGCAAAAACGTTTTGTCGAACTTGCAGAGCGTATGATTACGCTGCTTGGCACTGTGACCAATCTTTCAAAAACAAAGGAAGTGACAGTTGAACTTCGCGGGTCTGCAACTGTTGGGAAGACTGACACGATTGCACGGTACACGCTTGTTTCTTTGTTACAGCATTGTACCGACGAACCTGTTTCGATTATTAATGTGACTGCGATGGCACGAGAACTTGGCGTCACTGCTTCGACGGTTGTTGGTTCACCAGATGCGGTTGATCGTCTAACTATCAAAATCGATGGCGAACAACCGCACACCATTGAAGGCACAGTACATGCAGATGGTCAACCAAGAATTACGAATATAGACGGACGAAGTTTCGACATGGTTCCAGCGGGTCACATGATTGCTTTGTTTAACGACGACCGCCCTGGTATGGTTGGGAAGGTTGGCACTGCACTTGGCGAATCAAAAGTCAACATCGACGAAATGGTGATCGGTCACGGCGACAAAGATGGTCATGCGATGATGGTGATTAAACTCGGCGCGCCAGCCACGAGTGATCTTCTTACACGCCTCGCCGCGATCGACGGAATTTCTAAGGTCGCCAGCGCTGAGATTTAATTGTGCTTAGGAATAAACTGACCGAGGGTCAGTTTATTTGGCAGAGCCAGTCGTGGATTTTGGTAACGCCACGTTCGATTTGTTCTTCACTGCAAGCGAACGAGAGGCGAATCCGTACCCGGAACAACGGCAACCATTGTTTCATCAAGTAATGCTTGGACGAATGAAACAGAATCTTCGACCACTGTTCCTGTTGGTGTTGTTTTACCGTAGTAATGCGAAATTTTTGGGAACGCGTAAAACGCACCGGTAGGCTCTGCGCACTCTGTGTTTGGCCACTTTTGTATGAGTTCATACATGAGCGCCGCCCTGGATGCGAAGATTTTTCGCATTTCTTCGACTTCCTCTTTCATCTCGAGCGCAACTGGAATTGTCGCGTAACAAAAACTCGTAATTGATGTGTTGATTTGACTCTGCAACGTATTCATCGCTTTGGTGACGTTTTCGGGAGCGCACGCATACCCTACCCGCCAACCTGTCATTGCGTACGCTTTGGACAACCCGTTAATTGTGATCACTTGGTGTGAAATTTCCGGAATCGACCCAAGTGATAGGTGTTCGATGTCGCTGTAAATAAGTCGTTCGTAAATTTCATCACTTAACACATAAATATCTGGATGTCGCTCGAGCATTTTTGCAATCGCTCGCAATTCTTCAGGGTTGTACATCGTTCCGCATGGATTGCTAGGCGTGTTGAGCATGATCGCTTTTGTGTTTGGGGTAATCGCCGCTTCAAGTTCTTCTGGCGTACATTTAAAATCAGATTCAACATTTGTTGATACTTCAACCATTTTGCCGCCAGCGAGTTCGATCATTGGTTTGTAACTCACCCACGCTGGTGTTGGAACAACGACTTCTTGATTTTTCCCATGATCAAGAATTGACATCAACGCCAAATTGATTGTCATTTTTGCACCAGCGTTAATTGAAATGTTCGCTTGCGTACAATCAATGTTATTTTCAGTTCGTAACTTGTGTGCGATTGCCTCGCGCGCTTCAAGTGTTCCAGAAGAGGGCATATAGTGCGTAACCCCAGAATTTAATGCTTCGATTGCTGCGTCTGATATTTTTCTAGGGGTGTCGAAGTCTGGTTCGCCCGCGCCAAAAGCAATGACATCCTTGCCAGAGGCTTTGAGCTCTTTCACTTGTGCACTGATGGCAAGTGTGATCGATGGTGGGATAGATTTTGCTCTTTGTGAGAGTTCCATAGTGGGAAGATTAGTGGATGTTTGCATGTTCAGTAGAGTACAACCTTTCAGACTCTGATACTATGCCCAACATGCATTTTGATGCCCACCAATCTATTATTGACGATCTTGAGGCACGGATTTTAACGATTCGTGACTCACTTTGACTACGACACAAAAGTAGAAAAGCGTGAGTCCCTCCAAGGCAAAATGGGAGAAGGTGGATTTTGGGATGACCAAACTGCTGCTCAGAAAACAATCGACGAATACAAACTACTCAAGGTTCAAACAGAGGATTTAGGGGATGTGGTTGGTGATTTTGAAGACGCACAAGTAGGCTACGAGCTTGCCAAAGAAGGTGATGACAGTGAATTACTCACTGAAGTAGACGAGCAGTTATTCAAATTGCAGAAAAGAATGGATCGTGTTGAGATCCAATCTTTGCTCAACGGAAAACATGACCACCGAAACTGTTTTGTTTCGATTCAGAGCCGTGATGGTGGCACCGAAGCAGACGACTGGGCTTCCATGCTTAATCGAATGTATAAAAGTTACTGGGAAAACATGCACTTCAAGGTAGAAGAAGTCAGCACGACCCATGGTACAGAGGTTGGAATCAGTGAGGTGACGTACCTCATCAAGGGTCCGATGTCATATGGATACATGAGTTGTGAACGTGGGACGCATCGGCTGGCGCGTGTTAGCCCATTCAACGCACAGGGCAAAAGACAAACAAGTTTTGCTACTGTGGATGTGATTCCAGAGTTTGACGAGAACGATGTCGAAATTGATGAGAAGGAAGTTGACTTCACATTTTTTGCTCGATCTTCTGGCCCTGGTGGACAAAACGTGAACAAGGTTGCTTCCGCTGTTCGCATTGTGCACAAACCAACTGGCATCATGGTTGTGAGTTCGACGCATAAAGCAGCATTGCAAAACAGAAAGCAAGCGTTGCGTATTTTACAAGCAAAATTAGAACAACTTGAAGAAGAACGCCGCCAAGCTGAACTTGACAAAGCAACTGGAGGAAAGGTTGAACAAGGTTGGGGGACACAAATTCGAAGTTATGTCATTTATGACAACCGCGTGAAGGATCACCGAACTGGGCACGAAATTGGCAACCCGCAAACTGTGTTGGATGGTGCGATCGAAGGATTTGTTGATGCAGAGTTGAAACGAAGACGCTCTGCGAAGGGTTAACGAGTTCGCATCATGACATGCGGCATGTCGTTCATCACGAACTCGTCGCCGAATATTTCAAAACCATTGTTTAAGTAAAACTGCGCAATATGCTTTCTTGCAGTACACCACACGCGATCGTCTACTTTTTTGAGTAATGCATGTAGTAATTGCTGCCCCACTCCTTTTCCACGGTATTCTTCGGTGATGACCATGCCTCGCAGTCGCCAAAGATGATCAGGGACCGCATCGTTTTTTTCGGGTAACAATGATACGACACCCACAATTTCTTCGTCTTCTTTGATCGCGAGATGTATCGTTCGCGGGTCGTCATCTGCTTCGAATGTCCAATTTTCGATGGGTTGCCCTGGGCGCAAGATAGATTCACGCAATGTGTAACAATCTTTTGCTGTAATTTCTTCGATCAACATTGTCGTAATCGTACAACACGGCACGAAGGCAAGTTTCGCCAGACTGTTTGTTGAGAACCGTTGCATTTTTGATATCGAGCGTCAATGTCAATCGTGCGTTGTTTTGTTTCACGCCGAACCCCCAGATGCCCAAAGACTTGCTTCAAACCTCGCATTCCAAGATATTCAAAGTACGCAAGCTCGCCCCCTAAGCGAAGGAATCCGAACATGACACTAAACAAATGCTCAACCAGATCAAGTGGAAAATTGTTGAAGGGTAATCCACAGATGATAGCGTCAAACTGCCCTTCGATTTCTGCCTCTTCAATTGGGGCATTGTGCACCACAATGTTTACGTTTGGATTGTCTAGGCGAAACTGCAAAAGGATGGTCGCTTCAACAGACTCGCAAAAATCGCTGCTCAATTCAACAATATGAAATTCGTCTCCGTCCTTTAACTTGGTAAGAATTTCTTTTGTGAACGCGCCGGTTCCACATCCCACTTCCAACACTCGTTTAGGAGAAGTATCTGGAATCGACATGACCATCGTTCTCGCTAAAAATCGAGATGAGGGTGCGATCGCTCCAGTTGAGCGATAATTGCGGATGGCTTCAAGAAGAAAACGAATTACTTGCTCGCTTGAGCAGTCGTATGTTCTTCAGCAACTTTGACCAATGCGTCAAATGCTTTTGGATCTTCGATTGCCATTTGGCTCAACATTTTTCGGTTGAGCAAGATACCAGCTTGTGAAAGTCCGTTCATGAATCGGCTGTATCGAGTACCACGCATTCGGCATGCAGCAGTAATTCGAGTAATCCAAATTCGGCGGAAGTCACGGCGACGAGCGCGACGATCGCGATATGCAAATTGGCCAGCACGGGTAAGTGCAACCTTTGCTTGTTGTTTATGTCGTGATTTTGTTCCCCAGTATCCGCGAGCTTCGCGGAGAATTCTTTTTCGTGCCTTGTTTCGAGCGGCACCTTTTCGTACGCGTGGCATGTGTTGCCTCCTTTATTTCGCCTGAACGGGGGTTGGGGCACTTTGCCACAATCACTTCAGCCCGTCAAACATGACGTAATACTTAGTCTGTTGCTTTTTTCTTGTTATCACCGCGAGTCAAACGTGTGCAAAGCATTGCAGAGATTCGTTTGAGATCTGCACCGCCCACGAGTTTTTTCTTTCGGTACGAACGCATCAGTTTGGCATCTTTATGGCTGCGAAGGTGACCACCAAAAGCGCGGCTAACCTTCACCTTACCTTTTGCAGTAAGACGAACGCGTTTCATGAGACCTTTGTTTGGTTTTAACTTAGACATTTCGCAACTCCAATTCGAGCCGCGTAGTGTAGCAGAATTACCTCCGAAACTGGTTTGTAAAAACCGCTTTAATGCGTCAGAAAGATGTCTATTCTGCGTTTTCCACCATCAAGGATCCAAATTTTATCACCGCCTAGAACAGGTGGACCAATCAGGGACATTGTTGAACCGTCATCAAGGAGTTGATTTTGACCGTTTCCACCATGATTTCGTGAGCGAGTCAACGGGTCATGGTCTTTGCCTTCAAGAATTGCGTCAAGAATTGGGTTGGTATCGCTCATTAGAACAAAAACTCGGCGGTGACGTTTGAGCGCATCCCAAATTTCTTTTTGTTGTGTCTGGTAACTAAATCCACTTGAAGTATCTCCGTCATGTCCGGGGCAGTTGAGATGGTGTGATTCGCAGTATTCGCCAAGCAATGGTGTTGGGTCGAGTCGCTCTGGACTTGCTCCCCCAAACAAACTGCCTAGACCAGCAACCGCGGTTGTTGGCAATTGACCATCATGATCCACTGCGTAATTTGCAAGCCCCATACCCACAGCGGCCATGTTGCTTGCACATTGGTTTGATAAAGATGTTGCGCGGGTACCTCGTCCAAGCCAAATCACAACTGATGCTGCGATGAGAATCATTGCCGCAACACTAATCAAGTCTGGCATTCGGAATGAAAAACCCGAACTTGTTGCTTGCACATCCGCAGTTTGTATATGCATACGCGAGAGTTGTTTGTTTTCGTACTGATCTATTCTTGCAAGGGTGACGTCGATGAGTGTGTCATCTGCTTCTTCTACAGGATAGTTCTCAAGCAAGCCGAACAAGTTAAGTAGAATTGTTGCTCGCCTTTGTTCCTCTTCGCTGAGATCATCAAGTTGGTCAATTTCAAAACCAACGTCGACGAGTCTGTCAAGCATGTCACCATCGGCTTTGCAAAGGTTGAGGTGATCGGCGTGGTCGGTCATTCTTGCTCCAGACTTTGGGCTGATTTCCACGAGTTGCTAAATACCGCCACAGCAGAATGCAGGCGGCTTTTCACAGTGCCAAGTGGAATTTGAAGGGATTCAGAAATTTGTACGTAGCTCATTTGTTGAAAGTAACTCATTAATAGGATTTCTCGAAGGTGGCTAGGGAGGGCGTCAACGGCTGCTCGAACTTGGTCGGCTTGTTCAGTTTCAAGTAAATTTGCATCTGGCAGTTCCTGATCACTCTCTAAAAGGTCTACGAATCGGGCTCCCTCACCCTCTCTACCCACATCTTGGGACAACGACATCGTCGTCCGCTTTGAATGCTTACGATGCCAGTCCCTGCCTTTGTTCGCTGCAATTGTAAAAAGCCACGGTTTAAATCGCCTTTTTAAGTCAAAAGTTTCGGCTGAAATGTGAACTTGGAGAAAAGCTTCCTGAAAAACGTCCTCTGCGGCCGCTCTTTTACCTACAAACCTTATAAGAAAGTGGAGTAAATCGTTCTTGTATCGCTCAATTAACGCTGAAAATGCGAGCTGATTGCCGTCAATATGAGCGGCAAGGAGTTCCTCATCGGTTCTTTTTTGCATTTCAGCAGACATGTGAAAGGCAGCGTAGGCTATATAGGATGCATACGCAAACCAGAAAATTAGCATATCTACTCCTTATTATGGCAACAACCTCATGTACATCCAAAGCACCCATCGAGTTTCTCGGTTTTGATGGGTGCCCAAACACGCCAGTTCTTTTGGAGCGTCTCCGCGATGCTTCGCCAACAAGAGAAATTGTTGAAGTTGATCTCATGAAATTGAAAATAGGCGATTCTCGACTTGGTTGGGGAGCACCGACGATTCTTGTCGATGGTAAAGATCTGTTTGGTGTTCCAGCATCTCTGGATCGAGCCGTGAGTTGTAGAAATTGGAGTAAGGGTTTGCCAGAAATGGATGATATTAAAGAAGCATTGAAAGATACACAACAATGAGTGGGGGCTGGTGGGTACACGACTTATGGAATGCGGGGCGTGCAACTGAATTGATCGCGTGGATTTTTTGGGTGCTTGCATCGATTAGTTTGCACGAACTTGCCCATGGCTGGGCGGCGATGTGGGAGGGTGACGATACGCCGCGTGCGACAGGTCACATGTCGGCGAACCCAGTTGTACACATGGGCGTGCCCTCGATTGTTGTGTTTATGATCATTGGTATTGCGTGGGGAATGATGCCGGTGAATCCTTACCGCTTTCGTCACGGGAAATGGGGACGTATTTTTGTTTCGGTTGCAGGACCGCTGATGAATTTGATCATTGCGTTTTTGACGTTGACTGTTCTTGGCGTGGTTGTTTCACAAGCAGATGAGAGTGAGAACGTACATCACTTGATGGTGTTTTTGTTCACCGGTGGTTTTTTGAACTTTGTGCTTTTTGCCTTTAATTTGTTACCCATCCCTCCACTAGACGGTTCAACGATTTTGTCAAATCTTTTTCCTGAAATTGGTAAGTTGTATTCCAAGCCCCAAGCACCCATGATTGGGTTATTCCTCATGTTGATGCTAGTGATGTCAAACGCTGGCAACGCCCTGTTCCTTTGGGCAAATAAGGCTGCCGCGGCATATTCGGGCTTTGTGGCATCCCTACTTACTTAATTTATTTATGACCCTTTTTGCTTATTGACTCCGAGTTCATTTTGTGAACTGGTGGAGAACTACCCTCATGGTAATTCTTGGTACACTATGTGGCTCGAATGATCGCTTCGCGAAGTGGTTCGCACGGCTAGGGTTAGACGGTCTAACACCAGTTCCACGGTCCACGGTTCGTAAGAACCAGCGCAGCCTAAATAAGGAGACAATCCCCATATGGTGGTATTGCGACTTAAACGTATGGGACGACGACATCGCCCCTTTTACCGACTCAACGCAATGGATAAACGCGCACCACGCGATGGCCGAGTGATCGAAGAACTTGGTTGGTTTGATCCAATTGCACCCGAAGACAAGCAAATTAGTTTCAAAGCAGATCGCATTGATTACTGGCTAAGCGTTGGTGCTCAACCATCACGTACAGTTGTAAGTTTGCTTAAAAGAGCTGATATCGATCCGACACCCGGAAAGAAACTCAGCTGATTCTCTAGGTCCAGCGATGCGGATCGACATTCTTACACTCTTTCCAGAAATGCTTGAAGCAACCCTTGCAACAAGTATCGTCAAAAGAGCACAAGATGGCGGTCAAGTCGAGATACACATTCACGACATTCGCTCATGGGCCGACAACAAACACCGAAAGGTTGATCATCGCCCCTTTGGCGGTGGACCTGGAATGGTGATGATGTGCCAACCATTGCACGACGCTGTGCAAGAAGTTGAGCGACAAGTTAATACTCAAGAGTTCTCAACCCTTCGTATTCACTTCACGCCCCAAGGCGAAGTTCTGAAACAAGAACGGGTTGAACAACTCTCCCGCGAAAAGCACTTGCTACTCATCGCGGGACACTACGAAGGGATCGACGAACGCGTCATCGAGACGCTCGATCCACTCGAACTGAGCATCGGAGATTATGTGCTCAGTGGCGGAGAGATCCCTGCCCTGCTTCTTGTTGATGCAGTTGTCAGACTTCTCCCAGGCGTCCTTGGTCACGCAGATTCTGCCGATCAAGATTCCTTTTCAAAACGGGCAACAGATGGCAAACGCCTACTCGACTGCCCCCACTACACTCGTCCACGTGTATGGAATGGAAAGGAAGTGCCAGAAGTGTTACTGAGCGGCGATCACAAAGCCGTCGATCAGTGGCGACAAGAGCAAATGGAATCGCGAACAAAAACGCGGCGCCCGGACCTGCTCGACAATGAGGAAGTTGACCCCTGAGCATGACTCAAGTCACATGTGTGAATCCACACTACTTACGAAAGGAGCCCAACCATGGGTAGCCAAAAACTAGTTGAATCAATCACAGAAACTCAATTGCGCGATGCTGATTTCTTTCCAGATTTTCACGTCGGTGACACTATCAATGTGCACTACACAATCGTTGAAGGTGAAAAGGAACGTATTCAAGTCTTCCAAGGTGTCCTCATTGGACAAAAAAGCCGAGGCGTAAACGCAACCATTACGGTTCGACGTATCGTTGCAAACGAAGGTGTTGAAAGAATCTTCCCGCTACATTCACCACGAATTGCAAAGATCGAAGTTGTTCGCCAAGGTGATGCGCGACGTGCGAAGTTGTACTTCCTACGCGACCGTGTTGGCAAATCACGACGCTTACGTGATCGTCGTCGTGGTCTTAATAACTGACTTATTTCAAAATCACAATCTAAAAAACAGCGGTGTTTCAATTTGAAACACCGCTGTTTTTTGGTGGATGTACGAGAAGTTAGCCGGTTTTTCTATACTCACTTCGGTCTCTAAAGAAAGAGCCAGTGGGAGATTGTGGTTGTGCCTTCGCCTTGCCATTTTCAGCAACATGACTGCTGATTTCAAGGTTTGCACAGACCGGGGTCGTCCCCTCCGACGACCCTGATCCAGTGAAATTGGTATTTGTTGAGGAACGCTTTGCCCTTGCTGCTTCAATGGAGCGTGCCATCGCTGCGAGCATTGGTCTGATGTGTTCTGATGCGTTTGTTCTGTTATTCATTGTTTTAACTCCTTTGTAGGACTTGGACTATGGAACTATCGGTCTAAGAATTGTCTGACTTTTGTACCAATTAAAAAAGTTTTACGTCCAATAACAACTAGGAACTGTGGTTGTTATAGAGAGAAGTCTTTGTAGGTGCGGTTTCTTTCAGAAATTATTCTGTGGTGCCTAGCACCAACAGAATCTTAAACATCAAGGCGATGTTCGGCAGCATTCCGTGATACATCGTCGTAA
>JYMV01028177.1_pt1 | contig 15126 bp, 10 predicted proteins | sample 338911 | NCBI WGS metagenome assembly JYMV01 (sample SAMN03354496, study PRJNA234377) | hydrothermal vent metagenome | biome: Deep sea; feature: Hydrothermal plumes at the Eastern Lau Spreading Center, Western Pacific Ocean; material: Seawater | place: Tonga | collected 2009 | depth 2000 m m
GAATTGATATCGGCAGTGTTGATTGCGTAATTCAACTTGGCTCCCCCGGTTCGATTTCCACTGCCTTACAGAGAATCGGTCGTGCTGGACACCACGTCGGTGGCATTCCTCGAGCCCGCTTCATCCCACAATCAGTCGATGACCTGATTGAATTGGCCGCCCTTCAAGCGGCGATTCAAATCGGCGATATGGACCGGATGATTTTTCCTGAGAACTGCCTCGACGTTCTAGCACAATTTCTTATCGGCCAAGTCATCATGGAAGAGATGGATATTGACTATGCTCTGGAAATTGTGCGCGGCGCCTGGCCATATCGGAACTTGGAGTATGACGATTATATCGAAGTTCTCGATATGTTGGAAGAGGAGCGTAGAATTTGGGTTGATTGGGAAGAGAATACCTTTGGTGGCCGTGGCTATTCACGGATGATATACTATACTAACGTCGGTACTATCGCACCTAATAATTCCTATCTGGTATTCAACCAAGACGGGAGTATTCTCGGTCAGTTATCAGCCTCATTCGTCTCCAACCTTCGCTCCTCCGATGTCATTCTACTAGGTGGCTCAACCTACCGGGTTCACTCCATCCAAGGTACCAGGGTAAATGTCAATCCGGTCACCGGACATCGCCCAACAGTCCCATCATGGGCTGGAGAGGCGCGTTCAAGATCACGTGAATTATCACAACATCTTCTCGACCTTCAGCACCGTTGCATCGTGGCGATAAGGATGGGCGAAGACCCTGACGACATCCTGTCTCGGGTCTATGGTTTGTCTGACCCGGTGGTGCGGGCGATTTCCCGATATTTCGAGGAGCACACCATGGACTCGTTCCAAGCCCCTTCGACAAATCGATTGTTGGTCGAACAGATACTCGGAGGCATGCCGACCTATCTAGTGACTACCGGCCGTGGTCGTTCTTTCAACATGGCACTCGGATATTTCATGGCCGGACTGGCGCAGAAGAATGAGATTCATGTAGCAGAACTTTCTTTCGATGAGAATGCCTTATTGATGAAAACCTCGAAGGAAATCGACCCCGGAGAAATGTATGACCTGTTCCGCACCAATAGTCACGTTGAAGTCATCGACAGATACATCATCACCACCCAACTCTTTGCCAAGAGATTCAGAGAGGTGGCGGGGCGCTCGCTGATTATTCCTCGCCGGATAGGTGCCGACGAGATCAGCCCACAACAATTCCAGCAAAAGGCCGATGCATTGCTGGCAAAACATCGAACAATGGAAGATAGTCTCCTCATCAAAGAGACCCGCAATGAGATATTCTGGCAGGATATTGACCTTGCAGGACTAGAGGAGTTTCTCGAGAAATCCCGTGACCAAGACGTCAGTCTGGTGCACACCAAGAGTAGTATGCCATCTAAATTGGGAATGTCCCTCTTCATCGCATCTTTCGAGGATTTGTTGTCGATGCGCGCCCGCGCCTATCTGGTCAAGGATATCGACCCCGAGGTGCTGATGCGCCTTCTCGGGCGCCGCAGTCTGGCTACGGAATTAGATAAAACACAACTAGATGAGTATTATCTCGACAAGGTACCGATACCGACCAATGCCGAGGAATTACTGCTGCTGATGAATCGAGGTGGCGGTCTCGACCGAGACCTCGAAAACCCCCTTTATCGGCAGAAATTGAAAGATGAAGTTGACGTTGAAACCATCAGGGGTTGGGTCGAGGAACTTGCCAGAGATGGTGTAATCAGCAAAATCGACGGCACTGGGAGCGATGATCTGAACCAGAAATGGTTCTCCAGTTATATGGGTGAAATTCACGGTACACTCGGTGTCCTAGCCTCTAATGGAGGTTCTGAGATCAGTGACTTGAGAGATCTGTATTCGCGTGGCTTGACCTACAAAGTCGCGGTTGAGTATGATGGTACCAAACCGACGAAGTGGGAAAATAGGTCAATCGGTGACCCACACGAGGCCCTGCGAGTCAAAGTTGTCGAATTGCTAGGTAGCGAGGGACCGCAATTGCTCGAGCACTTGGTAGAGAGGCTACCATTCCCTAGTGCGCAAATAGAGGCAATTCTGCATGAATTGGAGACCCGCAATGTCACCTCGGTCGGATTCTTCACCCAGACCGATGAAGCCGAGTACATCCTTCGTTTGGATGAACATCGCTTAACAGGAGGTGAGGAGGACATCGTCGAATATAGGGCCCTACAGAATCTGGTGCTCAGCAAGTCGTTCAAATTACATGCAGATGGATTCGCGGCATTCGATTCACACGTATTATTCCAAAAGCAACAGGAAATGCTCTATCGCGTCAAGGACTTCCGCTTTGCCGATTGGAAGGACCTGCAATTGGATTCGGATGTGGTGATGGGTCGTTTGTTGCACAATAGAATCGGCTATACGATGCGTGAAAACATCCCGATGTTACTATCCCTGCGGCCTGAACCTTGGCTCAACGAGTTCGAGAAAGAATTGCTGACACGTTTACCTCACGATGAATTACTGACCCGGCAGGAATTGACTGCAGGTTATCCGAGAGGCGAGGAATATCGTTCTATTCAACGAGACCTGAAGAATGCAATTTCAAATCTAGAGCGGCAATTATGTGTGGTAAAGCAATTTGAAGAGGTCGAGGGGCGCCGGCGTCGACTATCGCTGTTCCATCGCGTAATCGATGTATATGAGCCGCTGGAATTCAAGGAGGGGCTATGGCAACTGATCAAGAAAATCGGCCCTGTCAAAGGTCATACTCTGAGATTCTATGTGTCCAGAGCAGCCGAAGACCTGGCCGAGGCATTACGCGACCTCGAAGACGAGGGTAGAATCACCCGAGTGGTCGCCCTGCAACCAGAACCGACCGATTTCTTCAGCACTCCTGAAGATGCCGCACAATTGCAGAAATTGGTGCGTGAAGACCGCACGATTCGTATTCTAACTCAATCCGACCCATATTGTTCTCGTTTCATCTGGGAAGTGCGGGCGCAGTTGCAGTCGGGTTGGTACCTGCCGATTTTCAAAGGGGTAGACCCGATTGGGAAGATTTTGATGTACAAGGTCAATGATTATCTTGAAGTCAAAGATCTGCATATTCCATTCGCATACCTCGATGAATTCTGTCAAGAATTTGTTGCTCTGCTAGACAATTACGGCGACCAGTTGGTCGATGTAGCGGTTATTTCGCAAATCAACGGCGTGCCGGTTCAAGAGGTGGATGATAAGACTATCAATGCATTTGTCGAAATCGGTTTCAAGATGGCAGGTGAAAGAATGATTCGTGGCGGTGTGATTGACCCTAAGCCACGTGAACTGGCTGAACGTGCCTTGTTCCACAAACATCACCTGCACCAGCACACAAGATTGGAGAATGAAACACAAGCGGTGAAATACGTTGCAGAAATCCGTGATGATTTCGCCCTGCGAGGGCGCTGTGAGTTATATCGAGTGGATATCAAATCGATGGCCACAGCAAACCAATTGCACATGGGAATTAATCTGCGCGGGCATCAGGTCTGGGCGCCGTTGGAATATTTCCGGGAATTGTTGACCATTCGGGGTGATTATATCGATGAAGAATTACTTGACATCATCGACTTCTTCGACACCAATTCCGACCCGGGTATCTTCATGGAGAGGCATGCGATGAAGCGAGCTGAATTCCGCAAATTGATACAGCCGTTGATTCGCTCGGGAAATCTAGTACAAGATTATCGCAATGGTTTCCGTTCAGTGCATCCTTTCCACGACCAGGAACAATCGACGATGCGGCGTGAATTCCTGCGCCGAATCGTAGAGCAATTCCCAGTTATTACAATAAAGCAATTTCAGAAATTATCTGGCACCCCATTCAAGCCGGAAGAACTGAAGGATATTCTAACTGAATTTGAGCAGGATGGCACCCTCATCAAGGGATTCCTGATTCATGACCTGCACGAGATTTGCTGGGGTCGGCGCGAACTGCTTGAGGAAGCGAACCAAATAGCTCCGATGCGCGATTTCGTACTGCCGCCCAGCGACCCTTTAGCACCATATTTTGCCGATGTGCTGAAGCAGAAATTCGGCTTTGGTTCAGCCTATCTGGTATTCAAAGGTGCTGAACCGGTAGCCGCCTTCAAAGCCAATACCAGAGATAAGGTAATCGACGTCACCGATTTTGTCGGAGAAGAAAGTGGCTGGAGAATAGTCAAGGAATTTGCCTGGGAACACCAGTATCCACTCAAGTCTCAGGTTCGGATTGCCGGTAAGAGAATTCGCTGAATTACCACTTACAGTGGTAACTGACGCCCATGGGCAAGCGATATATGCTACCAAATTTACCGCAGAGCATGGAGACTGACCGTATTGGAGTTGCTCTCACACTGGTAACCGTATTGCTATTTGGAACGCTGTTCGGCTTGAGTAGTGCTTCAGCTCAAGGAGGTGGCACTGGATTCATCGAGGTCCTGGATACCCAGGTCAACCCGGCGACGGGAAATACCTACCACCTCTTGAGTTCGGGTAGTTGGAGCGCCAGCCAGAGTGTGGCTGAGGATATGGGGGGAAATCTTGTTACCGTCAATGACCCGGCCGAAAATGACTGGTTGTTGGAGAAATTTTCCGCTGACGGGATTCATCTTTGGATTGGTTTATCACTCGTAAATGATAATTGGCAGTGGGCGAATGGCGAGGAATCGTATTGGAGTGGCTGGGGTCTCGACCAACCAAGCGAAGATGATGATGAGAAGTTCGCCCATATCATCGGTACCGAGGTCGGGAGCTTCGAGGTTGGAGAGTGGAACAATATCGACGATGACCCCGACTATTTCACCATCTATGGAATAGTCGAGATCGATGGGCAGGTCGACCATATGTTGGCTTTTGATGGCGAAGATGACTGGGTCGAGGTACACAGTACCGGTAACCTCGATGATATCAGCGATGAGTTGTCGATATCGGCGTGGATTTATCCACATGATACCAGTGGTATTCAGACCATCATGATGAAGGGGGATCACGGTTGGGGAATGGAGATCATCGATGGCAAACTAGCATATGCGAGCGGTTATTCAATCGCCGACCATCCCACTTCAACAAATTTGTCAGTCATATCCGAACAGTGGAATTTCGTCGCCATTTCTGTGGTCGCCAACGGCTCCGTTGAACTTAGCGTCGGCAATGAGACCGAAATCGCTCTCGAGGTTGGTGCGACCATACCTCTTGGTGACTTTGGTTCAAACGAATGCATCTCGGACCCATATGAGTGTAAGCAATTGGTTATCGGCAGGCATGGAATGGGCTACGATGGATATTACTTCAGCGGAATCATCGAGGATGTGAGGATTTCCGCGGAGGCGGCAAATATGACAAATCAATCCATTCATGTAGTCACAATCATCAGCGAATGGAACTTCAATGAAGGCCATGGTGAGTGGACCTGGGATGGCATACAAAATAATCGCAGTGGTATGCTGCACGGGGAGCCACAATGGCTTGAGCCCGATGGCACACCGGTCACGATGGCGATTCCACTTGAAAATGGGGTGATGATAGAGGACATACCACTCGATGATGGCGAATCGATGCTATTCTACGTCGACCTTCCAGATTATGTCACCTACATCTCAATTACCGCTGAAACTGGTAGAGGTGGCAATCCAGACCTCTTCATCTCTCACCAGTGGGTGCCCGGTGAAGATGATTTTGATTATGAGGGGTGGGGTTGGCAGAATTGGGCGAATTGGTTCTACGACATGCCCAATCAGGGACGTTGGTACATCATGCTCTATGCCGATAGGGGTTCGGAACATTTTTCGATAAACGCCGAATGGTATGAGGCGATTCCACCGCCACCGAAATCCGAGATGACCGAGTTACACGATGGTATTGCGGTCACTGATCTAAGCGCTGATTACGGTGCCGCGCTATACTTCTATACCGAGTTTGAAGGTGATTTGCACGCATTGTCAATTGAGAGTTGGGGTGGCAAGGGAGATCCCGACATGATAAGCCAATACGACAAAGCGCCGATAATCGGAAATTATTGGAAATTTGGTGATGACGATATCGACGGCATCTTCGGCCCAGATGGCAGTACTGGGCAGGGCGGCCAGGTTGGTGAAGAAGGTGGTGAAGAAGGCCGAAACAGGAGATACTCATACGGCCCCAGCACCGACGAACTGATCCGCTATATCAATCCGCAACCGGGAACATGGTTCATCGCCCTCTATGCGGCTGATGACTTTGAAGATGCAGTCATTCGCGTATCCTATGAATATCCTCCTGTGAATACTGAACCAGAATCAGCGGTCGAGTTATTCGATGGTGAAGAGAATGGTCCATGGGATAGCAGTGATGATATTGACCAGTATCATTTCTATATCGAGGTACCAGAAGATACCCCATTCCTGACCGTCTCAATTGAAGGTGATTGGGGTGATGCCGATATTTACCTGCGCCACGAAGATTTCGCATCACAAGAGAATAATGACCAATCGACCCGCGGTACATGGGGAGTTTGGGATAGCCTGACGGTGAACGACCCCGCGGTGGGGAAATGGTACATCATGCTACAGGGAGATGACCTATTCCGTATGGTCTGGATAACCGCCGCGTTTAAGCAGGGAGATTTTTGGATTGACGAGGAGAATCGCATTGAACTATATGCAAATACCCCCGTCAACCATTTACAAATCAATGGTGGACAGACACTGTTATTCTTCATCGAGGTGCCAGATTCCCTCGACCATATCATTATCGAGATCCGAGGTGAAGGTGACCGGAATGGTGACACCTATCTGGAGGTTTGGAGTGAATACGGCCTGTCGTGGGAGTCGGAAGGTGAGGGCAGAATAAATGAATTGAAAATCGGTCAACCGATTGCTGGCATCTATGATATCGACCTTTCCTCGGAAAACAGGATTGAGGGGGTGACGATAGAAGTGAAATTCCCCGCTGTTGATGGCGATGGAGATGGCACTGCCACCAACCAACCGGATTGGGATCTATGCACGGAATTAAGCGTTCAGGTTTTCAGACAAATGGACTATGATAGAAATAATGAAATAACCTTTGAGGAATGGAAGTTGAGTATTAACCCATCCGATTCATCCAATTCTCCTGACGAGCCATCTTTCACCGATGTTGATCGAAATGGGGACGATAGGCTGGAATTGGAGGAGGTCGAGAATATGGTTTGCACATGTGGCAATGAATTGGATTTGGCCCGCTTCCAATTGGTCGATGATAATTATCTGGTCAGTGATGATAAATTCTCCTCCTATCCATGGTTCAACCAGTTTGACTTTGAGGCCTTTGATGCCGACGACGATGGTTTCTTAGACTCGGTTGAATATCGAGATATGCGGAATGCATGTAAAACTACTTGGGATTCATTTGACCGTGATGGCGACGGCGTTGACAACGCAGATGATGCTTTTCCTGATGATGCCTCGGAACAATTCGATAGTGATGGTGATGGAATAGGCGACAATAGTGATTCATTGAAGGGGGTGAACAATGACTTGGCTTATGCCGCCGCCGGCGGCTTGGGACTATTGCTATTGGTACTAATCCCGTTAATCTTGGTCATGTTGCGCGGCGGCAAACCCGAATTCTCATATTCAGATGGTGATGATGTCACTGAACAAACGACTGGTAATCTCGCACTTGCAGAGGGTGGGTCAAAGGATTTGGCGCCGATCGGGTCGAGCGCAGATTCAATGGCAGTCGAGAACTCTGCAGTCGGGTCTGATCCAACCTCGGATTCGGACTCTGACAGGCTGCCCGAATCGATGACTGTCGCCGACCTCGGCTTCCCGGCAGAGGCAGTGATCACAACCAGTTCGACAGTTGCAGTTGGCTATGTTGGAGAAGAGACGATGCCGGATATCGATATCGATGACCTAGTAGGTGATATGGCTGAAGATAAGGAAGATAATGGCAATGTAAATGCACCAGATTCGGCGTTGATGGGCTCCCTGAGTGGCGACGGAAGTGAAGTTCTTGAGTGGCCGTCCGGGTCGGGAAATAATTGGACTCGGGAACAGATAGGTCAAGACTGGCGCGAATCACGTTGACCTCTAGATTTACGCATCGGGTATACCTTATCCATCAGGTCAATGATGTGGCGGTGCAATTGCGGTAGCAATTCAAATAACACCAGGGCCATCAGAAACATCGCCGCTAGAGAACCCGCTTTGGCCGCATATGAATGTCCGAAGTTGAACATGTTCATACTCAGCCACGACCAGCCGTCAAAACTGGTGTGCAACCATACCAATCCGGCATTGCGAAAGATGTTCAGAATGTGGATTAGTGGTATCGCTATCATCAGACCCCGCAACCTACTGCGCCACGGAGTGGCTTGCAGGGCGACGATGGCGCCAACGAAGATAATCATCGATTGCAAAGCGGTGCAGGCAAGGATGAAGTGAATCCCAATCGGCTCACCTGTAGCGCTCACAAGGTCGGTGTAGAATGGGTGTTCTGCACCACCACTCTCCATGAACCATTTGTTACCATTCCATTCTTCCCATTTCATCGGCGCCTGTCCTTCAAGGTGAACATATGTATCACCGAGATAGATATCACCGGCTCCGGTCCAGCGCAGGTACAGTGTGGTCTGCCAAGCGACAAACCAGATTGCCAAAACATTCAGCCAAGGCACCTTATCGACCAACATATATGGTAGTCCAGACCAGAATACCGCGCCGCGCAACCATACTAGAGAGGCGGGGATATTTCCCCTGCTATTGATCTCCCAATATGCAAGAGCGATGCCGACCGGCAGACTGCCGGCTGCCATCAACACCAGCACCGGGTCATTTATTTCAATGTAATAAGGGGTCGTCAAGAAAAAATATGAGCAGAAAAGAACCCAACCAATAGCTGAGGCAGGAGCGCTCAAAGACAACTTGCGGCCATGAAATCCAACTCCAAGGAATAATAGTCCAGCGAAAATCAGGATCGAATGCGGCTCGGGAAAAGAAATCATGTCTGTTGAGCCTACTAAGGAGAACCTGTATAAGGTCTGCCTTGAAGGCAGTAATGGAGGGGTACGATGTCGAACGATTTTCAATTCGCGCAATTCATGGGTGACTATGTCTCTGATTTATCGAATGCGCTCAAGATTCTCGACCCTTTGGCGATAGAGAAATTCGCTGATGCGGTCGAAGGTGTCATGGATAACGGCGGCACGGTCCATTTCATCGGCAATGGAGGTAGTGCCGGAACCCCGAGTCACTCAGCTGGCGATTGGTCGAAGGAACTCACATTGCCAACCATCTGTCATGTCGACAATATTTCCGGGCTTACAGCATGGGCCAACGACACAGAATACGCGAATGTCTTCAAAGGTCAACTCGAGACCTTCTTGAGGCCAGGCGACATCGTGGTAGGTTATTCTGGCTCAGGAAACTCGCCAAATGTACTCAATGGAATTTCCTACGCAGGAGAGCAGGGTTGCACCACCGTTGCCATTACCGGAAACTATCTGGGAATGGGCGGGGGGAAATTGGCCGAAATTGTCGATATTGCCATTATCGCTGAGACCGAGTCTATGGAGCGAATCGAAGATCTGCAATTAGTGGTGAACCACATCGTCAAGGAATCAATCAAGGCCAAGCGTGGCATAACAGGACCTTGTTGAAGAGGTGGGTAAATGGATTTACCAGGCCGCCATGGCGACGAAATCAACGCATCTCTTGAATTATCACCTCTGCCATCGGGTACGGGCTGGGATGGAAGTATCGCCTATCTTGACCGCGATGGAGTATTGAACTTTGGAAAGTCGGATTACATCAATACCGTTGCCGAACTGAAGGTCATCGAGGGGGCTGGAAGTGCAGTTGGAGAACTGCGCCGAGCCGGATTCAGGATTTGTGTGGTGACCAACCAATCACCGATTGGCCGAGGGCTGTGGGATGAACTGCAACTCAGCATCATCCACGAGGAATTAAAGAAGCGCTTGCTCGCTGAGGATGGCGATGCAGAATTAGACCTGATACTATATTCTCCCTTCGTCCCATGGTCTAACTCATACATCAGAAAGCCGCGGCCTGGGATGCTGGAAATCGGCAGACAGATTATTGCCTCAAGTGAAAACGGTAGTACAATTTCAAAGCTTATCACCGCCGGTGAATATGCCAATGACCGCCCAGCCGAAGGGTCGAGAAGTTGTATTGTCGGCGATCGACCAGCCGACATCAGTGCCGGATTGGCGCACGGGGTGAGGATTTTCCATGTTGATGACCGAGAGGGACTTCCAAGTGTAACCGGACGAATTCTCGATGCTACTGACGGCGGCGATAAATATTGAGGAGTGTAGATGGGTTGGTTAGGTCTCGACGATACCGACGGCCTTGGTGGTGGTTGCACAACCCACACCATGCATCGAATTATCACCACTCTTGAGAATGAGTGCAGTGAAAATGACTGGGTGGTCTCACCTCGCCCAAGTTTGGTCAGGCTGTGGCCGTTTGCCCGGCGTCGTACCCGCGGAAATGCCGCGGTCGCGGTCGAAATCACTTGCAACTCAGAATCATCAAGACTTGCTCTCTGTGCTCGGCTGGATGAATTATGGAATGAAATCGTAGTTCCAGATTTCGAGCGTAATGGTACCGCAATAACGAGTGAGCATAGCGAACGGGAACAGAGCGAGGCCTCTCCGGCGATGCTCTGGAGTCCGGCCAGGCCCGACCAAGAATGGTATTGGAGATGTGTCAAAGGAGAGGTCGAACTAGCCGATTGCGAGGCAGTAATTCCCCCCGGGAGTCGACTCTGGCAGTGTGCTGGAGGGCATGGGCTGATCGGCGCTCTTGCCGCGGTTTCTTGGTTGGGTGAACACGACCACACATGGGAGGTCACCTGCTACCGGATGGATGAGAACATCTCCTTAAAACGAAGAATTCCTGAGTCTCGATGCATAATCCTAGACGAGAAATTTCCCGAAACAATACTGAATAGAGACCCGACGATTTCCAAGTCTCTAATCGCACCCAGAACTCCTTGTCCGGTATTATTCGGTATTCGTGCCGAGGATGGCGATGCGGCAATCGGCGCGGCGAAATGGATTTTCGAATCCGCAGATTGTGAGCCCATCAGCGGATGGCAATTGTGGAAAACCAACCAGGCAACGGATGACCACATTACGACAATTTCGAAATCCATTGTAACCAGCCCGATTTCGGTGAAGAAGCATGGCCATGCCGCCTTTACCACCGATTGCGGCACTGATATTGTCGCTTTTTCTCAAGGCGGGGAGGTAAATAGAATGGCGCAGTCACTGCGTCAGGGAGATGAAATCGAATACTCCGGACTTTGTGCTCCTGACGGCTCAACCCACGTCGAAAAAATGCGTTTGATATCTTATTCAGATAAGCGCCGAAGGCGACCGCTCTGCAATTGTGGGAAGCGGATGAAATCGATGGGAAACGGTCAAGGAATCCGCTGCCCGGACTGCGGTGAGAGACGTCCCGACTCATGGGACGATGAATTGGCGATTGAGAGTCCTTTTGCACTCGGCCAGTGGGTCGAACCCAGCGCCTCTAACCGACGTCATCTAGCGGCACCGTTGGCGCGTCGTGGCGGTCAATATTCAAAGACGAAGCATGGCAATTATGAAATGTTGGGCAACCATGGTTGAGCCATGTCTGAACATCTCATGTTGAACATTACCTACGGACTGCTGCTGATTGCTCTTGGCGCGATGGTTTGGTACATCGTGAGGCGTGCCAAGGAGAACCGACAGGAAATGATCGATGAGGCTGCACCAAAAATCGCCGGTGATGATGAAATTGGTGGTGAGGCCAAGAATCCTCAGCAATTCGATGAACCGGATGATGAAGCGCTCGATGAAATGGGCACCCTTCTGGGTGAAGATGACGAAGAGGACTAGGAGAAACCCCGCACTCCAAGCCCCAGTTCGATCTCTCCTACCGGAGTCTCCAGAAGACGGCCATCCAGTCTTTCATCAAACCTTGAAAGAAGCCAAGTGTCACACCCCATCGCCTCTAGCCTATCGTGCACCCTGACTATGGTAGAATCTGCCGCAGTCGGGCTTTCATATGATTTTGAAATCAGCACCACCTTGAACTTTCCTTCATCGATATTCTCAATTTCCAGCAATGAACCAATCGCCGTAATACTGCTCTCTGAAGTTTTTCCGGGCCCGGGTGCCCAGTCATCGATCACCACCAGCTCAACCCCGGGCAGAAACTTACTCGCTTCGATTACTGACCCTATGCCACGTTCCATATCGGTGCCTATTTCCATGGCGTGAAACCTACTGCTATGTATCAGGTCGACCTCGGCAAAGAGTTGTCCGAATCGGCCCGCATCCGGCATCATTTCAGCAGCCCAAATGACCCGGCCACCGGCGAGAATAGTCTCTCTGGCATACTGTAGCGCCATCGTCGTGCCACCGACACTGCCAGCTACCGCAAGGTGGAGGCGTGGTGGCAAGGATGGTAAGGGCGGCAGTGATGGTAACTCGTCGCTCATGGTAATTGAGCAGGGGCGGTGGTTGAAAGCAATTTTGGGCTACGGTTGCCCAACCCTAATTGCTAAACACCCGAGCCGACTGCATGTTCCATGCCTGTCGGTGAAGACCGAATTCCTCGCCGCAATCTTCCAGAGTTTGAAGAGATAGAGGGTGGTTTGGCCGCAGGTATTTTCCAGCACGGCTGGAAGATTTGGAAAGTGGCCCTTGACGACACTAATCAATATGGCCCGCACGCAATGATTTTACTATTGGTAATCACCGCAACAATCACCGGTGCGGTACTACAAATCATCGGCATGATGGGTTGAGTGGTGAAAACCATTTTCCCGGCCATCAACAGGGGTAACCTTCAACAGCCCTTGCTACCGGAGTGAGGCCGTGGTAGGGAATAACCTCAGCAGTAAAGATGTCGTAATCCAACAGGAATCCGCATCTGAAAAGCGCTGGACGATAATGGCCGCCCTGTTGGGCACCAACACTGCTTTCGCCTTATTCCATGGTATAGAACAACAGAGCAATTACAGCGCGCTTCGTCAACTGGGATTAATCATCGTCGCCACCGCCATTCCATTCCAGGCGGTCTACTTCATGATTCATGCGTACCTATTGGAATTCTCTGACCGTTTGCACAGAAAGCAGTACCGCCTGATTCAGAACTTGGTGATGATATGTCAGTTGGTTTCATACACTTCGATAATGGGAATCGCCATAATGCTCTACGTGACCCATTGGGTAATCGGTTCGGCATTCTTGCTATCGGGATTGCTGGCCTTGTTTATGGTCAGGTTGGCGATAAACCAATTGAGTGAGGTAGATGAGGCCTAATCGGAAATGGCATCTCTAGCTAATGCCACTGCCTCATCGACCAATTCCTGTGACACCCCGAGGTGGTTCATGGGGTCAAACAATCCTTCCAGTTCCTCGGATGTGAATGAGGCGGTGATGGCTGGAGTTCTCGAACATACATCGATTAATTCTTCACCAGTCTCGATACAGGTCATAGAGGCTTTGCGTAATACCTCGTGAGCCTCATCCCGGGGAACTCCGGCATCGACCAGGGAAATCATCACCTTTTCTGCCATAACCAGGCCCTTTTGGCTATTGATATTCTCCAGCATTCGTGTACCATCAACCCAAAGATTGCTCAGCACTTTGGTGGTTTTGGCGACGACATCTTCTAGCAGTGAGGAAGCGTGCGAAAGGGTGAATCTTTCACTACTGGAATTCGCTAGATCACGCTCGTGCCACAATAGAGCATTCTCATAGGTCGGAATGATGAATGAGCGCACAACCCGAGCCAGGCCGCAGGCATTCTCACTCATTATCGGATTACGCTTATGCGCCATGGTCGAGGAACCTACTTGCTTGGATTTGTCGAATCCCTCTCCGGCCTCGCCGATTTCCGAACGTTGAAGGTTACGAACCTCCTGGAGAATCTTCTCACACGTTGTCGCCACATTTGCCAGCCACGACATGTATTCGATGTAGCGGTCGCGTCCGACTACCTGAGTTGTGACCAGAGGTATACCTAGGCCCAGATGGGTGAGAATCAGACTCTGCAGTTCACGGGCATCCGACCCTTGAGCGGCTCCGGTTCCTACCGCACCGAGGAATTTCCCTACCGCTATCCTTTCTGATGATTCATCGAGTCGAATCAGGTGCCGGCGCATCTCATCGAGCCAAACCGCGACCTTCAGTCCAAAGGTGATGGGAACCGCAGCTTGACCATGAGTGCGGCCGAGCATCACTGTATTTCTTTCACGCTCAGCCAGGTCGGCTGTTACAGCCATCGCTTCGCAAACTCTCTGTCGTAGGATCACCATGCTGTCTCGCAACTGCAGGCCGACCGCGGTGTCGACGATATCGTTGCTGGTCGCCCCGAGATGAATGCACCAACCGGCGTCGCCGGCGGCTTCAGCCATCGCCTTAGTCAGGGCCATGATGTCGTGTTTGGTTTCGGCTTCAATCTCTCTCACACGTTGTGCGGTCACCGATTCGGGGTTAGCGATGGCGGCAACAGTCCTGTAGTCGGATTCGCTGACACGACCCAATTGCATATGCGCCCAGATAAGGGCTCGCTCAACTTCGAGTTGACGGGCGTGGCGACCCTCTTCAGACCAGATGATTTTGAAATCATCACACCCATAGCGGTAGTCTAAAGGACAGAAGCGCACGATTTCCCCTCAGTTGTAGGCCATAGCCCACCAATCATCATGCTTTCGTTAAAATATCCAGCCCTCACATTACCCTTTACGGACTGATAAAGCCTCTTCATACTCCATTCTGGGTATGTATTCCATAGTTATATCAACTTTGCAGAATCGATTTGAAACTCACCACGAGCACCATGCCAAACCGGTCGGCCAACTATTTCGATACGCTTACTCATGTGTGGTCCGGCGATGATAATGGTTTCGTATTCTCCGCCTTCACCATCGACAGAGAATCTATATTCCAACGATAGGGATTCAAGTTTCCGCAAGTAATACTCATCTAGTACGCGCCCTAACCACTCTACGGTCAATCCTTCACATGAAACTGACACCAGAATCATTTCAAAGCCACACTCAATCAAGTCTCGCATATGTGCTCCCGGATCATGGTGCCACAATGGGCAATAGGAGATCACCCCTAATCGCTCGGCCATACGCTCGATTCGGCGACGTTGATATT
>JYMV01015571.1_pt1 | contig 15116 bp, 8 predicted proteins | sample 338911 | NCBI WGS metagenome assembly JYMV01 (sample SAMN03354496, study PRJNA234377) | hydrothermal vent metagenome | biome: Deep sea; feature: Hydrothermal plumes at the Eastern Lau Spreading Center, Western Pacific Ocean; material: Seawater | place: Tonga | collected 2009 | depth 2000 m m
CAAAAAAAGACTCCGATCACTGTTACCTCAAATCCAAAACGGTGAGGGGCCTTTATTTTTCAACGTAAAAGTCCGTGCAGAAAATCTCCCCATCGTACTTCCACCCAAAGACGGAACTTTTCTCAAAGATCGTTTCCGTGTCGCTTTATTAGGGTCGGATGCAGTACGTTAATCGATATCTCAAAACTTAGAAGTTCCCCTCCCTGGAGAGAGGTAAAAAAGATCAAATGGTGGGCCAAGGCCCCACTCTCTTTTATCACTACATCTGAGCCGGAGAACTCCTATTATTTTGGGCGAGACTTACCGCCAGTTGAAACTTATTTTTTTTGGAAGAATGGAGCGCTTTAAACCTCAGGGGGTGCTTTGTCAAAAATTCAGCATTTTCCTCCAGCACGGAAGAAAAGCAGCAAAAAATTCATTAGACCGTCCATCTCTTTAAGAAACCTGACTAAAAATCAACAAAATCCCCTGTAAATTCTCTCGTGAGGCATACCGCTTTACAAACCCATTTTTAAAATGGTAGAATCTTCTGAAAATATTTTCCTGTTACTGAGAGAAAGAGGGCTATGGCCTACACTGGAGAAATCCGACTGGCAGTCGATATCGGAGGGACTTTTACTGATGCGGCTTTGGAAGTAAGTGAGCAGCAATACACAGCAAAAACCCTGACAACCCACGATTCTCCAGAGCGCGGCATCATTACTGTATTTCAACAAGCTCTGGAGGCAGCTTCGCTCTCACCTCAAGACGTCTCTTTAATCATTTATGGTACCACCTTGGCCACCAATCTGCTCATTGAACGCAAAGGAGCTCCGATGGCTCTTCTCACTACAGAAGGGTTTCGCGATAGCATTGAGATCCGTAATGAAAGCCGCTACGATCAGTATGACTTGAGTATTGATTTACCCAAACCTCTAGTGTCTCGAGCGTTACGGTTTCCAGTTTCTGAACGTATGAACGCGCACGGAAACATCTTGTTGCCTCTTGACGAAAAAGGCATCGAATCGCTTGTCCCTACTCTCATGAGTGAAGAAGTCCAAAGCATTGCTGTTGGATACCTTCATAGTTATGCCAATGGGGTTCATGAACAACGTACCCGAGAGATCTTATTGGCTAATCTTCCAAATGTTGAAATCACTTTATCCAGTGAGGTTTCTCCAGAACTGCGGGAGTATGAACGCATTTCAACAGCGTGTGCGAATGCCTATGTACTGCCATTGATGAGTCTGCATTTAAGAAATCTGGAAAAGGTGCTCAAAGAGGCTGACTTCCAATGTCCTTTGTTTCTTATGCTTTCGGGAGGTGGGATAACCACTATGGAAACAGCCCTTAGATATCCCATCCGATTGGTTGAGTCAGGACCTTCGGGAGGTGCTATTTTTGCCAGTCACATTGCTCGAGAATTGAGATTGTCGGATGTGGTCTCCTATGACATGGGTGGAACAACTGCAAAGATTTGTATGATCGACGATTTCGAACCTCAAACAGCCCGCACTTTTGAGGTAGCACGGGTGTATCGCTTCATGAAAGGGAGTGGGATCCCTTTACGAATTCCAGTGATCGAAATGGTGGAGATAGGTGCGGGAGGAGGATCCCTGGCCCACGTTGATACGATGGGACGGATTGCCGTCGGCCCGCACAGTTCCGGTTCGGACCCCGGACCCGCGTGTTACGGTTTGGGAGGAAACAAACCTGCAGTGACAGATGCCGATGTGGTGTTGGGCCGGATTGATCCCAACAATTTTGCTGGTGGAACTATGCAGTTGAATCGTGATAATGCGGTTCAAGCTTTGAAACGTGAGGTTGGAGATCCATTGAATTTGAACGATACCCTTTCAGCATTGGGTGTTTCTGAGATGGTGGATGAAAATATGGCCAATGCCGCCAGAATGCATGCCATTGAAAGTGGAAAAGAAATTGAAGCACGCACATTGATTGCTTTTGGAGGTGCAGCTCCATTGCATGCCGTCAGGATGGCTGAAAAGCTGAAAATAGATCAAGTGGTGATCCCGCCAGGTGCAGGGGTAGGGTCAGCGATTGGGTTTCTTCGAGCACCAGTTGCGTATGAAGTAATCCGCAGTCTGTACCAACGCTTGAGCTCTATAGATACCTCAGGTGTCAATACTGTGTTAGAGGAAATGCGCAAGGAAGCGTTTGCGGTGGTTGAATGTGGGGCAGGAGGGAAGCCGCTTGTCGAAACACGTACAGCTTATATGCGTTACGTCGGACAGGGCCATGAGGTAGGTGTTGAGATTCCTGTGCAGGTGACTGACAAAATGTTGGGTGAAGATGCGGCTCAAAAACTCATGGAAGGGTTTGAACGAGAATACCTTCGTTTGTATGAACGCTCGATTCCTAATTTGGATGTGGAAGTGTTGACTTGGGTCTTGTTGGTGAGCACGGAACGTGATCTGTTATACAAACCTGCAGAAGAACCTGAAGTCTACGAACCTCAAGTGATGGGAAAAAGGGTTTTGATGGATACAGAAACTGGTCAATTTATCACTGCAAAGGTCTATGATCGAACTATCCTAAAACCCGGAGCCCAAATGCAAGGGCCGGCCGTCTTGCTCGAAAAAGACACTGCGACGGTAGTGAGCGTCCGTTTTCAGGCGACGGTTCATTCGTTTGGTTATATAATTTTAACACGAAGGGAGGAGGAATGAATGAGTAAAACATCTGCATTATCCACAATCCAAATGCATGTGATGTGGAACCGCTTGATCTCGGTGGTGGAAGAACAAGCCCAAGCTCTGATTCGTACTGCTTTCTCCACAAGTGTTCGAGAAGCAGGCGATTTGGCAGCAGGTGTGTTTGATCGTCAAGGACGCATGCTGGCTCAGGCGGTGACCGGCACTCCCGGCCACATCAATTCAATGGCTGAGGGAGTGGTGCATTTCATCAACAAACACCCGGTGGACACGATGAAGCCCGGAGACGTTTTCATCACCAATGACCCATGGATGACTTCTGGTCATTTACACGATTTCACAGTCGTAACTCCGACCTTTCTGGAGAATCGGGTTGTGGCTTTGTTTGCCAACACTTGTCACGTTGTGGACGTGGGAGGACGGGGATTTGGCCCGGATGCCCGTCAGGTGTTTGAAGAAGGGATAAACATTCCCATTCTCCATTTGTTTCGAGAAGGAGAGCCCAATGAAACCCTTATGGACATCATCAGAACAAATGTACGTGAACCCCAGCAAGTAGTGGGAGATATTTTTTCCTTTGCTGCATCCAACGATATTGGCTCAAAACGGTTGATCAGTATGATGCGGGAGTTCAAATTGGAAGCATTGGACGACCTGGCAGAATTCATCATCGAAAGTTCTCGAAGGGCAACGATTGACCGCATCAAAACTCTCAAAAATGGAACTTACCACAACACTTTAACAGTGGATGGTTATGATAAACCTGTGAGGTTGCAAGCGGCCCTCACGGTCAGTGATGACCACATCCATGTTGATTATACAGGAAGTTCACCTGCTGTGGCCTATGGGATAAATGTGGTTTTGAATTATACCAAGGCTTATACGTGTTTTGGTGTAAAGTGTGTCGTAGCGTCAGACATTCCCAATAATTATGGTTCTCTACTACCCATAACATTCTCTGCGCCTGAAGGGTGTATTTTGAATGCCCCTCGACCTTATCCTGTGGCCGCACGACATATAATTGGCCACCTCTTGCCGGACACCATCTTAGGGTGTTTGCACCAGGTTGTTCCTGGAGGGGTACAGGCCGAAGGCGCTGCGGCTTTATGGATCATTCAGCTTCGTGGGGGAGAAGCGATCTCAGCCAATTCCGGTTATGAAGGAACAATTCCGGATTTTGAAATGCTGCATTTCAATAGTGGTGGTTCCGGAGCTCGTCCTGATAAAGATGGCATGAGCGTGACGGCTTTTCCAAGTGGGGTGCGTGGGATGCCAGTGGAAGTCAATGAAGCGATTACTCCTGTAGTCTTTTGGCGAAAGGAATTTCGTTTAGGTTCCGGAGGTGCGGGACGGCAAAGAGGAGGTTTGGGCCAGGTTATAGAAATCGGTGGAACCGATGGGCTCCCTTTTGACGTGTTGGCCATGTTCGAACGTTGTGACAATGCTCCCAAAGGACGCGAAGGAGGAAAAGATGGAGCAAAGGGGCGGCTTTCGCTCGCCTCGGGAGCGAAGCTTCAACCTAAAGGACAACAATCGATTCCTCCACATGATCGGCTTCAGCTGGAACTGGCAGGAGGTGCAGGGTTCGGGAATCCATATGAACGGGAGGCAGAGCTTGTCGCGGAAGATGTCCGGAATGGGTTGGTGTCCATTGCTTCTGCCAAAACGGATTATGGGGTTGCCTTGGCAAAGGATGGAAGTGTGGATCCATCTGCTACTTTCAAGATGAGAGGCATTTAAACCATTTATAGTATAAAGCCGGTTTGTCGCCATTTTGAATTGTTCTTTCGGGATTGGATCTTTTCAAAGTCTAGCCTGCGGCTAACACTGAGCCCCTAAACCACTAAATCCCTATCCTGCTCACGAACGATAACCAATTTAATTGAGAACATTTTATTGTTTTACCTCAAAAAACCACGAGCGAATTCTACAGGTTTTAATTAAATAAAAGAATATTTTTTAAATAACCATTGACTTATTTCTATAAAGAGTTAGCATGTTTGCAGATCCATGGATCATGACTTTCATTTTCCAAAAGATTTTGCTCAGAGCATTTTTGCTTGATGGACAAAATGAGAAGTCAAGTGTCTGATATTTTCATTGTTTTAGACAATCGGACACGATACAGTTAGAAACTCCCTTTTGGTCTGCAGTCTAATCCCGGGAGGACGACAGGAAATTAAGTGCTAAGTTTATTGATAGCGCCAGTCTCCTCCTGGTTGAAGATCAGCAAACTGAAATCTGCAGCTTTTGCTACGGTCAAATTACCTGGGCAGCCCACTGTGGAGGGTTATTTATCGGTGGGAGAAATTGGCCATGATTTAGTTTCAATTCTGGGACAGTTCTGGCAATGAGAGTTAGATTCCTCACCGATTCACATTAAGTAAATTAATATAAGGAGAAAGAAAATGAACAAACTGTTCAAGATTGCGGCTACTTGCGTCTTCGGCCTGAGCTTCGCTTACAATGCAGTAGCAGAAACCTGGGAAATGCCAACTCCATATCCCGACGCTACTTTTCACACCAAGAACATTCACCAATTTGCTGAGGATGTTGCTAAAGCGACTGGCGGCAAACTAAAAATCAATGTGCACAGTGCAGGTTCTCTGTTCAAACACAAGGAAATCAAGACTGCACTACGCGGTGGCCAAGTCCCGATCGGAGAAATTTATATGGGCCTGTTAGCCAACGAACATCCGATCTTTGCCATTGACAGTATGCCGTTCCTTGCCACAGATTATGAGCAAGCGGCAAATTTGTGGAAGGTCACTAAGCAGGGAATGGTAGAGCAATTGGACAAGCAAGGTATCATGTTGCTTTATACCGTACCATGGCCACCCCAAGGTTTATATGCCACTAAAGTCATCAATAAGGCCAGTGACATGAAAGGGATGAAGTTTCGCTCCGTGAATGCCAACACAACTCGATTGGCGGAACTTGCGGGTGCTGTGCCGACTCAAATCGAGGTCGCAGATCTTGCTCAAGCTTTCGCCACCGGCCGGATTGAGTCAATGATCACTTCTCCGTCCACAGGAGTTTCAAACAAGGCTTGGGATTTCCTGTCTCACTTCCACCATATTCAGGCCTGGATTCCGAAAAACGGAGTCTTGATGAACAAACGTGCCTTTAGACGCTTGGACTCGGCCACTCAACAAGCCGTATTGGATGCTGCCGCCAGGGCGGAAGCAAGAGGCTGGGCAATGAGCAAGGCGGAAACCGATGAAAAAATCGCTATTCTGAAGAAGAACGGCGTAACCATTATGACCCCCAGCGCGGCTTTGATGAGTTCCCTGAAAGACATTGGCAAAATTATGAGCAGCGAATGGTCAAAAAAGGCCGGTGCTGAAGGTGCCGAAATTTTAAAATCCTTTCGTGCCCTGTGAACTGAATAAAACGAATTACCCCACCGATACTGACTAACTCCGGTAATGGTGGGGTTTTTATTTGGTCATTCTACAACCTCCACGACTTCCTGAACCTTCCTCCTTCGACTAATCCGGACAGCAATGAACGCATGAGAGTTTTCCTGGACAAACTTTACGCCCTAAGCGGTGGCGTTGCTGCGGCTTTCCTTTTGGCGATTTGCATTGCTGTAATGTTGCAAGTCTGTGCCAACATGATCGACAGCGCCGCCAGGCTAATCATCGGTGAACCAGTGGGCTTGGTGGTGCCTTCCTATTCCGAATTCACCGGCTTTTTTCTGGTCGCTGCTTCGTTTTTAGCGCTGGCGAACAGCTTGCGCCACGGTGCCCATATCCGTGTGACACTTCTCATCAGGGGTTTGCATCCGGGTCCGCGTCGCTTAATAGAAATCTGGTGCTGTACTATTGCCCTTGCCTTTGCCGCGTTTTTCGCATGGTACAGCGTTGCACTCGTTTGGGACAGCTATGTGTACAATGACGTCTCCCCGGGTATTGTTGCCGTGCCAATTTGGATTCCTCAGCTCAGCATGCCACTGGGTTTGATCGTATTCACTATTGCTTTAGCAGATACTGTCATTGCTATTATACGCCGTGAGAAGCTCGCATTTTTGAGCAGTGAAGAAGATACCACAACTTCTTCCGAAAGCGATATTTCTGGCACTGGTGCGGAAGGATAGCCACCATGGAGCAAATATACCTCACCCTGTTCTTGTTATTTGTGTTGTTCATATTCCTCGGAAGCGGACTCTGGGTCGGGCTTTCCCTGCTCGGCGTGGGCATTATCGGTATGGAGATCTTCACTGAATCTCCGGTTGGGTCTATTCTGGCGATTACCGCCTGGGGTTCGAGCAATTCATGGGCACTGGCCGCATTGCCTTTGTTCATTTGGATGGGCGAAATTTTGTTTCGTTCACGGCTGTCGGAAGATATGTTCTCCGGTCTGTCACCGTGGATGAATTCACTGCCTGGTCGCCTGTTACATTTGAACGTTGTAGGTTGTGGGCTTTTCGCAGCGGTTTCCGGCTCGTCTGCAGCCACGGCTGCAACCATTGGCCGCATGTCAATTCCTGAATTACGTAAACGTGGCTATGACGAACAGATGATAATCGGAACCCTCGCAGGTTCCGGAACATTGGGCTTGTTGATCCCGCCATCTATCATTTTGATTGTTTATGGTGTTGCGATAGAGGAATCCATAGCGCGGCTTTTCGTGGCTGGAGTTTTCCCTGGCATCTTACTGGTTTTTATGTTTATGGGCTATATCGCCTTATGGTCCCTGTTCAACAAAGACCGAATGCCCGCTGCCGAGCCACGCACACCAATGTGGCAGAGGATAAAGGGCACTCGCAGTTTGCTGCCGATACTATTTCTGATCGGCGGCATAATTGGATCCATCTACGCCGGTTGGGCTTCTCCTACCGATGCAGCTGCAGTCGGCGTGGTACTTTCGCTGATTCTTTCATGGTACAATGGCAGCTTGAATCGACGAAGCTTTCTGGATGCATTGATGGGTGCAACCCGGACCTCATGCATGATTGCCTTTATTCTGGCTGGAGCCGCGTTCTTGACAGTAGCCATGGGTTTTACCGGTATTCCGCGGGTACTGGCTCAGTGGGTTGGTTCATTGGGATTGAGTCCTAATATGCTGCTCGTAACCCTGACCATTTTTTTCGTAGTCCTGGGTTGTTTTCTGGAGGGTATATCGATTGTGGTTTTGACCACAGCAGTGATCCAACCAATCATCGAGCAAGCCGGGATCGACCGTATCTGGTTCGGCATCTTTATTGTCATCGTTGTTGAAATGGCGCAAATAACGCCACCGGTGGGATTCAATCTATTCGTGATACAAGGTTTGACAGGCCATAATATTTTGCAGGTTGCACGCGCCACTATACCATTCTTTTTCCTGTTATTGGCCGCAGTCATAATTATTTCTATCTTTCCGGAAATCGTTACCTACCTACCAGAACAGATGGGGAGGCGCTGAAGCGAAAGTCGTAGAGAGATAACGTAAGTTTTCATTTCAATTCATTTGAATGATCTTTACCACGGCATAGTTGACCGTCTTTCCGGAAATTGCACTCTTTCTGCCTGGCTTGATGGTCAAGTAATTTCACTTACGTAACAGGTTTTGTTTAACTAAATCATGGCTATTCCTTCTTTTCGTTTTTCAATTGACCGCGGCGGAACATTCACCGATGTTTACGCGGAAGTTCCCGGTGAACCCGGATTCCGTGTGGTTAAATTACTTTCCGAAGATCCGCAGAATTATCCGGATGCACCGCGCGAGGGAATACGCCGAATTCTTGAATCCGTGACGGGAAAGATTTTTCCAAAAGAAAGTTTTCCTGCAGAAAACATAGAGTGGATTCGTATGGGAACCACTGTGGCCACGAATGCACTTTTGGAGCGTAAAGGTGCGAAAACGGTGCTGGTTACCACAAAAGGTTTTCGGGATTTGCTGCAAATAGGAAATCAAAGCCGGCCTAAAATTTTTGATCTGGAAATCAGAAAACTTGATTTGCTTTATGAAGAAGTGATTGAAGTCGATGAGCGTGTCCGGATTATTAAGGACTCAGAAAAGAGTGATCCTGATTCAGGATTGGAGATTGCCGAAGGCACAACCGGGGAGAAATTTGCTGTATTGGCAAAACCGGATTTGGAGTCTGTCAGTAAAGAGTTGGAAGCGGTTTTTGAAAAAGGCATACGGGCGGTGGCAGTGGTTTTTTTGCACGCTTACGCATTTCCGGAACATGAACGGCAAATCGGTAAAATTGCCGATGAAATCGGCTTTGAGCAAATTTCATTGTCGCACGAGGTTATGCCGATGGTAAAAATGGTGGCACGTGGTGACACCACTACCGTTGATGCTTACCTCACGCCGCACATACGGAATTACCTGGAAAGTTTCCGTTCCGGATTTTCCGATAATCTGGAAAAATCGCAGTTGCTTTTCATGCAGTCCGACGGAGGTTTGACGGATTCCGGAAACTTTAAGGGCAGTAACGCCATTTTGTCCGGACCCGCAGGAGGTGTTGTAGGCTATGCCGTGACCACCGAATTGGGGCAACCGGTAATCGGTTTTGACATGGGCGGAACCTCGACGGATGTTTCCCGTTACGGTGACGATTACGAATTGGTGCATGAAACGGAAACCGCAGGGGTACGCATTCAAGCGCCGCAAATGCACATTAAAACGGTCGCGGCTGGTGGTGGATCTCGGTTGTTTTTTCGCAACGGTTTGTTTGAAGTTGGTCCGGAATCCGCGGGTGCGCATCCAGGACCGGTATGTTATCGGAAGGACGGATTTCTGGCGGTCACTGATGCCAACTTGGTGCTGGGACGGCTGCATCCGGAATACTTTCCAAAAATTTTCGGGTCAAACGAAAATGAAGCTCTTGATTTCGAATCCGCACGAAAAGCCTTTGAAAAAATAACTGCCGAAATCAATGCTTATTCCAAAGAGCGGAAACTACCGGCAATGTCCCTCGAAGAAGTCGCCCTCGGTTTTTTGCGTGTCGCCAATGAAGTCATGGTGCGTCCCATCCGTGAAATTTCTGTGATGCGGGGGTTCGATATCAAGGAACACGCTTTGGCCTGTTTCGGAGGTGCCGGAGGACAGCACGCTTGCGCCATTGCCAGAGATTTAGGCATTTCCAAAATTTTCATCCACCGTTTTTCCGGCATTCTTTCAGCATACGGCATGGGGCTCGCCGACATTGTAGTTGAGAAACAGGGACCTTCAGCGCTGGTGCTGCCGGAAAATAAAGAGGATAACAGCCTTAATTATCTCTTAAAAAATCTCAACAAATTAGCCGCTGAAGCAAAAACAGAATTGCTTGCACAAGGTTACAAATCTGAACAAATTGAAATCAAGCGTTATCTTAATTTGCGTTATCAGGGTACTGACACTGCTTTGATGATTCCGGAACCGGATTCGACTTCAAAGTATGACACAGGCATTACAAACTGTGAGTTAGGCATTTCAGAGTCAAGTCCGGAATTACAGAAAAACGCAGAGAAATTTCCGGATTATGTAAGTGCCTTCCGGGAAACGTATCTGCGTGAATTCGGTTTTGATTTGACGGGACGTGAGATCATTGTGGATGATTTGCGTGTACGTGCGGTCGCAAAATCTCCGGGATTACAAAAATTTCCGCTTGCGAAAAAAAGCGGAACTCCGGAAGTAGAAGACCGAACACGTTGTTATTTCATGGCCGAAAGTTCGGGTTCCGGCAGATGGCAGGAAACACCGATTTTTCGGCTCGAAAATTTGGGAACCGGACAGCGTTTGCAGGGTCCGGTGATTGTGATGCAGAATACGTCAACGATTCTTGTAGAACCCGGATGTACCGCTGAAATTACGGAATACGGTGATGTGTTATTGAACGTTGAAACCAAAACTTTCAGGGAAATCGGAACTCAAGCCGATCCGGTTCAGGTGTCCATTTTCGGTAACCTTTTTATGTCGATTGCAGAGCAGATGGGACGTACCCTACAACGTACCGCAATTTCAACCAACATCAAAGAGCGTCTCGATTTTTCCTGTGCCATTTTTGATGAAACTGGAGGTTTGGTGGCCAATGCTCCTCATCAGCCGGTGCATCTTGGAGCAATGAGTGAGGCCAAGTTAAACTGCAGGGAGATAATCTCAAGGAAGGCGATGTTTTACTGACCAACCATCCAATTGCCGGAGGAAGTCATCTTCCGGACATCACCGTCATTTCGCCGGTTTGGCAAGGCGAAAAGCCGATATTTTACATTGCTAGCCGCGGCCATCACGCTGATATTGGCGGAATTTCACCGGGCTCGATGCCGCCGTTTTCGCGTGAATTGAAAGAAGAAGGTGCGTGTATTAAAACTTTCAAAGTGGTGGAAAACGGAATTTTCAACGAAGCCGGAATCACCGAACTGCTGTTGGCTCCCGGAAAAATAGAGCGCAATCCCGGAGAACCGGCGATCAGCGGCACCCGTTTACTTTCGGATAATCTTTCCGATCTCAAAGCACAAGTCGCAGCCAATCAACGGGGTATCGATTTATTGCTGGAAATGATCGAACATTATTCGCTGGAAGTGGTTCAGGCCTACATGCATCATATCCAAAACAACGCGGAAGAAGCGGTGCGGAATATGCTCAAAACGCTTTCCGTACGGGAAGATTTGGCCGAAGTTGACATTTTGGAAGCAAATGATTTTCTGGATGACGGCAGCGAAATTGTTTTGAAACTCACCATTGACCGCCGTGAGGGCAGTGCGATTTTTGATTTTTCCGGAACCGGACCGGAACTTTGGGGCAACCTGAATGCACCGAGAGCGGTGACTCATTCAGCTATTTTGTACAGTTTACGTTGTTTGATTAATCAGGAAATTCCGCTAAATCAAGGTTGCCTAAATCCGATTCAAGTCATTATCGAGGACGGTTCATTGCTGGCTCCATCTGAAAATGCTGCTGTGGTCGGAGGGAATGTTTTGACTTCTCAGCGAATCACGGATGTAATTCTCAAAGCATTCCGTGCCTGCGCGGCTTCGCAGGGCTGCATGAACAATTTCACATTCGGCAACGAAAATTTCGGCTATTACGAAACCATTGGCGGTGGCGCGGGAGCCGGTCCGGAATGGCACGGTCAATCCGGAGTTCACACCCACATGACCAATACACGAATCACTGATCCGGAAATTCTGGAACGGCGTTATCCTGTGATGCTGCGTGAATTTTCCATCCGAAAAAATTCAGGCGGTTCCGGAAAGTTTAAAGGCGGTGATGGACTCGTGCGGGAAGTCGAATTTTTGGAACCGCTCAATGCGGCGATCCTCTCCGAACGCCGCGTTCACCGGCCTTACGGACTTAACGGTGGTGATTCCGGAAAAAGCGGGTGCAATCTTTTTTTCCGTAAAGACGGAACAACGCTGTTTCTTGGTGGTAAAAATGAAATCCGCGCAGAATCCGGAGACCGAATCCGTATCGAAACTCCTGGAGGAGGCGGGTTTGGGAAAGCGGATTCCTGATTAACTGACTTGAAGATCAAGAAGCGGTGCATACTGCTGTCCGGAATACATGTCGGTTTCTCCGGGATTGCCCTGAATTCGTGGTCGTGGAAACGAAAACTTGATGGCACGGGCTGCGGAGATTTCAACGAAAATTATAGAATCTTCCGGAATATGGTATGTTCCGGCAACCCATTCTTTTGTCAGTACTTTTGCGAAAACAGCTCTTTCGAAATCCTCGTCATCTGCAAAAACAATATCGAATGTAATCCAGAATGGGCCTGCGTTTTTTGAGCGAATCAATTTTGCTAATTCTCCCAGAAGGACGGGCTCTCTCATCAGATGTTCTCCAGTTCAAAACGAAACGGAGATAAAGGAGATTCCGGAATGAGCACATGATTCAGCGTAAAACGATAGGTTGGACCACGGTCTATTTCCGGCGGTGAAAAAGGAAACGCGATGCCGCTGATGAAACCATCCCACTCAGGAATCGGCCAATGCGAAGCAGCATGAGTCACAAATCTGGCCACGTCATTGGCAAGCGTTTGATAAGGCGCGGTTATTGTGAACAAGAGTCCGATTTCATGAGGCATTTCTTCAGGATTCGGCTCAAACTCTCCCATCACTGCATTTCTACCGTACTGCGAAATATCGAGCCGCACCTCCTGTCCAAAAGTTTTGCCGGTCAATTCTTTGAGGCGCTCATTAAAAAATACCTTCATTTCCTCCAGCCACGAATCGACTCGTGCCAAAATGTAGGGGTCACGAACTCCACCGATGGAGACGGTTTGGAAACCGGATAAAGTGGCTCCTTCCAGTTTGAGGGTATAACGCTCCGGACGAAACACGGAGCCCTCGACACGAGTCTTACGCTCGGAAACTGCATGATAATTTGCTTTTTGTGTATCAAGCATTCCGCAAGGTTCGCGAATCAAAAACGGATCGGCGTTTTCATAAAGTGTGTGTGAAGCTAAACTGAGCGGTGTGCATGACGCGTCAAGAGCTAAAGGTTCAACGCTGAATCCGTTATCGTCTATCTCCGCGTAAACGCCATCAGCTCGTGTGCTGGTGGAACAAATCGCTCCGCATTCGATCGTTTTCGCACAATGCCAGACCGGCCCCGGAAGGAAACCACACATCAACGGAAGTGCAGAGAAAAGTGCTGTGTCAGAGGCTCGTCCGCAGAGAATCACGTCACACTTTTCTTCCAGCAAATGCACAATCGGTTCATGCCCCATCATGGCCACAATGTGGGTGCAGTCGAGGATTGTCTGTTCATTAATTTCCGGTGCTCCCGGAAGCGCTTCAATATGTCCGGACTGAAACGCCTGTGCCATTAATTCCGGTTTCTGCTCAGAATAAATTCTTCCAAGTTTAAATCTCAAACCTTCTTCACGAGCAATTTCAAGCGTCATTTCCCGCATCCAGTCTACTCCGTAATCAACTCCGGATGTTCCGCAGGAACCGATAATCAGCGGAACCTTCAATTGGCTGCGGGCCAATAACAAACGTCGCAAATCCTGTAATATTGCACGGCGTGACATTTTTGGAGTTGCGGAACCGAGATAGAATGGACCGGAATCAGTTGAACCTGCATCGCAGGCAATCACATCAGGTTTTAGCAAAATTCCGCGTTTCAGTGATTGATCCAAAAAACCCATGCCCAATGCACCGGTAGGACTGATCAGAGAAATACGGGAAGCTGTCATACACAATTGTTACTTGCGTTTGTTTGCCAGCCAATCCTTGAGGAGAGGGAAAAGAATAAAGACTGCTGCAGTAAGAATCAGGGTTAGAGTCATTGGACGTTCCCAGATAAATTCTATTCCGTTTGCATTACGCATTGCACGTCCAAGATTGTCCTCGAACATTTGACCCAGCACGAAACCAATCAGCAGCGGAGGCAAGGGATAATCTGCAAATCTCAAGATAATGGCCAAGACACCAAAACCCAACAATAAAAGTAGTTCTGTTGAATTGTTCTGACCAATGTACGCTCCTGCCATGGCGAAAAACAGGACAAATGGAATCAAATAACCACGTGGAATTGCCAGCAGCCTGGCAATGTAGGGAACCAGCGGCAGATTAAGTACTAGAAGAACTATGTTGCCGAAGTACATTGACATGATCACAGACCAGAAAACTTCTGGCCGCTCCTGCAGGAGTTGTGGTCCTGGTTGCAGATTCAGTGCGATAAAAGCTCCCAACAGGACTGCAGTCGTTCCCGAACCGGGTATTCCAAGTGTCAGCAAGGGTACAAAGGAACCTGTACTGGCAGCATTGTTTGCAGTTTCTGGTGCTGCTAAACCTTTGATGGAGCCTTTACCGAATTCCTCACGTTCTTCCGGACTTGCAAGGTTCCTTTCTACTGCATAACCTAGGAAGGAGGCAATTGTCGCTCCGGTACCCGGCATGACTCCAATTAAGAACCCCTGAATTGACTGCCTCGCGATTACCGGTGCAATAGCTTTTGCTTCTTTGAGGTTAATACGGAGATTTGATATTTCCTGGGATTTTTTTGAACTGCTTTTTTTACTGCGAATTTTGTCAATAGCCAAAAAGAAGGCTTCCGGAACTGCAAACAATCCCATTGCAAGAGTGACAAAGTTAATTCCGCTCTGCAAATCCATTATGCCCAGGGTAAATCGTGGTGCATGGAAAAGCGACGATTCCCCAACTGTAGCCAACATCAGTCCCAGCAGTGTCATCATGACTGCTTTGAGTACTTTACCTTTGCCTGCAAAAGCTGAAACTGCCGACAAACCCAGAAGCATCAGGGCAAAATATTCTGCACTCCAAAATAAAATAGCAAAGCCAGCCAGTGCAGGTGCAAAAAACATTAACAACACCACACCAATGGTTCCTCCCGAAAAAGAAGAAATTGCCGCAATTGTTAAGGCCTTACCTGCTTGCCCCTTACGGGCCATGGGGTAGCCGTCAAAAGCCGTGGCTACCACCGCCGCCTCACCAGGAGCATTAATCAGGATTGATGAGGTGGAACCTCCAAAAATTGCACCGTAATAGACTCCGGCCAGCAAAATCAGTGTTGTTGAGGGAT
>JYMV01044069.1_pt1 | contig 15107 bp, 8 predicted proteins | sample 338911 | NCBI WGS metagenome assembly JYMV01 (sample SAMN03354496, study PRJNA234377) | hydrothermal vent metagenome | biome: Deep sea; feature: Hydrothermal plumes at the Eastern Lau Spreading Center, Western Pacific Ocean; material: Seawater | place: Tonga | collected 2009 | depth 2000 m m
TCTCAATATCCAATAAAAACATCAAAACGATTGACAGTACTCCCTGTAATACTAAAGCAATCACCGGCGTTCTAGAAAACGGATGGACTTCTCCTAGCTTCCGGAAGAAAACACCGTTCTCTCCCATTGATTGCAAAATTCGTGCGCTTGTCTGGATAACGATGGAAAGTGAACTCAGGACACTCACCAGGATCAGGAAATTAACCAAAATTATTGCTTTTGAATTCCCCAACATTTCCAAAACTGTCACCGGTACCAAGGCATCTCCCTGCATTGACTGCAATCCAAGAACGTGGAGAAACCCACTATTTAACAACATATAGAGCGCGATTGTGACGCTTGTTCCGGCAATGAATGCCATAGGAAGTGTCTTTCCGGGCTTAGCCACTTCCCCGGCAAGGTATCCCACACTGTTCCACCCGCTGTACGCAAAATAAATAGGAATGAGAGCCCTTGAGAATCCTTTCCAGGATTCGCCAGAGAAGGACACCATCACCAATTCTGCTGGAGTATCTGATCCAAGAAGATACACCGCGAAAACGATTATACCTCCAACTTTCACTACGCTCAGCACAGATTGAAATCTGGCGCCCACGGTAACTCTCAGGCAGTGCAGCGATGTGAGAAGTATGACAATAATTATGGCAATAAATACTTCAGCTTTTGAGCTTTGCTGGGAAAAGGGTAGAAAATGGGCAGAGTATTTAGCGGAGAAAAGAGCAAGTATGGCGACAGATCCACCTCCCGTGACGGTGAGACACATCCAGCCATAGAGAAAAGCCGGCAACCGACCGAACACCCGCAGGAGATAGATGAAGTCCCCTCCCGTATGAGGATAACGAGTCGCCAGTTCTGCGGTACTGAGGGCACCAAGAAGAGCCATCACGCCTCCAAGAAACCATGCAAACAGAAGCATCCATCCACTGCTCACGGATGCAGCGGCATAGCCAGGCAATAGAAAGATACCGGAACCAACCATAACCCCCACCACCATTGCTGTTGCATCAAAAGAGGTCAGGACACGGGGAGAAGTCTTTGTGTCATTGGTTTCCAGGACACAATAAACGCCCATTCATAGATGGTAAGTCCTAAATAAAAATTACTGCTTATATTTATCGGTTAAAGGTATTTCTTCCACTACCCCCGGAAAATAATCATCATAAATCACTTCAGTAAGCCAGGCTTTTTCCGTTTCAATTTCATCAAAATTCAATTTCTTCCACCAATATTTATTTCCCCCGTCCCACTTATAATTATTCGCTTTTAAGGTGTCTTTTTTTTCGAAAGGACTTCTAATGGCCTTCATCTTATAATAGGGTTCCCCGGAATTTTCGATCAATTCCAGGATGGGATGACCCTCCGTATAATGGGGATGGGTGACCAGGTGGATGAGGGCATTCACATCATTCATTGCCCGGTGGGAGTCATAATAAAACCCGTGCCAGAAACAGAGGAGTTCCTGTTTCCCATTTGAAAAATTCCTTCCGGGCCAGTCAATATCTTCCAATGAACAGGCCCATATTTTCCTGGGGGAAACAGAAGAATGCTCATCAATGAACGCCCGGTCGAAGGAAGCATTGTGGGCGACGATCACATCCGCCTTTTCAAGAATCTTGTCAACCAGGTGCCAGTCGATTGATTGTCCCCTTACCATTTCATCTGTAATCCGGTTTACAAGGAAGGCTTCTTCCTTGATGGGGATTGTGGGCTCATTATAAGATTCGTAACTTTCTTTTACGGAAGCGATAGAACACGACGCCATGTCAAACAGGATTGTTTTAAGGGCGATTTCAATGATTTCGTCTTCCGTCCTGTCCTTCCCTGTCGTCTCCACGTCCAAAAAGCACAGTCTTTTCTGATTCGGTGTTTCAAGCTCAGACTCATCACCACTACTGGGTACCAGCCCTTCACCGTCATATTTATAAAGGACTACCTTGTCATCAATTTTTTCAACAGTAGTAATAAACGACACGGTCTTCTATGTCCGGGCTTTCTGGTTCACCATGGCATGGATGTGATCCTTCATGTAGGGAGTAACGATGCTGTGGCACTTGTCTTCAGTCAGGTGGGCAATCATCTGGTTAGAAACAGTAAAACTGTAATACTCTTCCAAAAGATACCTGTATAAGGAAAGCTGGAGTGCATAATGGTTGAAATTACAGTCCTGGATATCTCTGGTTACGGGACTGGTCCCCACTTTTCCCCGATAGGATTCCGTTTGAATTTTCTTAGTCGACTTCCAGTCAATCAGCTCATAGTTTCCGGTCTTCAGATCATGGGCCAGGATGTCTATTGTCCCTGCAATCTTTAATTCCATGCTGTACACCATCACCTCAGAAAGGATCTCAAAATCCGATTTCATTTTGAATTGTTCCAGCCAGTTCAGCCCAATTTTCGCTTTCGGATCGGAAGGGGCTCTCCCCTCATAAATGAACAGTTCGATTTCCTCATGGATCCGGGTTCCCAGGCGGGAACTTTCATTCCATTTACCCATGAGCTCCTCAACAGTCATACCGCTGTACCTGGGATTGTTTGTCACTAGGTTTTCAGCAATCCGGGGAGCATCAAAAATCTCAAAATGATCACCCACCACGGTGGTGACGCTTTGAAACTCCGCATCAGGATAGTCTTTATGGGAGTAGGTATGGGTTTCTTTATCCAGTGTAAACTGGGGATCTAAAAGTGTATTCAATTTGTTTTTTTCACAAATTTTGGTATCCAATCTACCTCTGTAAGACTCAAAAAATCGATAATATTTCATACCCAGAGGAATCAGTTTGGAGCATTCTCCCTCTCTTCTGCCGGTTGGAGCCTGGACCATCTGGCACGATACTAATATGAGGAATAATCGACATAAATTGGAGATGACCATGCACGGGGTTCATCCATGGAAGCACACATATCGAAATCTCTGGGATTTTTCCAATCCTGGGTACAGAGTTTAAATTTTTGACATCCGCCATGAGCATGACCTTCTGCAGAATCATGATCAGCACAGTGTGCACCCTTCACATTTATCTGAAGCGATGGTTCCTCAATAGCTCTCACATAATAACTTACATCTGTTTTAAGATCTGAGTACTCATTATCAGTAAATGTATAACTGCAGCCTGTTTGTGTCGTATCGCAATAATGCGTTTTCCATGCATCCTGAATACGTTCATCCACTGGCTGGTCTTCATAAACCTGCGGCAAAACTCTTACAACTTCAATACGCGTAATTTTATTTCTCTCATCAGAAGGATAATAGCACTCATCATAACAAAGCTGGTGCACTCTTTCTTCACCTAAAGCACGGTATGCGTCCTCAGGGCAGCCGGGCTTCTGTTTAAAAGAGCCCATGGCTTTCACTTCGAAAGTTGGATCATGTTTTAATGTGACTGTTGAGCCCATAGGCTTTGTTACATCTTTTGAACTTCCGTCATTCACTAAATTGAACCACAATAATATTCGAGGTCCGCTTGTTGCATAGGTTTCGTGCCGTTTTAAAGCTTCCCAGATTTGTTCTTTTGACCTTCCTTCAGAATGCACTGCAGCCATTCCTCCTGTAGTATAGAATCCCCGTTGCCTTGCCCATTCAATGACATTGAAACCAAGACGTAATTCGTTAATATCAAATGCAACTGGTATATCATCTGCACTATAAGCTTTCCAGATTGGGCTTTCATATTCATCACCAAGATACACTCGCTCCATATGTAAAACTTTATCCTTAAACTCTGATGTAGGCCCGGATCCATCAACACTTGTTGCAAAAATCTCTTTATAACCGCTTCCAGCAGCAGCCTGGTGGTTATCACTGGATCCTATAAAGCCATAACGAAATCGATGTTTTGTACCATCTTCATCAAATTTTGTCAGGGCAAGGCCGTATTGCGCGCTCCCTCCTGGAACATAATTCATTGCGGGACTGTAACAGTCTCTACACTGACCGGCATCCCCCTTTTCATCATTAGTAAAATTAGGCACTACATTATGACCGGTACGTCCTCTGTCCACAACGAGTTGTCGGGTTTCAATCATCCTTCTTTCACATTCTTCCTGGGGGTTGTTCTCAGCAATGCATCTTTCATAAATTACTTCGCCTGCACGCCAGCATAACGGTACATAATTATCAGATGGTTCAGGGCAAGACTGTGTTCCAATATCAAAAACAGCGTCCTCTCCATCAACTTCCATGGTAAAAGTTCCCTGTTCAAAATCTAATTCACCCATTTGAAATGAAAAATACTGATCAAGAACAGGCTCACCATCACGAATAACATCTGCACTTCTCCATGATCGATACTCTTCTGAATTGCCGTGACCGGAATAGATTTCAAGCAGATCAAACTTTTCCGGATACCTTTTAGACAGCTCAAGACTTTTATCAAGGGTATATCCCAGCGGTGTATACAAGCCCCATGTCTGGCCATGAGGAATAATCAGATAATCTGATTCATACTCTTCAACTTTTTCAGCAAGTACAAGAGGGTTGATTGCCTCTTCATGACAATCTTCCGGCAATTCTTTTGAGGGGATCCCTTCTTCACAAACTGGAACTTTAGTGGTTTCCTTAAAATATCTGCCTATATCAATATATCGTTTTAGGTTTTTTAAATCTAGAAAAGGAAATAATACATTCGGCCATTCAGGTCTCTGCAGCATCGCATCTCTTGTGAGACTTTGAGAAGCAATTGCCCTCGCTGGAACCATATCATCTTGTTCTTCTTTCAAAATAACATTATGGTGGCCCCAATGGGATCCCCTGTTTGGACCAACTTGAGTCCATTCGAAACCAAGAAAAGCAACACAGTCGGGATTATTTTTATCAATATTTAATTCATTACATTGTCTAATGATCTCTTTAGTCTCCTTCCATCTTTTTGGATTTGTTGCTTCGGAATGATCTGTAATTGCCCAAAAGTCCAGAGCAGAACAGTGTCGGGCAAAATCACAGGCATCTGCTACAGGGTGCACACTTGATCCCCCTGCAATTGGAAGACTCGCAATATGTGCATCAGCAGAAAATGTGCTGTGAACATGAAAGTCTCCAAAAAGAATTTGTTTCGGGTTGGAAATATTTAGTTCCATTCCAGCAACCTCTTGCCTGGCTATTTTGTCAATAACAAAATCTTGAGTATTAACCTTACCAAAGATCTCGCCAGGCCCCAGGTTTTCACTAAAAATCCCCTTATTTACAATTAGGATAACTGAAACTATAAATAGAAGCAATAGAACTATAATATAAGCGGATACACGCAGTATCATATCCATATTTTTTTCTCCTTATCATCTCTTCAACTTACCCCTAAATCTTTCATGGGGTGCCAAAATGAGGCACTACCGGAGAATCAAAATAGCCAGGCAGGCTTATCTCAACAAGATCATTTTCCTCGTGTATGTCAATCCCTGAGTCTCGAGTTGATAGATATAAACACCACTGGTAACAATTCCTGCGTCCCAGATCACCACGTGCGAACCGCTTTCAATTCTCCCATTAACCGGAACAGCTATCTCCCTGCCAAGAATATCGTAAATCGTAAGCCGCACATGGGCTTCCTCAGCCAAATTATAACGTATTGTAGTCACAGGATTGAATGGATTCGGGTAATTCTGATGGAGTGCGAATTTGGCTGGGGCCGGTCCACTCTTCTGAAGAATCAACCTATCCGTTACCACAGAAATTTGCGCAGCATTGTTTTCATCTAGGACATATTCATTGCCTGTTAATTCGTCAATCAGTATCCAGCGATCGCTGGTAATTTCATTGTTATGAAAAGCCCATTGTACCCTCACCGGCCACTGATCGTTTTGAATCAAAATCTCTCCTGTCTCATCTACGATTCGGGAGTCTTCTCCAAAACGGACGTCAAAGGCTCCAGCAGGAGGAAGTGGCGGAAGTGTGTAACTGATTTTCTCCCTCTCTGGGACTCTTACACCAAAGTTAAGCTGACTGACAGAACCGGCAGCATTTGTAAAAACTAATGTATTTGCTTCTTTGCTCCTGTCAATGAATTCCTGAGCATTTCCTTTACGGCTCCCACTCTGAATTGTTATAATGCCATCTCCATTCGCTCTGATCCAGTAACCTTTCCCTGGCTCCAATTCATCTACCAGGGTGTATCCTTGTCCAAAACCGTAGATCGTACCAGGAACAATGATCCCACTTGGATCAATGATACTTTCCACAGCAATGTTTGAAGAAATACCAGAGATCAAATTCCATCCTGTCATCAGATACGGTTCTACTAAATTGAAAGGAATTCCTGTAACAATATTTGAACCATCCGATGGAAAGCGCAACCAGTAACCTTCCCCACTAATGAGATTGGTTGCCAACTGGTAGCCTCCTGCAATGTCGAAGGAGTAGAGCGTATTGCTTATAGCATCAGGATAAACCGTTTCATAGCTCGAATCTTCAACAACTAATGGCAGACCCACCAGATTCCAATCTGACAAGTGCTCTATGGTTAATTCAACATTCGGTTCAGCTTCAACTCTGATAACTTCATTTCTTTGATAATTCACATAGTAGATATTTTGATAAGAATCCACAAGCAAACCCATGAGGTTATTTGCGTATCCAGTTTCAAAACGTCCCATTTCAATAGGTGAATCTCCTGAAACATTGTAAATAATAATTTCTCCCGTTTCAAAATCTCCTACGATTAACCTGTCTTCATAAATATCAATACCAGATGGTTTTTGTAATCCGGAATTAATAATGACTTCCCACTCCGCGTTTTCCATCATCCAATATTGAGCTAATGGTTCGCCATAAGGGGATAAATTATAATCGAAATTACCGGAGTTTACATTAAACCTGATAATCCTGGAATTTCCTGTATCGGCTATATAAAGCCAGCCAGTTGATTCATCCAGAACCATATGGCTTGGGACTCCTGGCTCCCTGGAAACCGTAACTTCACCATATCTCCAGACTCTTCCGTCAGAATGATTGTCACCGCCATAGCCATGTGGTGACTGAAAATCATATCGAACAAGCGCTGAATGATACCCATCAAAAAGCCAGTAGATATTTCCGCTGCCGGCATATTCAATACCCACCCCATAGGGACTCTGATGCAGCATATCAGTATGGCTACCAAGTAGAGGACCATTTTGGTTTACCATTGCGTAAATATCCAGGTCTGCATCCCAAAGTGTAGGACCAGCAAAATATCCGTTTGAATTATTATTTCCATCCTGGCAATCAATAGCATTTGCAAAAAAACCTTGATTATCAAAAGACATGGAACTGGCGGTGTGCATAAAGTGCCCTGAGAAAGAGTCTTTCCTGTATTCTGACGTTTGCTCCGGAAGACCGGTATCGAAAAACAGTACATTACTTCCGCCCGGATCGGCATGCATGCCATACACCATCGAATTGTCGTCATCCACAAGATCCCAGGATGTTTCCCCTCCATAATTATCAGTAAGAATTGTTATAGTCACTTCAACTTCATCCCCTGCACAAGCATCGCTGCAGGTACCCACATTAAAAGACGTTGATTCATAGGAACCAAAATTTCCTCCAGAAGCAACTGTTGTACCACAAACATCTACATCGTAAGAACCATACCCCCAACTGCAGCAAATCCCATCCCCGTAAGAGTCATAAATAGTGAAAGTTACATTGCTGTTTTGAGGAACACATACATTTTCTATATACTGGGTATTACTTGAATATGCGGTACCACCTTTATTGAGTACCCAAAGTTCATTTTCACGGGTAGGATGAAAATCCAGGTCCCTTGGTTCTGCGACTCCATCGGAAATACCTCCAACTATAACAAAAGTGTTATTTCCAGATAAAAAAGCATCAATAGGATTTTGAGCGATGCTCATAGTAGAAATTATAAGAATTAATAATATGTAATATTTTTTCATTTTGCCAAGTCTCCTTATTGAGGGTTTGAAGTTATAAAAATGTTAAATTTGATACCAGATTGTAAAAGGAAAGATAAGGGATTATTTCGTTTTTCCCAACTTAAACCCTAAATAGTTTGAAATCAGATCAACCGTAATAATAGTACTGAAATGGCAACCATAAAAAGAATGAACAGGTACGGAAGCGATCCGATAAGAGCAAATTTCTGTAACATTTCAGCGGTGTCATTAACATTTGGAAAAGGGATGCTTTCAGGAATGTCAATATCAAGGAATTCACATAATGGTCCCCACCCTTCATTTACACGGTAGATCAAAAGTCTATCGTTGGGGATTGTTTTTTTTACATTCTCTATATGTTCATAGTAAACTTTCCGAGTAAAATCTTTGTCGCCAAAATTATTTTTAAATAGACCAACCCAGATCAGGTTAATCTGCATCTCTATAAAAATACGGATGGGGTAAACTATCATTTTGAACCAGTGTGGTAGGAGGGTAGGCACTTTATAGATTGTATTTGTCATACTAGCGTACCACGAATCAAAATCTCTAACAGTTAAAATGAACTTTGCATCGGGGAATTTGTTTATTAGTTCCCCGTAGAATAAGCTTACTGGAAAATCGACGGCAGATTCAAATCCACCGAATATCCGGTCCCAATTTATATTGTCTCCACGGGATCTATTATACCATATTTTAATATGAGATGGACGCGAAACGATCTCTTTCATATGATAACATGGTCCCATACCCAATTTTTCCAGTGCAATTTTTAATGACATTGTGCCTGTACGTCCAAATCCTGTACCAATCACTTTCATTTAAGTTGAAAATCCATTCTTTTTTATTTCCATGGTAATAAAAAATTTAAATCAGTCATTAAATTATGCTCTTGGAAAGAATTAACCTTAGATATTCAATCAAGCCAATATCTAAGTCTGCCTATCATCCCATAAACAAAAGTCTCTTCAATTTACCCAGGGGAATCAATTTGGAGTGAAGATTTACTCACTTATTAAAATAATATCACCAGAATTATTTGCACGAATCCAATATCCTTTCCCGGGGTCAAGAACCTCTGCTTCCGAATAGCCATTGGGAGTAAAACCATACACCGTTCCAGAAATAATTAATCCATATGGATCCTGTATATCAAACAAATTAATAGAGTTACTAGGCCCTGTAATGAGGTTCCATCCTTCGTTTAAACTAATGATCAATTCATTAATAAGAGAACCAGAAATAGTAGTACTTCCAGCATCATTAAACCTCAACCAGTACCCCACTCCTTGCATTAAATCTAATTCAAGGTTATATCCTTCATCAAAAGAGTATAATGTTCCGCCTATTGATTCAGGGAATAGAATATTGTATAAAGCATCTTCAACTTCAAGTGGTAATCCTACAAGGTTCCAACCAGTATGGTTTTCAAGTGTAATTGTGATTACATCAGGGTGATCTTCATACCAAAGATCAAATAAATCCTGCAACGTATCAATTGGGTCAACACCGGTAGGTGTGCTATTTACATTCAAATGGAGGTATAGACTATCTGTGTCATTTGTTGGCTTTGCTACCCTTATAAATGCTGACAGGGAGGAAATACCATCATCCAGACATCTTGAATCAGCTCCCGGTATTTTTGCACCCTGCATTGCTGCCATGAGACGAACTGCAAGTGAACCTGGGGTATTAAGGAACAATACTTCCATACTATCCAGAACTTCCGGTCCCAATAGAATATTCCCTTGAATAGAATAGGTATCCCCGAGGATATGATCCTTGTAATCATAACAGTTTTCACCTGTGTAAGCTGCGCTTCTTCCTCCATCTACCAAATCTACAATTCCGTATTGCCGAATAGTGGGATTACCCTGCGAGTCATTCTCGATCAAATACTGAATTATAAACATGGGTGGATAGCCCTGATCCATAAGCTGGGAGGCATTATTCTGGTTTTGGGCATTCCAGTATGATTGAGTGTGAATAGCTCCAACACCTGGGTGTATATCGCTGATTATAATTGAACCATTGATACAGGAGGCGCCAGCGCTTCCAACCTCCCCTGTCTCCTGATCAACAGCAACAATGGAAAACGTATCCTGAGCACTAATCTTGATCAAAAACAAACAGAAAATAATTGGAAATGTTATTTTCATTTATAGGTCACGCAAGATTTTAATTATTGGATTAGATGATGTTAAATGAAATTACCCTACTTATAAGAATTAAAAAAGCTTACTTCAAAAGCACCATCTTCCTTGTCTGCACAAACTCACCAGCACGAATCTGGTATAGGTATACACCAGTACTTACAGGAATTCCAAAACTATCAGTAGCATTCCATTGTACTGACCTGTAGCCTGCTTCTTGGGTGGTGTTTACCAGGTGGGTTACTTTCCTTCCCATCAGGTCATAAATCGTGAGTGTAACCTGTGCCTGCTCCGGGAGGTCGTACCGCAGCGTTGTAGTCGGATTAAACGGGTTAGGATAGGCCGGGTGTAAAGCATACTGGATGGGCAGCAGTTCTTCATCCACACTTACCGTAGTAGAGTTTATCAGTACCTGAAAACGGTTTTGTCCCTGGCGTGGGTATAAAGCTTGATTCGTATTTCCTGTAGCGGAGAAGCCGCCCTTTTCCTGTAAATCAAATGAATAACTATCCTCCGCTTGTAAATCCAATGTATCTAGAGTTAGTTGATCCACGAGGTAAATTGTCATATCAGTTGGCAGGTTACCTATATCCCAGCTCATGGATACAGTACCTGTGCTCGTATAAAAGCTATCATTTGCAGCAGTTAACAGCATCACATCCATATCTGCGGCTATAGGGTTAGTCACATCATAAGGAAGATTGCTGATGTTTAAGGCCACTTCACCTACGTAAAACATGCTTGTAAGATGATCACCAGCACCAAGGGGTAACAGTTTGTAGGCATCAGCATTATCAATGCCTTCTAAGGCATCTATATTAAATGATAGATAAGCAGTGGAGTTATAACTACCACTACTTAACTGGAAAGCTACACTGCCGGATGAATCATTCATCGTTTTATAAAAGGTACCAATGGAACTGGATTTGCAGCTGGATGTAAACTGAAATGTGGTACCGCCACTAACAGACTGGATCCAGAAACCCTGGTAAGGAGCAATTAAACCATTACTGAGATCACCCGTAATGCCATTCCAGGTGTTGTACTGAGAGTTGGCATCATCATAGACATAAACTGTAGAAGTATAATTACTGTTATCACTAAATAATTGGTCTGCGTCTATAGTAGACACGAAAGGATTGCCCAATAGATTCCAGGTGCTGGCTGTGGTAGATACAGAAACGGTTGCACTATTTTCCGTACCATTAACAATACCAACATTTACCCCGGAAGAAATATCGTCATCTGAGTCACCATCAACATCCACAAAAATATAGATCAAGATGCCTGTACCTGCTGTATAACTGTCTGTTGTCAAGTTGCTTAAGGAAGCCCAGGCACTGGTGCCGGCGTTATAGGTCCAGACATTAGCGGTGCCGGATTCTGTATCCCCGTTTGTCATCCCCTGAATCCAAAAGGGTGCTAACAGTTCGTCATAAATGGTGCCTGCCACCGGGCTGGATAACATCCGGAAACCGGCATTACCAGAAACAAGGGTAACCTTGTTCTCCCACCAGGATATGTCATCGTCATCTTTCGCTGCTCCTACAACATCCATATCCCCGTCACCATCCATGTCAGTTGCATACACCGAATTCGCTCCATCAAATGATGCATCAATGGAGTGTTCTGTCCAATCACTATTATTGGGTGTTCCGTCATTCTCCCACCAGGAAATATCATCATCGGTAGTTGCCGCTCCTAATATATCCACATCTCCATCTCCATCCATGTCAGCTGCATATACTGAACGAGCTTCATTAAATGAACCATCAACGGTATATTCGGTCCAGTCTTCATTATTGGGCGTACCGTCATTTTCCCACCAGGAAATATCATCACCAGCTTGAGCCGCTCCTAATACATCTATATCTCCATCTCCGTCCATATCTGTGGCATATACAGAATACGCTCCATCAAAATTGTTATCAATCTTGTATTTCGTCCAGCTGTTTTGTTTGGGATCACCATCATTTATCCACCAGGCTATATCATCAGCATCTGCCGCTGCTCCCAAAACATCCACATCTCCATCTCCATCCATGTCTGTAGCATATACTGAACGTGCTCCATTAAATGAGTTTTCAACCTTGTATTCCGTCCAATTGGTATTATTGGGCGTACCGTCATTTTCCCACCAGGAAATATCATCACCAGCTTTAGCCGCTCCTAATACATCTATATCTCCATCTCCGTCCATATCTGTGGCATATACAGAAAACGCTCCATTAAATGAGGCATCAATGGTATACTCGGTCCAGTTGTTTTGTTTGGGGTCACCATCATTTTCCCACCAGGATATATCATTATTATTTTCTCCTGCTCCCAAAATATCCACATCGCCGTCACCATCCATGTCTGTTGCATATACTGAACGCACTCCACCAAAATCTCCATCAACAAGGTATTCAGTCCAGCTGGAATTGTTGGGCGTGCCGTCATTTTCCCACCAGGATATATCATTACCATCTTTTGCCGCTCCTAAAATATCCACATCGCCATCACCATCCATATCCGTAGCATATACAGAAATTGATCCATTAAATGAACCATCAACGCTGTATTCAGTGGTGATTGTAGGCAGCGATGGTGTGATTGAAGTGTTTTCCCACCACGATATGTCATCACCTGAGGCTGCAGCTCCCAAAACATCCATATCCCCATCTCCATCCATGTCAGTAGCATACACTTGACGAGGTCCTGAAAATGAGGCATCAATCACATGTTCCGTCCAAGTATTATTATTTGGGGTGCCATCATTTTCAAACCAGGATACATCATTACTTTCAAATGCCGCTGCTAAAATATCCACATCGCCATCGCCATCCATGTCCGTAACATACACGGAACGTGCGCCATCAAAATCTCCATCTACAAGGTACTCTGTCCAGTTGTTTTGTTTGGGGTCACCATCATTTTCCCACCAGGATATATCATTACCATCTTTTGCCGCTCCCACAATATCCACATCTCCGTCATTATCCATGTCCGCAGCATTTACTGATGATGCTCCATCAAAATCTCCATCTACAAGGTACTCTGTCCAGTTGTTATTATTGGGCGTGCCGTCGTTTTCAAACCAGGATATATCATCAGTATTATATGCGGCAGCTACTAAATCTATATCTCCGTCGTTATCCATGTCCTTAGGACGGACGCAATATGCTCCGTTAAATTGGGCATCAACTTGGTGCTCTGTCCAGTTATCATTATTGGGCGTGCCGTCATTTTCCCACCAGGATACATCACTAGCACCATATGACGTTCCTAATATATCTACATCTCCATCGCCATCCATGTCTATAGCATAGGCTGAATATGCTCCTTCAAACTCGGCATCGACGGTATATTTAGTCCAGCTGGCCTGTTTGGGGTTACCATCATTTATCCACCAGGCTATATCCCTAGCACCATAAGCCGACCCTATTATATCCACATCCCCATCGCCATCCATGTCTGTAGCATACACTGATGATGCTTGGATAAAACTGGCATCGACGGCATATTCGGTCCAGGTGTTATTATTGGGTGTGCCATCATTTTCCCACCAGGATATATCACCAGCATCCCTTCCCGCTCCTAATATATCTATATCTCCGTCTCCATCCATGTCCGTAGCATATATTCCAGATGCTCCATCAAATGAACCGTCAACGAGATATTCGGTGGTAATAGTTGGTTGGGCAAATAAGAGTGAGCAAAAAGCAAATATAATTAGAATGTGTCTCATCTATCCTATCACAAATCCTTATCAAGGGAACTTTGAATAGCTCCCTGTTTCAATCTCCAGCGCAACAAGAAAAGGATAATGATCCCCGCCAGGTTTGGGAACCATATGGCAGGGTGCGTCCAAGGAATGCCATCAATCGTAATATTTGAAAGTGGCCAGAATAATTTGGTAGGGAAATAAGCTTTTGTATGGAATGGAAAATCAAGAAGGATATGAAAAGGCCACCCAAGCATAGCAAATGCCCAATTTTTTCGAAAGATAGATACGATCCCCAAAAAAAGGAATGCAATAATAAAGCTGTGACTGTAGTTATAACTTATAAATACCCATTGTGGAATTGTATCTAGTGGTGGTGCACCAAAATGAAATTCTCCGGTTACAATTCGTTTGATAAATAGAACACCAAATGAAACCAGGTCCGGGAATGCCCCAAAAAATGCAGCCAGCCATGGAAATCGTCTGTATCCAAACAACCCGAATCCCCACAATGCATGACTGACTGTATCCATCTAACCCGCCTGTAAAAATATTATCCTGGTTTCAATCCTACAGTATCCAATTGCGCATCATTCACTCTGAGGAAGGGAATAGGTTTCTATATGGTTTACAATTGCCCTGGATACATCATGAAACGCTTCCTGGATTAACCAGTGACCTGCATCAAGTTCTATCAATTCATAGGGACCCTGCATATATTTGTCTGTTCCTTCTACTCCCTTTCGTCCGATAGCAGCATCATATTTTCCCCATATCAACAAGGTGGGCACATGTACATCACCCAACCGGGATAAAACCTCCGGGGTAATTTTTCCTACATTCGCCCTGTACCAGTTCAAGGCTGATTTTAAAACCCGCTTTTTGGAAAACGTTTCAAGGTATATCTCAATTTGTTCATCTGAACTTTTCGACCACAGGTCAATTAGTTTTGAATAATTATTATATGAGAAATACCACTCCGGTAAGAAAGGCAGTTTAAAGAATCCTATATAGCGGCTTTTCTTCATTTGATCCTTATCCGTTTTGTATGCTTCCATGAATGCTTTCAAATGAGGGACGGACAATGCGCTCCAGCTCAAAATCCGTTCTGGATCTAAGCCCGCCAAAGCCCAACCTACGCTGGAGCCCCAGTCATGTCCCACCAAATGAAATTGCTCGAAACCATAATAATCTCCTATAGCCAACACATCTTCACAAAGTTTACTCAGATTATATTCAGAAGTTTTCCGGGGAAGGGCTTTTGGGTTATATCCCCTTTGATCAGGTGCAACCACTTTATACCCTTTTTCAGCCAGAATTGGAATAAGTTCATGCCACATATGAGACGTCTCCGGAAATCCGTGGAGGAGGATAAC
>JYMV01050969.1_pt1 | contig 15105 bp, 1 predicted proteins | sample 338911 | NCBI WGS metagenome assembly JYMV01 (sample SAMN03354496, study PRJNA234377) | hydrothermal vent metagenome | biome: Deep sea; feature: Hydrothermal plumes at the Eastern Lau Spreading Center, Western Pacific Ocean; material: Seawater | place: Tonga | collected 2009 | depth 2000 m m
TTGATGAAAGCTGTTCGGGAGCTTGTAATGGAACTGCTACAGTTTCAACAAGTGGTGGAGCTCCAATAGCAAATTACAATTGGAGTAATGGGGGAACCACTCAAACAATTAGTGGCTTATGTGTAGGCACTTATTCAGTTACTGTAACCGATATAAATGGTTGCCAGGATACTGGGTCCGTAACGATAAACTTCGGTACAGACATAAAAGCAGGATTCTCTTATAATGGCGACCAATGTCTCAATGGCAATACCTTTGTCTTTACAAACCTAGGAACCACTCCAGGGTTTTGCGGACTGAATTGTCCGACTTTCTCATGGGATTTCGGTGATGGCACAACACTTTCCGGAACAACAATTGCAGATGCCAACCCCAGTCATACTTATGGTTTAGAGGGAACATATACAGTTACGCAAATTGTTTCAGATGGCCCCTGCATTGACACAATGGTGCAAATAATAATAGTCTACCCAGACCCAACAATAACCCTAATTCCAACAGACCTTTCTTGTTCTGGTTTATGCGATGGAGCAATTGACCTCACAGTTCTAACAGGTACTCCACCTTATACATATAACTGGTCTAATTTTGAAACAGCACAGGACCAACAAGGTATATGTGCAGGAACTTATGATGTTACTGTTACGGATTCAGCAGGTTGCACGACTACTGGTACGGTAACTATTAATGAACCTGCTGCAATAATAATAACTCTTACCCCCTCAATTCCATCTTGCTTTGGAGGTTGTGATGGAAGCATCACCTCCTCTATATCAGGTGGCAATGCGCCATATACCTATTTATGGAATGACCCTGGAGCCCAAACCAATACTACTGCTTCTGGACTTTGTCTTGGTACATTCATGCTATTGGTTACTGATGCAAATGGTTGTTCTGATAGTGATACAATATCACTGGGTACTCCACCACTATTAACAAGCAGTATTTCCGGTACTGATGCATCATGTAATGGAGTTTGTGATGGAACAGCAACAGCATCACCTTCAGGAGGTACTCCTCCATATTCGTATAATTGGAATGACCCATTATTTCAAACAGACTCTACAGCTACAGCTTTATGTGTTGGGACTTATAATGTTACAATAACAGATGCAGCAGGTTGTGACACCATTCTTAGCTACACTATAGATGAACCACCTGCAATTGTTCTAACACCTTCATCCACCCCTTCAACTTGTGGAAATCCTGATGGTACAGCATGTGTGACTATCGTAGGCGGAACTCCACCTTTTAGCTATCTTTGGGATGACCCCAGTGCTCAAACAAACAATTGTGCTACTGCTCTTTTAGCAGGTGGATATACAGTAATAGTCACAGATTCAAATGGATGTATTGCAACAATCCCCATTTCTGTAAATGATCAAGGGGCTCCAGTTGCGACAATTTCAGATAGTTCAGATGCAACATGTAATGGAGACAGTGATGGCTCAGCAACAATTTCTCCTTCTAGTGGCACCCCTCCTTATACTTTCTCGTGGAACACTTCACCTGTTCAAACGGACTCTATTGCTACAGGATTGCCTGCAGGATCCTATACTGCAACCTTAACAGATTCAAATGGTTGTGTAGCCTCAGCGTCAGTGACAATAAGTGAGCCTGTTCTTTTAATTGCTTCAATAACCAACAGCACCAATCCAAGCTGCAATGGTGCTTGTGATGGAAATGCTACCGTTTCTGTATCTGGAGGAACTGTTCAATACACATACTCCTGGAACTCATCACCAGCACAAACTACAGCAACAGCAACGGGATTATGTGCTGGATTTTATACTGTAACCGTAACAGACAGTTTTGCTTGTATTTCTACTGACACTATCACAATTGCGGAACCTAGTCAAATAGTGGCAACTATTGTAGGAACAGATGTAAGTTGTAACCTCGGCTCAGACGGTGCTGCTGACCTTAGTGTATCTGGGGGGCTGGCGCCATACACATACTTATGGTCTAACAGCTCTACTACAGAAGATATTGCAAATCTTACTATCGGAACCTATTCGGTAACGGTAACAGATGCAAATGGATGTGATACTATAGCCAGTATAACCATTACAAAACCCTTCTCCATTACACTTACGATCTCTGTAGTGAATTCAAACTGCAGTCAGGCTGATGGATCAGCAACTGTAAGTGCAACAGGTGGTCCTGGACCATATACTTATTTATGGGATGACCCTGGAGCACAAACAAATACTACTGCAGTTGGATTAGCAGCAGGCACATACAATGTGATTGTAAGTGATTCAAATGGATGCCTTGAAACAATATCAGCAACCATTGTAGATTTACCTGGAGGATTTGCTACCGCTATTGTTGATAACAACACAAGTGGATTTAATATTTGTGATGGACAAGCGACGGCTTCCATGATTGGAGGGACTGCACCATATACTTATTTATGGAATGACCCCGCTGCTCAAACTACAGCAACCGCTACAGGTATTTGTGCAGGCACTTACTGTGTAACGGTAACAGATACAAATGGTTGTGCGGATAGTGCCTGTATTACCATTACGCAGCCAGCAAATATTGTTCTTACTATAATAGGAACCAACATACTTTGTTATGGAGATTGTATGGGTGCAGCAGATCTTACAGTAATCGGTGGAGTCCAGCCATATACTTATCTGTGGAATCCTGGAGGATTAACTGCAGAAGATATTGTGAATTTATGTGCAGGAACATATACCGTAATTGTTACAGAACCTGCATCCCCTTTAACAAGTACAGTTACTGGGACCGATGTGTTATGCAACGGTGATTCTACTGGAGCCATTGATCTAACTGTTACTGGTGGAACTCCACCCTATACTTACCTATGGTCACCAAATAGTGAAACAACAGAAGATATAACAAATCTATCACCTGGCACCTATTCCGTTAATATAACGGATTCAAATGGATGTACCAGTACCGCAAGCTATACGGTTATTGAACCACAGCCCATCTCCTTAACAACAGGGTTTATGGATGCAAACTGTGGACAACCTGATGGCCAAGTATCGGTTATTGGATCAGGAGGTACTGGTAGTTTTACGTACTCCTGGAATACTTCTCCCATTCAAACTACAAGCGTTGCAACTGGTGTGCCTGCAGGTAATTATACAGTAACAGTAACTGACGGAGTTGGTTGTATTATGTCTGCAACAACAAATGTAAATGATCTTGGTGGAGGAAATGCTACGGTAACTACGGACAATGATGCAAGCTGTTTTGGCATTTGTGATGGCCAAGCGACTATTAACATTGTTGGTGGCTCAGCACCATTTACCTATTTATGGGATGACCCAGGTATGCAAACAAATGCAACAGCAACGGGCCTGTGTGCAGGAACCTATAATGTAAGCGCTACTGATGCTGTTGGATGCTTGTTAACTGGAATGGCAACTATTAATGAACCAGCTGCAATTACCTTAACCGTTACTGGTATGGATGTAACATGTAACGGTGGATGTGATGGTAGCGCAAGCACTTCTGTATCTGGTGGGACTTCCCCATACACATATGCTTGGAACACTTCACCCATCCAGGTAACGGATATTGCAACAGGATTATGTGCCGGAACTTATACTGTAACAACCACAGATAGTAATGGATGTGATACAGTGGGAAATGTGTTGATAAATGAACCATTGGCGATTATTGTATCTACCAACTCAGTAACATCTCACTGTGGCCAACCTGATGGTATTGCCAATTCGGTTGTTGCCAATGGTATTGCTCCATTCACCTACTTATGGAGTGACCCTGGTATGCAAACAAATGCCAATGCTACTGGATTACTCGCTGGATCATATAATGTTACAGTAACTGATTCTGCAGGTTGTATTGGTATCGGATCTGTTGCTGTCAATGATACGACAGGACCGCAAGCTTCAATAATATCAAATATAAGTGTGTCCTGTCCTGGTTCAAATGATGGGTCTTTAGAAGTTGCTGTAACTGAGGGAAGTCCTCCTTATGTATATCTTTGGGATGATCCAGCAGCTCAAACAACAACAAGTGCAACAGGTTTAACTGAAGGCACATACGTTGTTACTGTAATTGACTCGGCAGGATGTTCAACAACAACATCAGGAATTATAAGCGCACCGCCGGCTGTAGTTATCACATTAGTTTCAACATTAAACCCAAACTGTAATGGGTCTTGTGATGGAAGTATTTCTATTTCCGTTACAGGTGGAACACCAACATATACCTATCTGTGGGATGACCCTGCTGCACAAACAGCAGCTACCGCTACAGGATTATGTACAGGAGTATCAACAATTATTGTTACAGATGCAAATGGTTGTTCAGATTCAATGAGTATAAGTCTTGTTGAACCTGCCCCATTAACGTTATCAATTACAAGTATTGCAGCTTCCTGTGCTAATGTTTGTGACGGATCAGCTACGGTAACGGCAAATGGCGGAACCAGCCCATACATTTATTTATGGGATGATCCTGGAGCCCAAACCACAGCAACTGCCATAGGCCTGTGCGCAGGAACGTTCAATATCACCGTAATAGATGCAAAAGGCTGCGTCAGTGTCAGTTCTGTCATCATTACAAACCCTTTGGCACTTACGTCTTCTATTATATTAGAAATCGGAGTCAATTGTAATGGTGATTGCAATGGCATTGCCGAAGTTGCTCCTTCAGGAGGTACTGCACCTTATACATACCTATGGAATGACGGTCAAACTTCTGCGTTGGCCACTAACTTATGTGGAGGCAGCTATACAGTAAATATAACGGATGCAAACGGATGCGTCATAATAGATACCGCTATAATTACAGAACCAGCCCTTTTATCCAACACTTTTACCAGTACTGACGTTGACTGTAATGGTAATGCTACAGGAATTGCAACGGCCAATATTCTTGGTGGAACAATGCCTTATACTTACCAATGGGATGATCCGGGCCTTCAAACAACTGCATCTGCAACTGGATTAATCGCTGGAACCTATACTATTCAGGTTACTGACTCCAACAATTGTATGTTAACTGAATCAATTATCATAACTGAACCTGTAGCGATAACTATTGTATTAGATACAACAGGAGCAAACTGTGGACTTTCTGATGGATCAGCTTGTGTAACTGTATCTAGTGGCGTTGCGCCGTTCACCTATCTATGGGATGATCCTGGCCTTCAAACAAGTGCATGTGCAACAGGGATTCCCTCTGGGAATTATAATATAACTATTACTGATAATACGGGGTGTACTGCAACAGGATTTGTTATAATAAATGACCTTGGAGCACCAACACTTTTAATATCTTCATTCAGTGATGCTGGTTGTAATGGAGGATGTGATGGATATGCTACGGTATTGATTACCAATGGAGATCCTCCTTTTACATACGCCTGGGATGATCCTGGTAACCAAACTACTGCTATTGCTAGTGGCTTATGTGCGGGTACTTACCTTGTAAACATATTAGATTCTAATGGATGCTCAGGCAGTATCTCCGCAACTATTGGTGAACCCCCTGCATTAAGTGTAATTATATCAGGACAAACACCAGAATCGTGTAATGGGGCATGCGATGGCACTTCAAATTCATTGGCGGTTGGTGGCACTCCGCCCTATACTTATCAATGGAATGATCCCGGATCCCAAACCACACAAAATGCAATTGGATTATGTGTTGGAAATTTTGGTTTAACGGTTATTGATGCAAATGGATGTACAGATACGACTTCTGTGAATATAACTGGGCCTTCAGTAATATCACTAACCACAAACACGGCTGACGCTCATTGTGGATTAGCAGATGGTTCTGCTTCTGTAAATGCAAGTGGTGGAAATGGACTTTACGGATATCAATGGGATGATCCAGCTTCTCAAAACACTGCAACAGCAATTAATCTAAGTGCTGGCACCTATACAGTTGTTGTTACAGATGTATTAGGTTGTACTGCTTCAGCAATTGTTGTAATTAATGACCTTCCTCCTGGAATACCTACAATATCAGCAAGTGTAGATGTAAGTTGTAATGGAGGAAATAATGGAAGCACATCAGTATCAATGTCTGGCGGCACACTGCCTTTTACATACCTATGGGACGATCCTGCTGCACAAACAAATAATACAGCAACAGGCCTAACTGCTGGCGTATATACAGTTAATATTACAGATTCTAATGGCTGCCTAGTGACTGCTAGTGCAACTATTAACCAACCTAATACAATTGTTGTCTCCTTGACAAATGACAGTGTAACTTGCAAAGTTGGATGTGATGGATCTGCCACTGCTTTCGCAAATGGAGGAACTACACCATATACTTATTTATGGGATGATCCCTTAGCACAAACTACAGCAGTTGCTATTGGACTATGTGCCGGTACTTACAATGTAACAGTCATTGATAATTTTGGATGCAGTATCTCTGATTCAACTACAATATATGAACCTTCACCAATAATAATTACCGAAACACATAGTGATGCAAACTGCAACCAGTCAGATGGAATTGCTACTGTTTCTGTATCTGGTGGAATTACACCTTATAATTATATTTGGGGTACTGGCCAAACCACTTCATTTGTAACCGGCTTGGGAGCTGGAACCTATTTTGTGACTGTTACGGATGCTAATTTATGTTCTGAATCATACACTGTTACTATTGGGAACATTGCTGGTCCAATCGCAAGCATTACAAATAGTGTAAATGTAAGCTGCATCGGAGGAAATGATGGCTTGGCTACTGTGAGCATTACAGGAGGTACCGCTCCTTTTATTTATAGCTGGAACGATCCTCTTAGTCAAGTCACCCCAACTGCTGGTAACCTGACTGCTGGAATTTACACCGTTTCGGCTACAGACTCAAATGGATGTATTGCTTCAACATCTGTCACCATTAATGAACCGCCAGCCATAATATATAATCCTGCATCTAGTACTCCTAGCTGTTTTGGAGATTGTGATGGGACAGTGGGTGTTACAGTCAGTGGAGGAATCTCTCCATATATTTACCAATGGAACGACCCCTCCTCTCAAACAAATGCAACGGCAGTTGGATTATGTGCAGGAACCTATACTGTTGTTATTACAGACAGCAATAATTGTACGGAAATTGCAGTAGTAAGCATCGTGGATCCTAGTCCAATTACTTCCATGGTATCATCAACAGATGAAAGTTGTTTCGGAGCATGTGATGGAAGTGTTACCGTAACTCCAAGCAATGGGCTAACACCCTATACCTATTTATGGGACGACCCATTTGGACAAGCCACACAAACCGCTGGAAATATTTGTGTTGGTACTTACACGGTAATAATAACAGATAATAACGGCTGCACGGCGTCAAACTCGGTAACTGTAAATGGCCCTGCAGATCTAAGTATTAGCATCAGCTCATCAGGCAACAATCCATGTGCTGGAGATTGCATTGGATTTGCCCAGACCTTTGTATCAGGAGGAACTGCTCCTTATACATATAATTGGACTGATGGCCAAACCAACCCTCAAGCAATTAATCTTTGTGCTGGATCTTTTAATGTAACAGTTACCGATGCTAACGCATGTAGTACAATTACTTCTGTAAACATTACAGAACCCCTTGGAATGGTTGTAAATATTACAGGGAATAATATCAGTTGTAATGGAGCATGTGATGGAGATGCAACAGCGAGTGTAGGAGGTGGAACCCCTCCTTATGCTTACTTATGGAACGATCCATTATTTCAAACCACATCAATTGCAAACAATCTTTGTGGTGGATTCTTTAATGTTACAGTCACCGATTTAAATGGCTGTTCTGAAACCACTTCAATTGTTTTGACTGAACCTCAATCCCTTGGTCTTTCCTCTACAACAAATTCTTCTACTTGTGGATTTAACAATGGATCTGCTTGCGTAAATCCAATAGGTGGTATAGCACCATATGTAATTACCTGGAATGATCCTATGACAACTGTAGGTGCCTGCGTTTTCAACATATTGGCGGGTACTTACAACCCTATTGTAGTGGATGGTAATGGCTGTTCTTTCACCGTTCCAGTTGTGATAAATGATATCTCTGGGCCAACTATTGATAGTATAAGCAATACCAATGTTACTTGTGCAGGCGATAGCAATGGAACAGCCTCGGTATTTATAACTGGGGTTGCTCCACCATATACTTATATCTGGAAAGATAATAATGGCAACACCGTTGATAGCAATCTAACTACCATCTTTGGATTGTGGGGAGGAACTTATACTATCACAGTTATTGACGCCAACGGCTGCACTTCAGGGGCTTTGATTGCAATTAATGAACCTCCACAGCTAAACAGTGTAATCATATCATCTAGTCCAGCATCATGTAATGGGGTCTGTGACGGTTTGGCCTCAGTAATGGTAGGAGGAGGTGTCAGCCCATATACTTATTTATGGACTGATGGCCAGACATCAACCACGGCAATAAACTTATGCGCTGGATCACACAACATTTTCATTACAGATAACAATGGCTGTACAGACCTAAATACTATTTCAATTACAGAACCGGATGCAATAGCTATAGACGACTCTATTATTGATGTGAGTTGTAATGGAGGTGCAGATGGGCAAATATATCTGAATGTTACTGGTGGAACACCCTTTTATTCATATAGCTGGCTGCCCTCAGGAACAAGCAGTGCTAATATTGCAACAAACCTAATTGCACAAACATATAATGTTACAGTAACGGATATAAATGGTTGTAATGAAAATGCTACTTTACTGGTCAACGATCCAGCTGCCTTAGTTGCAAGTCACGTGAGCGTCTCATCCTCGTGTGACTTAAATAATGGTTCTGCAATTGTCACTGTGTCAGGGGGCGCACAACCATATACCTATTTATGGGATGATCCAAATAACACAACTAATGATACGGTAATTGACCTATTTGCAAGAGACCCTTATTATGTTAGCATTACAGATGCCAATGGTTGTACAATAGTACACTCAGTAATTGTAAATAATGCACCTGGTGCAATAATCGACTCTCTCGATATTACCAATATAACATGTAATGGTTATGATGATGGTTCGGTAAATGTAATTTATAGTGGTGGCACAGCACCTTTGACTTTTGCCTGGGATGATGCTTTAGGTCAAACAACTACCACAGCAGTAGGTTTGGAGCCAGGAGCAATTGGTGTAACAATTACTGATGCTAATGGATGCCAAACCACAGGATATGGTGTAATTATTGAACCACCACCACTAGTAATTACTACATCATTGGATACAACCATCTGTGCTGGGGAATCAACAATTATTTGGGCTGTTGCTACAGGTGGGACCTTACCATATAGTTTGTATGGGTGGAACAACGGTTTAAATGGAGATCCAACACATATCGTCACGCCAGATACAACCACTATTTATAATGTATGGATACTTGACATCAACAATTGTCCAACCCAACCTGCTTCAATCACGGTAACAGTTAATCCACTTATCACCCTAAATGCACCAGATATCGATGTGTGCGAAGGAGAGGATGCCGTTATTACAGTATCGGCAAGCGGAGGAAATGGTGGACCTTACAATTATGTTTGGAATACAGGTTTCATAGGATCAACCTTAATCATATCTGGGTTAAATTCAGAGGATGACACAAGTTTTACAGTCACAGTATCAGATAATTGTTCCCCAGACACTACTGTTGTAGTTAACGTAACGGTACATCCTGGACCAGGAGTTCTGTTTACATCTGAAGGTGGTGGTTGTGAACCATACGTCTTTATTGCTTATTCTAGCAATCCGGATACAGTTCCGATTGTTAATTGGCTTTGGGATTTTGGAGATGGAACAACTTCAACAGAAGCTTACACTACAACTCATGAATATTCTGTTGGAGGTGTCTATGATGTCACACTTTATGTTACATCAGATAAAGGCTGTCTGGATTCAATTACAGACCTAGGCGCAGCAATTGTGTTCGCACTTCCAACTGCCAATTTTACTATAGTGCAAAATGGTTCTGTTTTAAATCCACCAGTAACATCCTTGTTTTCACCAATAATTGATTTTATTAATACCTCTAGCAACAATGTGGATTCAGTAATTTGGGATTTTGGAGATCCATCAACGGGTATCAATAATACAAGCAACTTATATTATCCTAGCCACGAATTCTCTGACACAGGTACTTATACCATTACACTAACGACCTACACTCCAGAAGGCTGCTGGGACATTGTCTCACATGAGGTTACCATTGAAGGGGTCTATATCCTTTTTGCACCTAATGCATTTACGCCAAATGATGATGGAGATAATGAATATTTCATGCCTAGAGGAATGGGGGTTGAAGGGGATCAATTTGAATTGTATATTTATGACAGGTGGGGAGATCTAATTGCTGAAGTAACAGGGAATTTTAGCAATGACCCAACAATTGGATGGGATGGTAGAGCAAATAAAGGCCAACATCAAGCTCAGATCGATGTGTATGTTTGGCTAATTAAAACAGAAGACGTAAATGGGGTTAGACATGAATATGTTGGCCATGTCAGTTTAATTCGCTAATAATTTGTTTCCTTAATTAAAATTACCCAGGTTTTTCAGGATAGAAAAGGTCTTTTCAACATCCTTTTCAGAAACAAGAAATGTGAATTCATTTGTTGTAGAAATAACCTCAACCACATTTATGCCGGCCCAAGAAATTCGCTTAATTATAAAATAATAGACTCCTGTAATATCTGTTCCATCCTGCAATAGTTTAATTGTAACTACTGACAAATTTTTCAATTTGGTGACCAATTGCTCCCCGGCAAAGATCTTGTCTGTCTCCTTTGCTGCTGATGCACTTAACACTATGGTTGTTTCATAAATTCCATGAGAAAATATATAAAATACATTCCTCGTTTTGTTTACCATTTCGAGTAGTTGAATCTGCTTCTGTATTAAAGTTTCAGAATTATGGTATGTTGAATAAATAAGATTTGACCTTACAATGATATCTCCTGTATTATTAAATAATTTCCTGATCTTTAAATTGATTCTCGGATTAAAACGGGGGGTAAGTCGTTTTAGTGCCATGGTTATCGCTCCTGTCTGGACATTTCGGCCAATAATTCCATTAATTTCAGGTTGTAATGTTCTAGCCAAGGCACTTAAGTTAATGATGCCATCCTCTATGTTTTCTTCAAGAAAAGGTGTTCTGGAAATTATTTCTTCTACCGTTTTTTGTATTGTAGCCATATAGAAAGGTTTTATAATATGATAACAAAACTATAAATTTTGTTGTTTTTATAACAAATTATAATATTTTAATTAATTTATTGTATTATTTGACTATTTTAAACATTTATAATAAAAAATTTTAATATTTCAAACACCAGCCAACCCTAAAGAAAATAAAATCGTCTATAAAATAGAACCTTTTCACTTAATAATCAGTACGTAGATAATAATGGATATATTTATAGAATAGTTTATACTATAGTGGCAAGAATTTTCAACGATAAATTTATTTGCCCTGATTTTTTTATTTTTGATAGGATACTAATACTTTGATCAGTTTGAAGAAGCTTATTCACTTATTTTTATTAATTCATTTACTGATTACATTCAGTTCAAATGAATCTGAAGCTTCACATGTCATGGGGGCGGATATATATTATATCTGTACAGGCCCAAACACGTATACCTTCACTATGAATCTGTATCGTGATTGTGGAGGAGTTAACCTACCTAGTACAGTTTCATTGAGTTTTACCTCTCCTTCAAATTGTGGAGCCAATTTTTCTGCTTCATTATCTTTAGTGAACTCCGGTGGCACAGAAGTTTCCCAGGTCTGCCCCAATGATTTACCAAATACGAATTGTAACACTGGTGGCAATCTCCCAGGTACTGAGGTTTTTACTTATACAGGAACAGTTACATTTCCTGCTAGTTGTACTGATTGGACTTATTCTTACAATTTATGCTGTCGAAATGCACAAATAACAAATCTTGCAAGCCCCTCTAATCAAACATTTTATATAGATGGCATGGTTAATACAACCATATGTAACAGCTCACCTCAATATATATCCTTGCCAACTCCATACATTTGTGTAGGACAATCCTTTTGCTATTCTCTTGGGACAAGTGATCCTGAAAATGATTCTTTGGTTTTTTCCCTTGTTCAACCGTTAGATGGTCCAGCTCCCCCCACTCCAATACCTTATGTTGCCGGACATACAGTAAATGAACCCTTAACGTCTTCCGTTCCTTGGTCTTTCAATTCCACCACAGGTGAATTCTGTTTTACTCCTGATGTTATACAATATGGTGTTGTGAAAATTCGAGTTGATGAATATAGAAATGGCGTTCTCATCGGTATCTCATATAGGGAATTACAGATAATCGTGCAGTCTTGCACGAACCAGCAGCCTCAATTTTTGTCACCCCCTATAAGTAATGTAACAGGAGGGGTATTGGCTGATACAACAATTATTGAAGTATGTCCCGGGGACAATGTCAATTTTACTATTACAGCATCTGATCCAGATGGAAATGATATCACCATGAATTCCAACGCTGCAGTGGCTTTCCCAACGGCTAATTTCACCATATCTTGTGTATGCAATCCGGTTACCGGAACCTTTAGCTGGACACCGGACACAAGTGACATCGGCACTCATTTTCTAGCTATTAATATTCAAGATGATGGATGCCCCCTCCTGGGAACTCAATATTTAAATGTTACGATTATTGTATTAGAAGGAACTAATGCAGGACCTGATCAATATTATTATTGTATGGGAGGAAATCCTGTGCAATTAGGTGTTACAGGTGGTTCCATATTTAATTGGTCTCCATCCACTTCCTTAAGCTGTACTACCTGCCCAAACCCTACAGCATCGCCAAGCACTACAACAACCTATATAGTAACAAGCGACCTTTCTTCAACATGTAAAAATTCTGATACCGTTACCGTATTTGTGGTACCTGATATTGTTGTAATTGCGGGACCTGATGAAACCATCTGTCTTAATGGTTCAGCTCAGCTTAGTGCTGCTGCTAGCCCACCAGGACAAGGCCCTTTTACCTATTCATGGACGCCAGCTACGGGACTATCTGATCCCAATATCGCCAATCCGATTGCTGTTCCAAGTTCAACAACAACCTACACAGTTACTGTCACTTCGGCGGCAGGATGTTCAATGTCTGATGATGTGACAGTCACTATAAGTGGCATAGCCCCTATAGTAACAGCTACAAGTAATAGATCAATTGTGTGCCCTGGAGACACAACACAGCTTGACGCTTATGTAGGTGGCGGAAACTTTACTGTGTTGATTACCGAAATGGATCCGGGATCACCTGATATGATAGAAATACAGAATGTTTCTAATGGAACCGTTGATGTTACAGGGTGGAAAGTTGTTACCAGTAATAGTTATACCACCTGGGCAGCAAATATCATTGAACAAACATTAACTGGGTCCATGAATCCTGGTGATATAATGTTCTGGACAGATGCTGGAGTCAACTCTTGGGGTAACAACTTGTTTTTTAATGGGAATTCTCGCATGTGGACCTTATTATTGGATGCTTCTGGGAATGTAGCAGACTTTTTCTGTGCAGGATGGACTGCAGCGCAGGTATCTACTGGAGTGATAACTTGTTCTGCCGGGTCCTTTAATGTAGCAACCATGTGGAATGGAGCTGGAGCACCTATGTCTCCACCTTTATCAAATGGAACTAGCCAATCTAGAATAGGCAATAGCGATAATGATGATGCTAATGATTTTGCCGTAATACCTACCTCTATAAATGCCACAAATAGTGGTCTGGGCTTACCATTCCCAGGAGGGGGCTCAGGTTCTTATGCATACAGTTGGGTGCCCACTGCTGGACTTTCCAACCCAAATATTGTCAATCCCGTTGCTACTGTGAATGGAACTACAACTTACACTGTATCTGTAGTGGATCTTAATAATCCTTCTTGCTCCGGTTCTGCATTTGTAACGGTTACAGTTGACACATCTGAAAGTGTGATTGCAACACCGGATACAACTATCTGTTTGGGATCAACAGTGAACCTGCAGTTAAACGCTAATGTAAACGGCACGCCTCCTCCATCAGCCCTGACTTGTGGTGGATTAAATACCACATGTGTAAATACCAACCATACCGAAACAGTTGGTAATGGACCGTTTCCAACTGGAACTGCAACACCCTACGAAGGATTTTGGCATGATGGGAGAGTGCAATATATATATAATGCCGCTGATCTCATCGCTAACGGAATGGTCTCTGGAACTATCTCCTCAATGGCTTTCAATGTTGCTGCCAAAGGAAGTTGGCAACCATATAATAATTTTATTATTAAAATGAAATGTACTATACTCCCATGTTTTGTAGGTGCCACCTTTGAAACAGGACTAACAACGGTATATGGCCCAACTTCCTATTCAACTTCCCTAGGATGGAATACCCATAATCTTACAACAACTTTTGACTGGGATGGTATTTCAAATATTTTAGTAGAAGTCTGTTTTGACAATCAAAGTTATACACAGGATGATGATGTTTATTATACATCAGCTAGTTGTAAATCGGTTTTATATGACTATCAAGACAACAGCAATGGATGTTCATTGACAACTCCTGCTGGTTCAGGCTTTTTGCCAAATATACGTTTTACTATATGTGATGCTGGTCCGGGCGGCTTTATTTATTCCTGGTCTCCAAATACAGGGTTGAGTGATCCAACAATTCAAAATCCTGTAGCTACAGTATCGAATACATCTGAGTATGTGGTTACAGTAACAGGGGGTAACTGCACATTAACAGATACTGCCAGCATTACATTTATAAATTGCAGCTGTACCCCAGCAAATCCTTCGGCACTGCTAACACACATTGATTGTAATGGAAACAACACGGGTACAATAGACCTATCTGTATCAGGAGGAACACCTCCATATTCTTATAATTGGTCAACAGGTGAAATTACGCAAGACATAAATGGATTAATTGCTGGAACCTACACTGTAACAGTCTCGGAAAACACTGGTTGCGATTCAATTATTGCCTATACCATAACAGAACCCCAGGCAATTATTACCAATATTAATGGCACAGATGCAAGTTGTGCTGATGTTTGTAATGGCTCTGCAAA
>JYMV01042166.1_pt1 | contig 15102 bp, 11 predicted proteins | sample 338911 | NCBI WGS metagenome assembly JYMV01 (sample SAMN03354496, study PRJNA234377) | hydrothermal vent metagenome | biome: Deep sea; feature: Hydrothermal plumes at the Eastern Lau Spreading Center, Western Pacific Ocean; material: Seawater | place: Tonga | collected 2009 | depth 2000 m m
TCACCGGCGCTTTTTAATATGATGACTTTTACATTGTCATCAATACCCGCATCAGTGATCGCTTCAGCCAGCTTGTTAAGAATTGCCCCAGGAAGAGAATTGCTCTTTGGGTGTGAGAAGATGACGGTAGCGATGCTACCATCAATCGATAAATCTACTGCACCTTGGTCATTCATTACTAGTCTTCTTTCCTTTGCACCAACGTAAGTACCGTGGCCAGCGCCACGGTTTCGTCAGTCTCGTCATAAACTTCTACCAGCCACTTCACGATGCCCTTTGCACAAGGATCGTCGTCTCTCTTTTCCTGCGAGATCTTCTGTTTTACTGTGAGTCTCACACCGATAGTAGCACCAACATATACCGGCTTGGTAAAACGGCATTCGTCAATTCCGTAATTGGCCAATACCGGCCCTTTTCTGGGATCCACAAATAATCCGGCTGCCGCTGAAATGATGAAATATCCGTGCGCTACACGCTGTTCAAAGATGGTGCCTTCAAGAGATGTTACGTCTGTGTGCGCATAGAAGTGATCACCGCTTACATTGGCGAAGTTCACGATATCTGCCTCCGTTACGGTTCTCTTGTGCGTGATGTACGTTTCACCAATAGACAGCTCGTCGAACATTTTCATGAATGGATGTTTAACATCGAAGGTCTGCGCAGCACCCACCTGGTATTCGTTGGTAATTTTTGAAATTGTTGTTGGCGATCCCTGTATGGCTGTTCGTTGCATGTAATGCATAACGCCGCGAATACCACCCATTTCTTCGCCTCCTCCAGCACGACCAGGGCCGCCGTGTACCAGATGAGGCATAGGTGAGCCATGTCCTGTAGATTCTTTCGCACATTCCTCATTTAATACCAGAATTCTCCCGTGCATGGAGGCTGTGTTTAGCACCATCTTCTTTGCAAAATTATCATCAGCAGTAAACACTGAGCTTACCAGGCTACCCATACCCATTTTCGAAAGCTCTGCCGCGTTTTCAGCATCCTTGTAGGGCATTACGGTACTCACTGGCCCGAAAGCTTCTATACTATGGGGTTCCATTTTGCTGTTGGGATCATCGCAGTACAATAAGGTTGTTGGCATGTAAGCTCCTTTTTCTTTATCACCTGATTTAACTTCCAGGCTGTCATAGCCTCCATAAGCCAACTCGCATACTCCCAATAAATCCTGAACCCGTTCTTTTACTTCGTCTACCTGAACTTTTCCAGCCAATGGCCCCATCTTTACACCCTCCATTGAAGGATCTCCAAGAGGCACGCCAGCCAGTCGGTTTTTGAGAGCATCGATAGTTTCAGTCGTCAAATTTTCAGGCACCAGTACTCTTCTTATGGCTGTACATTTCTGTCCAGCTTTAACAGTCATTTCGCGAACCACCTCTTTTATGAAGAGGTCAAATTCAGCAGTGCCGGGTATTGCATCTGGCCCAAGAATGGAACAGTTTAATGAGTCGGCCTCCATGTTGAAACGCACCGAGTTATTGATGATGTTTTCACTTGATTTGAGCATTCTTCCCGTTGTGGCCGATCCTGTAAAAGTGACAATGTCTTGCGAGGTGACATGGCTCAAAAGATCACCAGCGGAACCGCATATCAACTGTAGTGCCCCCTCTGGTAGAATCTTGGAATCAATGATTTCCTTAACCATAATTTCGGTGAGGAAGGAAGTAATAGTTGCAGGTTTAACAACTGCAGGAACACCTGCTAAAAAATTAACCGCTATTTTTTCTAGCATTCCCCAACAGGGAAAATTAAATGCATTTATGTGAACGGCAGTGCCTTCCATAGGAACACAAATATGATGACCAATAAATGTCCCCTTTTTGGAGAGGGCTTCAGCATTGCCATCTATGTAAAAGGACTCATCTGGCATATCCCGTCTTCCCTTGCTGGCATAAACGAATAAATTTCCAATCCCTCCTTCAATATCTATCCAGCTATCCATTTTAGTCGCCCCTGTTGCTGCAGAAAGTCCGTAGAAAATGTCTTTCTTTTCATTCAAGTGTAATGCCAGGGCCTTGAGCATCCTTCCCCGGTCGTGGAAGGTCATTTTTCTAAGTGGAGGACCACCTACTGTACGCGCGTACTCGAGCATGGCTTTAAAATCCAATCCATTCGAGGTTGCAGTGGCAATCTGTTCACCATTGACAGCATTGAATAGAGGCGTGCCATCGCCGCTCCCTTCTACCCATTTGCCGAGTGTGTAATTTTTTAGTTTCATAATAGTCTCTGTCTGGGAGTGTGTTTATTCTCACCCCCTTGTCATCTGATATTTGTATTTTTGCATCTTAAAATAGGGGTATCAAAGTTAAGATTTATATTACCCTTACCAAACCAACGAACAGCTAAAAGGAATGGGAGAACACAATGTTCGATTGGCTAAAAGTCAGCGGCAGATTCAGATTTTCGAAAAGCACTTGCTCAAGGACATTAGAGCCTTAGAGCGCATGCTGGAAGAAGGCTGGTTTGATGATGAGAATTTAAGGATAGGTGCAGAGCAAGAGTTCTGCATTATAGACAACAATTTCAGGCCAGCTCCCAGAAATCAGGAGATTCTCGATAAACTTAACCACCCAAATTTTACTACTGAATTCTCAAAGTACAATGCGGAGATTAATTGTACGCCCCGTGAGTTTAAGGGTAAATGCCTGAGTGAGATGCATGCGGAGATCGATGCGTATTTGGCCTTGTTTCAATCGGAAGCTGAGAAGCTGGGAGTTCAAACTATTTTGTGCGGCATCTTACCTACGGTGCGGAAATTTGATATATCAATGGACAACCTTACGCCGTTGGAAAGGTACCGTGCCTTGTGTAAGGCCATCAACAAATTGCGCGGTGATGTATATGAACTCAAAATAAGGGGCATCGATGAATTGATCATGAAACATGACTCTCCTTTGCTGGAAGCATGTAATACCGGGTTTCAAGTTCACTTGCAAATAGAGGCTGCCGAATTTGTGAAGATGTATAACATTGCCCAGGCCATCGCGGCACCGGTGCTCGCTGCATGCGTGAACTCACCCCTGCTATTTGGGAAGCGTTTGTGGATGGAGACAAGAACCGCAATATTTCAGCAATCTGTAGATACGCGAAATACCAGCGATCACCTGAGGGAATTTAGTCCGCGGGTAACTTTTGGAAACGCATGGCTCAAAGAGTCTGTCCTTGAAATATACAAAGAGGATATCATTCGGTATCGGATATTGCTCAGCACGGAACTTTCTGAAGATGTGATGAAGAAATTGGATTCCAAAGAGGTACCATTGCTGGAGGCATTGAACGTGCATAATTCCACGATATATAGATGGAACCGGCCATGTTATGGGATTAGTAATGGTAAGGCACATCTGCGCATTGAGAATAGAATACTGCCAGCAGGGCCATCTACTGCGGATGAAATGGCCAATGCTGCCTTATGGCTGGGACTCATGAAAGGACTGAAACACGAAGTCGGCGATGTTACTAAGCTGATGGACTTTGACATTGCAAAATCGAATTTTGCCAATGCTGCCCAACACGGATTGGATACGCAGCTCACCTGGTTCAAAAACAAAAAGATGCCGGCGAACAAACTCGTACTGCGAGAATTGCTTCCCATTGCCAAAAAAGGACTCAAAGAGGCTAAGGTGGATAGTGGCGACATCGATTATTATCTAGGCATTGTTAGTGATCGGGTAAAATCCAAAGTTACCGGATCTCAATGGATATTGAACTCCTATGATAAGCTGATTAAAGAGACAACTATTGAAGAAACCATGACGATTATTACCGCTGGCATGGTGAAAAACCAAAAGAAGAATCTGCCTGTAAGCAAGTGGAAATTACCGGGAATGCAAGATAAACTGCCGGTAGATCACACTACTTTGCTGGTGGAGGAATTCATGAGCAGGGATTTGTTTACCGTACAGCCGGAAGATATCATTCCTTTGGTTGCAGAAATTATGGATTGGAAAAACATAAGGTATGTGGCAGTAGAAGATGAAAAAGAACGATTGGTTGGACTGGTAACATCCAGGTTGTTACTGAGGCATTACAGTCACAATAACAATGTTGAAGACAATCCCGCTCCAGTGAAGACAATGATGATCAAGAAACCCATAACTATTGTACCGGAAGCTACAATAAAGGACGCCATGGAGAAATTTCAAAAGCATGGCATTGGTTGCTTGCCGGTAGTAAATGGGAAGCGATTAATAGGAATAATTACTGCTGAGGCGTTCATGTCAATTACACAACGGCTCATGAAAACAAAGAAGGATTGATTATGAAGAATACGGGAAGATTACTGGGGGAATACACGGGAGATAAGGATGGCAAGCTATTTATCGCTATCGCAGGGATTCATGGCAATGAAAAGACGGGCTTAGCGGCACTTGAATCCGTTTTTAATTATCTGTACGATAATCGGCCCGAATTTAAGGGAAAGCTCATTGGACTGGCAGGGAACCTGAAGGCTATAACTGATTCCAAACGTTATGTGGATACTGATTTTAACAGAATCTGGAAAGGAGATATAATCGATGGAATAAGACGTAATGGTGTAGAACGACATGAGTTTCATGAGTATGATGAGCTAAAGGCCTTGTTAACGGTAATAGAATCGATAGCTGAAGAAGTCGATCCAGCCAACATCGTATTTGTTGATCTGCACAATACATCGTCGGCAGAAGGCATGTTCACCTTCACTTTTGAGGGTGAGGACAATTACCGTATAGCAAGTGCGCTTCATATACCTATAATTACTGGCCTTGACAAAGCTCTTCAGGGTACGGCTATTCAATACATGAACGAGCGGGGTTTTTGTTCAATTGCCTTTGAAGGTGGTCCATTGGGTTTTGAAAAGAGTATAAGCATTCACGAAGCAGGGGTGTGGTTGCTGCTGGAAGCCACTGGTTGTATAGAGAGATCCGACGTACCAAATTACGAACAGCACGAAGCATTGATGGTGGCCAGCGCAGAAAACTTTCCAAAAATTTCAGAATTGATTTACGTTCATAATATTGAAGAGTCTGATCAATTTAAAATGAATCCGGGCTATGTCAACTTTCAATGTATAGCTGAAGGAGAGGTGTTGGGTGCCGATGTAAATGGAGAAGTATTGTCTCCTCACGCAGGATATATCATGATGCCGCTCTACCAGGCGCAGGGTGACGAAGGATTTTTCATTACCAAGCTGGTTTCTTAGCGATGATCCAGGTTACTGTTTGATGATAAGGAAATGTTGGGTATTTCCGTGACTTTCAATATGCAGTAAAAACGATCCCCTCTTTATATCAGAAAGATTTAGCTGAAGTTCATTCTTCTGATTAGAACTTCCAAAGGTCGCAACTGATTTCCCCAACAGGTCATACAATTCAATATTTGAGATATCCTTTGGAATATTTTTAAGTGTGATAACACCATTGAAAGGGTTTGGGTAAACAACAACCTTCTTAACTGGATTCAATTCGGCAATACCAACAACACCTTGTTCTACAAACGCACTTGCATCCGTGCTGTCTCCATTTACATCAGAAACGATTACCGTGTAACTCCCGGAACACAATCCTGTCGCTATGGCAGTGGTTTGAACTGGCGATGTATTCCAAGAATAATTGTAAGGTCCAGTCGATCCGGTCACTGTAGCCGTAGCAATTCCATCACAGATTCCTGAGTTAATTGAGCCGGTTGTGTTTAATGCGAAAGGAATATTGTGTTTTCTAAAGAACAACCAAATCTCACCGCTTCCTTCAATGTCCTGGTTTGTGATACCAATATTAAATGTCACTCCCGGCCATGTATGCTCACCCCCGGTAATCTTATAGAGTAATACCTCGGTAGAATCGTCGCAGGGTCCATAAAAATATGTGGTTACAGTGCTGGCATCAGTCATGTTAATGTCCGGCAAATTTGTGGTTACGGGCGTAGTTGGACAATTATTATTTTGCACCCACCAGTCTATTCCAGTTTCTACCGCCGTGTTACCCGGTGTCCCATTGTAAGCTACCGTCGGGTCTGATGTGCCGTGCATGTGTAATATAGGTACAGGACGGTAGGTTTGACAAGAATTGTAAATACTATCGGACATTACGCCTGTTACAGAGCCAATTGCTGCTATTTTGTTGTTCAACTCGCAGGCTAGCCTATAGCTCATGAATCCACCATTTGACATACCACAAGCATAAACCTTTAGTGGGTCAACGCTATAATTCATGATCATGGTATCTATTAGTGCCGAAATAAAAGTGACGTCATTAATTCCAGGAGAATAGGACCAGTTTTGACCTGAATTCCAAGACAACGTACTACCAGTTCCAAAAGGATATACGACAATAAAGTTCGCCGTATCTGCAACTGCATCCATTTCTGCATAAAACTGCTGCTGTGTTCCGTCTGACCCATAGCCATGCATATTAATGACCAGTGGATAAATATTTGAATCGGAATAGTTTGTAGGGAGGTGCACGATGTACGACCGGGTAACTGAATTATGACTAAAATTAAATGTTTGAGCGCTTGCAATCGTCGCACTCAGAATTAAAACGCAGCTTATAATGAAACTTATAATTCTCATTTTTCTTGATTTATGGGTTGTTCTTTCCATGGATTATAATCTGATAATGATTCTCCAATATTCTTGCCGTCTTCGGGAATAGATCTCAACGGTTCCGTCGGTTTTAAGGTTCGGTGAAGTTCTTCGGGAAGAGATCGGTACAGCTCTGTTCCTTCAGATTTCCACTTGACCATAGCATCAGTTACGTCTTTGACAATCCTGGCGGGATTGCCGATGACAATTTTCCTGTCAGGAATCGTCATTTTTTCAGGAACCATGCACAGAGCCCCAACAATGCTGTCCTCACCAATATGGGCATTATCCATTATTACTGCATTCATACCAATAAGGGCATTTTTCCCTATGCTTGCACCGTGCACGATGGCTCCATGACCGATATGAGCTCCTGCATGTAGCGTTACAGTTTCACCCGGAAACATGTGAATAGTGCAGTTTTCCTGAACATTGCAACCATCTTCTACCACTATTCTGCCCCAGTCGCCTCGAATCGCTGCACCCGGGCCGATGTAAACATCTGCACCAATAATTACATCACCTGTAACCGTAGCATTGGGGTGTACAAATGCACTTTCATGAATCACAGGCTTGTAGCCTTTAAATTCAAAGATATTAGCCATGATGTAAAGATGGGAATAAATTGACTTCTATGAGTCCTCGAGCCAACGAATTAACAAGTTTCCTTGTATTTATTCTGTCGATTCAATTACGCTTTTCAACTTTTCATAGTCAGCTTGCGTCGTTTCTGCCAAGTAGGATTTATATAGCGGAAATAGCGACCTAAAGAAGATATTCTTACCGATGACTCTGTTGCTCACAATAATTGCAGTACCCGAACCAACTTCTTCAAATCTAATTTCTACGTAAGTAGTTAAGACTTCGCTATCGATTTTTAACGCAAAGAGTTTATTCAATTCATATGCTGTAAGCTCTTCAAGCATAGAAATCTCCTCACCATCCTCCTCTATTGTCAGTTCCCATTGACTTCCAACCTCATTGGGAAAGCCACTTACATGGCTGATCTTTTTGAATCCGGTTATCCAATCTTTTAGCTTCATGGGGTTATTAAATACCCGAAAAGAATGTTCGATGGATTTATTGACCAATACTTTGTTTTCGTAGCTAACCTCAGGAAAGATGAGCCCAATAGAAAGGAACGCTATAGTGAGTATAGCAGCGGCTCCAACAATGTATTTTATTGCTTTGATGCGGGTTCTCAATTAATTAGGACTGCAATTTAATAAATCTCAATTCTTTCGTCCTCCTTTTAAATGCAAATCCCATATAATTTCTCTCTTGTGAAACTTGTCTCCCCACGCCGATATCAAATCTTTCATTATATAGTCGAGGGGATTCCCATTGGTTGCCTCGACATATTTTTGAACTGATGACCAGGTCATCAAATAATTCACAGTTTCTTGTAAATCCCACGTCACGTTGCATTCAAATTTTGGTGCTTCTATCTCTTCAAATGGAAAATGCAAGGACTCATATTTGTCCATAACCACTTGTGTTTCTTTGGGCCAATAATCTCTTAAAAGGCCATGTGCAAATTCCATCAATATATCATTGATGTTATTATCTGTGCGGCTGTTTGCGTAACTCCAAATAAAAATAACCCCATCGTCCTTCAGCACCCTGCCTACCTCTTTATAGAATCTATCCAAATCAAGCCAATGTACCGCTGTGGCAACTGTTATTACATTCACGGAACAAGCTGCCAATCCGCTGCTTTCAGCTGAGGCTATTCTGTATTCAACCCTATCATGTGGATGCGCATTTTTAATCTGATTTGCACTGGCATCCGTAGCGATAACTTCATCAAAATATTTGGCCAATGACAGAGCAGCCTGGCCGTTTCCCGTGGCGCAATCCCAGGCTACCTTATGAGCTGAAACCTGTGAAGCGATAAACTGAAAAAGCTCATCGGGGTAAGTAGGCCGAGCGGTTGAATAGTCTGCTGCCTGCTTTGAAAATAGATCTTTAAAGGGGATCGACTCTGCACTACTCATAACTGCGCTCAACTAGCCATTTGGTAATATGATTTATGCACAATAAAATGATAATAAGCTCATCCTAAATGAACGACGATAATAGAGTTTATTTGAGCTTATCCTTGAAAGCCTCTCTGAATTTCTCCAATTTGGGCTGAATCACGTAAGTGCAATAAGAAGCTGTAGGGTTGTTGGCGTAATACTCCTGATGTGATGGATCAGCTTCAAAAAACTTTGTGAAAGCAGTTATCTCTGTTATAATTGGATTGCTCCATGCACCGGTTGCGTCTAGCTGGCGTTTATACTGCTCGGCAATGACTTTTTGTTCTTCCGTATGATAAAAAACAGCAGATCTGTATTGCGGCCCTTGGTCATTTCCCTGTCGATTGAGGGTAGTTGGATCATGAGTTTGCCAAAATACCATCAGTAGTTCACCGAAGGATACAACCGCAGGGTCATACTCTATTTGGCATACTTCAGCATGGCCCGTGTTTTCAGTAATAACCTGGTTGTAAGATGGGTTGTCAACGGTTCCGCCTGAAAATCCTGAGACCACCGTTTTTACTCCTTTTAATTCTTCAAACACCGCCTCTACGCACCAGAAACACCCAGCGCCAAAGGTCACTACTTCCAGGTTATCTTGTGGATCTTCCATTTTAATTTCTTCAGTATTACCCTTGTTGTTTTCGGCGCACGAAGTTGTGGCAAAAATACCTAAAACACAAATCGTAAAAGAAATAACCACTTGCTTTATCATCAGCTCAATTTAGCCTTGTTCGCCACACAAATATAATGAGTTAAATTGCAACATTATCGAAGGTTATGAAAGTTTTATTTCTGGGTAATATTGGGTCTCCGCTAATAGATGTGCTGAAATCTTTTGGCGAAGAGCTGGTCGTGTGCGCCAGCAAACTGGACCTGTCTTATGTTAAGGAGGTGGACCCTGAATTTATTGTTAGCTATGGATACCCATTTATTGTTGCGAAAGATGTAATTGAAGCTTATGAAGGCAGGATTATCAATCTTCATATTTCCTTTTTGCCCTGGAACCGTGGATCTGACCCCGAGCTATGGAGTTTGGTTGACAATACGCTAAAAGGGGTTTCAATTCACTATATGGATGTGGGAATTGATACAGGTGATTTAATTGCACAGGCTGAAGTTGTTTGCAAACAAGATGATTTACTCAAAACATATTATGCTCGCCTACATGATTGTATAAGAGAACTATTCAAAGCAAATTGGAATGAAATAAAAGATGGAAAGTGCCAGCGGGAACCTCAAGAAGGGGTAGGTACGCATCATAACTCAGTAGATAAGGAGCTAGTCGTACATCTTCTGCAATTGGGCGAAAAGACCTCTGTGTCTTCCATAATTTCTGTTTCTTAGCCCACCCATTTAATGTTAAATTTTGTTGAGAGGGGAAACGCAAACACTATCTTTCCGTATCATTAGTTTCCTTTAAGGATTATGCGAATTATGCTGGCATTCATATTCCTGTCAGTTTGCAATTACACCATTGCAAATGATAGCATCGTCATTCGAAATTTGTCAGCCTTGCGGATTGAGGAAGCTCCAAAAATTGATGGATTCCTGGATGAGGAAGTTTGGAAGGGAGCAGAAATTGCCACGGATTTTACTCAGGGTGAACCCAATCCCGGGGAATCACCTAGCCAGAAAACAGAGGTAAGGGTTCTGTATGATGACGAAGCAATCTATATTGGTGCCATCATGTACGATGTGTCGGCGGATAGCATCATGAGACAGCTGAGTAACCGGGACGATGAAGAAAATACGGATGTCTTTGCAGTTATGTTAGATACCTACAACGATGATCAGAACGCCTACGGATTCGTGATTCATCCTACTGGGGTTCAATGGGATGCCAGGTATTCCGCTTCGCAAGGACAGGACGTAAGCTGGGATGCAGTCTGGAAAAGTGAAGTTAGAATCGACGCTACAAATTGGTATGTGGAAATGAAAATTCCCTACTCAGCTATCAGGTTTTCTAAGGAGGAGGTGCAGACCTGGGGTATTAATTTTGGCAGGAAGATCAGGCGCTTTAGAGAATTCAATTGGTGGAATACGCTTAATCCTGAGATTGACGGTTTTGTCAACCAGTTTGGCCAGCTCAACGGCATTCGAGGTATTAAGTCTCCGGTCCGGTTAGCTTTTATTCCGTATGTCTCAACTTATTACGAAAATTACAAGGATCCTGCTGCGGGCACCAGTTCAGATGCCTATTCCATAAATGGCGGCATGGATATCAAATATGGTATCAACGATGCCTTTACCCTGGACATGACCTTAATTCCGGATTTTGGACAGGTACAATCTGATAATCAGGTATTGAATCTATCGCCCTTTGAAGTCAGATTTGATGAAAAGAGGCCCTTCTTTATGGAGGGCACTGAGCTGTTTAACAAGGGAGGTTTATTTTATTCCCGAAGAATTGGAGGCACTCCGGCAGGATATTATGATGTCGGGGACCAGCTCGAAAGTGGTGAAACCATAACTGAGAACCCCAATGAGGTTCAATTAATTAATTCCACCAAAATATCTGGTAGGACAAAGCGGAATCTTGGCATAGGCGTACTAAATGCCGTAACAGCGAGGACCTTTGCCACAGTTAAGGATTCTTTGGGGGTAGCAAGAGCGATTCTGACGGAGCCGATGGTGAATTACAATGTGTTTGTGCTGGATCAAACGCTGAAGAACAATTCTTCCATTAGCTTGATAAATACCCATGTATTCAGAGAGGGTGATAAGATGGATGCCAATGTTACCGGATCAGAATTGAAATTGCGAAATAAGAAGAACAGCGTATCATTTGATATGGGAGGGGTCCTGAGCCAGAAATACTACAACAATCCTGACAGCTTGGACCTTGGATTTACATACGGTATGAAACTGGGAAAAATTGGTGGCAATTTACAATACGGAGTTTGGTACTTCGCTGAGAGTGATACCTACGATCCCAATGACCTTGGATTTCTGTATAACAACAACGAGACCGGCACCGGAGCGTATCTAAATTATAACGTGTATAAACCCTATTGGATCATACTTAGATCATGGTCGAGTATTGAAGTAAATTACGGGAGACTTTATAAGCCAGATAAGTTTGCCAGCTTTAGCATGGCCGCCAATGTGGGTGCAACATTCAGAAATTATATGACGGCTGGAATGTTTGTTAATTATCAACCTGTTGAGACCTATGATTTCTTTGAGCCTCGTATATGGGGAAGATATTATACAAATCCTGTTGATGTTAATTTTGGTGGATTTTTCTCTTCAGATTACCGCAAAAAGTTTGCCCTGGATGGAAATGGGAACCTACGGACCTATGACGAATCCGGCCGCTACAGGCTTAATGTTACCCTGGAACCCAGATTCAGGCTAAACGATCATCTATCCTTCCAGTATGAGATTGAGTCATACAATTTCATTAACGACATAGGGTATGCTGCCATTGATAGCGTCGACAATATTATTTTTGGGAAGAGGGATCTGCTAACGCTAATCAATGAATTGGAAGCCGCTTATATTTTTACCAACCGTATGGGACTTAGTTTGCGTGTAAGGCACTACTGGTCTACAGCCACCTATAAGGACTTCTTTGTATTGGACCACAGTGGTTATTTGACCGATTCTGATTACTCGGGTGAAGACGATGCGGGATCGTTGCTACACAATGTGAATTTTAACGCCTTCAACATTGACCTAGTCTATACCTGGGTTTTTGCACCGGGAAGTGAGATCAAGATCGTTTGGAAAAATTCTATACTGCATCAGGGTTCGGAGATTGCAGATGACTATTTCAAAAACTTCGAAGAACTTGGTGATTTACCACAAACCAATAGCTTTTCTATAAAGGTCCTTTATTATTTGGATTATTTGTCGCTGAGAAGAAAGAACAGAAAAGTCTAGGCGCGTTCAATAACAGTAGCATATCCCTGCCCAAGCCCAATACACATAGTTACCAGGGCATACTTTTTATTTTGCTCTTTCAGTTCACGGGCTGCGGTATGTAGGATTCTAGTGCCTGACATACCCAGTGGATGGCCCAATGCAATGGCGCCGCCGTTTGGATTTATTCTCGTATCGTCATCTGATAGACCGAGATTACGTGTAACTGCCAGGCTCTGGGCTGCAAAGGCCTCATTGAGCTCTATGATGTCTATATCATCAAGCGATAAACCCGCTCGCTTCAAGGCTTTTTCTGATGCTTCTACAGGCCCGATGCCCATTATTCTCGGTTCAACGCCTACCACAGCTGAAGAAACTATTCGTGCCAGTGGTGCTTGCAGGCCTTGCGCTTTCATGCCTTCCTCAGAGGCGATTAACATGGCCGCAGCTCCGTCATTTAATCCAGAGGAGTTTCCGGCAGTAACGGTTCCATCTTTTTTAAATGCCGGCTTCAACTTGGAGAGAACTTCAGCGGTTGTTCCTTCTCTGATAAATTCATCTTTATCAAAGATGATGGGATCTTTCTTCCGTTGCGGAATTTCCACAGAAACAATTTCACTCGCCAGCCTTCCAGATTCCTGAGCGGTACTCGCCTTACTCTGCGACCAGGCCGCAAATTTATCCTGGTCCTCTCGATTAATTTTGTGCAACTCCGCCAAATTTTCAGCTGTCTGGCCCATGGCATCTGTGCCATATAGCTCTTCCATTTTTGGATTGATAAAACGCCAGCCGAAGCTGCTATCCTCCATTTTGGCATTTCTGCCATAGGGAGTAGAGGTTTTAGAAATAACCCAGGGACCTCGCGTCATATTCTCAACTCCACCAGCGATATAAATATCACCGTTTCCCGTTGCAATACCTCTGGCAGCATGTATCACCGCCGACATGCCTGAAGCACAGAGTCTGTTCACAGTCTCACCTGGTACCTGGAAAGGAAGTCCAGCCAATAGAAGGGCCATTCGAGCCACATTTCTGTTGTCTTCGCCAGCCTGGTTGGCGCAACCCATGATCACATCTTCAATCACTATGGGATCAAGGGAAGGATTCTTCGCTATCAGTTTTGTCAGAACCAATGCCGCGAGGTCATCTGTTCGAACCGCCGCTAATGATCCGCAAAAGCTACCGATCGGTGTTCGTACCGCATCTACTATGTATGCCTCTTTCAACTTATAAATATTGGAGGCTTAAATTAGCTATTTTTGAGAAGCTAACGATTGATTGTGCTATTATCAGTAGTAAATCAAGGTTACTTAAAAGCCGGCTGACTTGAGCTATTTGATTGTGAATTTGCCCACTAATGTCCTGGATTCTCCTGCCAGCTCTATGAAATATATGCCTGGGGCAAGATCATTGCGTTGAATAATCGCCTGACTTTCCGAAGTCATTGGTTCCTCCAATAGCTTCTTACCCATGAGGTTATATACAAGGATTGTATAGGGCCCCTTAAAGACGGAAGGGTCAAAATGGACTATTGCCTGGTCTTCTATGGGATTGGGAAAAATACGTAACATTGGCAGAACACTTATCTCTTCCAATCCTACAGCGACTGTCACTTGCAAGGTATCCGAGCTGCCTGAACATCCATTGGCATCTGTAACCATAACGGAGTATGCGCCTGAAATGGTGGCGGTATAGGTTTGGTTGGTTTCACCAACTAGTGCTGTACTACTTGAGTACCATTGATAGCTCATCGCCGAGCTGGAAGTAAGATCATTACCAGTTTGCGTTATTACAGGCACAGGCAAAGCATCTAGATTGAGCTCGATAACCAATACACTATCACATCCCTCAGCTGATTGTAGCGTGTCGTAATAGGTGCCCGCGTCACTGTAGAATGTGCTGCCGATCATGATACTGTCACCTGTGCAAATGTCTGTCGTGTCCAATGTTTCATAGTTCGCATTAACAACAATCTCCCAAATTAACACACTATCACACCCTTTAACCGTTAGCATGGAGTCGTAATAGGTGCCCGGGTCACTGTAGAATACGCTGCCGATTATGATGCTGTCACCTAAACATATTGATGCGGTGTCTAATATTTCATACGTTGCATTGACAATGATCTCAACAACATACACACTGTCACACAATGTAGCCGTTTGTAGGGAGTCATAATAAATTCCCGCATCAGTATAAAACGTACTGCCTATGATGGCGGTATCTCCCGAACAAATAGTAACGGTATTCCAAAATTCATAGCTGGCATTTACAGTCAATGTTGTCCGGATAACACTGTCGCAACCATTCAGTGCTGCAAGGGTATCATAATAGGACCCAGCCATATATTGGTACATACCACCCAGCATTATGCTGTCGCCATTGCAAATCACGGAAGTTTGGTTGCTGCTATTTAGCGATAGATCAAGGCAGGGCCCCAAAGAGGTAGGTACTGCATTGGGCACAGAATCAGCGTAAGTGAAGTTGGTGAGACATGAACTATTGTGTTTATTGGGATTGGTGAACCTCATCATGGTAAGAACGCCGCTATCCGGAGGCAGGTAGGGTGGACCGAAAGCAAAAGCAAGCACAAATCCTGTATCAACGGCATACGAAGGATTAAAAGAGGTAAATGGGCCCCAGCCG
>JYMV01016727.1_pt1 | contig 15098 bp, 16 predicted proteins | sample 338911 | NCBI WGS metagenome assembly JYMV01 (sample SAMN03354496, study PRJNA234377) | hydrothermal vent metagenome | biome: Deep sea; feature: Hydrothermal plumes at the Eastern Lau Spreading Center, Western Pacific Ocean; material: Seawater | place: Tonga | collected 2009 | depth 2000 m m
CAATTTAGGCCGGATATATGGGCGCAATATTTCTTTATGTCGCGAACTAATTTTTCTTGCCATATGGGGTGGACCATATATGACGGCGTTGCGGAGGTAATTCCAGATCCCCTCTGGCGCTGGCGGGTATCGAGAATCACCTACGCCTACCGGGGGCTACCAGCCTTCGCATTCGCTTTCCAACGCTGGCAGCGTAGGCCTATTTTATTAGGCTAAAAGAGTTTCTGTTAATTTAATCCAATACGTTGCGCCAATCGGTAGAATGGCATCATTAAAGTCGTAGTGCGGATTATGCAGTAAGCAAGACCCTTTTGAGGGTCCGTTACCGATCCAGATATAGCAACCGGGTTTTTCTTTGAGCATGAAGGCAAAATCTTCAGCGCCCAGACTGGGTTCTGGGTTGCGTTCAACCCTGTTTTCACCGACAGTGGTCGTTGCAACCTGAGCACATAACTGCGCGGCCTGATCATCGTTCCAGGTGACTGGGTAACCTGGGTTTTCTGGATTAAATTCAATCGTTGCCTGTAATCCAAAGCTTTTACAAAGTGTTGTTGCGAGCTCTGAAATAGCACTTTGAAGTTGTTTTTCTATCATAGGATTAAAGCAACGGAAGGTCCCTTTAAGTTGGGCCGATTCGGGAATAGCATTCCAAGTGCTGCCCGCACGAATTTGAGTAACGGAGAGAACGGCGGCTTGGGTGGGGTCAATCGTGCGGCTGATAATGGTTTGTAATGCTGTTATCAGGTGAGCAGCTGCAACAATCGGGTCTTTTCCAAGGTGCGGCATTGCCGCGTGTGTGCCCTGCCCCGTTAGGGTGATTTTAAAGCAATTGAATGAAGCCATCATAGCACCTGCCTTTACCGCAAAATATCCTGTTGGAAGGTCAGGAAAATTATGCATTCCATAGATGCTATCAACGGGGAATTGCTTGAATAAGCCCTCTTCTATCATTCGTTGGGCCCCGGCCCGCCCTTCTTCTGCGGGTTGAAAAATAAACCGCACAGTACCGTTAAAGTTTTGTTGCTTAGATAAGTAGCAAGCGGCGCCGAGGAGCATTGCAGAATGGCCGTCATGGCCGCAGGCGTGCATTTTACCTGTATGCACAGATTTGTAAGTAAAGGAATTTAGTTCTTGAATAGGCAGAGCATCCATGTCGGCGCGTAGGCCTATCTTAGCATTGCTGTTGCCGGCGGTAAGAGAGGCAACAACCCCGGTCCCGCCCAGGCCTTGGTGCACATCAAGGCCAAAGCTTTTAAGCTGATCGCTGATAAATTGCGCCGTTTGTATTTCCTCATAAGCCGTTTCTGGATGTTGGTGAAGGTGTTGGCGCCATTGGCGCATGTCGTTAAATAGGGGTTCTAAAAGATGGCTTGGTGCTTTCATGGTATCGATGATGGTTTGTTAAAATGGTCGTGATGATCATTATCTAGGATAAAGTAAGATAAGATGGGGCGATTGATAAGGTTTCTATGGGTTCGATAAAGGTTTCAGGGGGCTCGGGTGGTTGCGGTGAGTAGAAATGGAGAGGTCTGGTGAGTAAAACAGCATTGATTACGGGCGCAGCAAAGCGGCTTGGTGCAGAGATAGCACGTACGTTGCATGGCGCGGGGTATGATATTTTGATTCATTATCAACATTCTAGAGAGCAAGCTTGTGAGTTATCTGACCGGCTCAATGTACTGCGGGCTAATTCTGCGTCATTGATTCAAGCTGATTTATTGAATACTGAAGATTGCAGCACATTGGTTGAATCGGTTCCTAAGGATTTAACCGTTTTAGTGAATAACGCTTCAGTGTTTTATCCTACAGAATTGGCGACAGTAGCAATGGCTGAGTGGGATGAGTTGTTGGGTGTTAATTTAAAAGCGCCCTTCTTTTTGTCGAAAAGTTTATGGCCAATTTTAGCCTCTCAACAAGGCAGTATCGTTAACATTACTGATATTCATGCGGGTAATGGTTTATCCGGGTACCCGATTTATAGTATTGCAAAGGCAGGACTGGAGGCGATGACTCGAGTATTGGCGAAAGAGTTTGCGGCGACTGTTCGGGTTAATGCGGTCGCACCAGGGGCTATTTTGTGGCCAGAAGGGAACGAGGAGATGGATGACGTAAAAAAAACGGTGTTATCTCGTATTGCGTTGGGGCGGTGTGGTCAGCCGGACGATATTGCTAAAACCGTGCTTTTTTTAGTCGATCAAGGTCAGTATATTACTGGCCAGATTGTAACGGTAGATGGCGGACGAACCTTGTTTAGTTAGCTTGAGGTCTCTATTTTGTGTCGTTTAAGGTCTGATTTGTCAAAGCTTTCCCAAAGATTAGAATATTTCAGGTTAGATACCGGGTGTCTAAGGTCCGGAGAAATCTCAGCAAGTGGTTCTAGGACAAAGGCGTAGTGGGTAATTTCATCGCGAGGAATTTGCAGTCGTCCTTCTGAAATAATGAGGTCGCCATAGAGGATCAAGTCAAGGTCGAGTGTTCGGGCTTCGAACTTATGGCCACCATGAACGCGGCCGTGTTCCACTTCAATACGTTTGAGCCTTTTTCCTATCGTTTTGACGGGTAACTTTGAGTTAAAGACGGCAATAAGATTAAAGAAGTTGGCGCCGGCGAAGCCTACGGATTCAGTTTCATACGTACTTGAGGTTATTAACGCACCAAATTCATTTTCTAGGGCAATTAAGGACGAAGGGATGTTTTTTTCCTTATTAATGTTACTGCCTATGCTGATATGTCCAATGGGCATGTGTTACTTTTGGCCTCTTTCAATAATGATACCAACATCCCGTGCGGTGCTAATCGCGCCTTTTTTATTTAAGGTTAGTTTGACCCACGGAGTGTTAAATTCTTTTAAGATTAATGCGCAGATTTCTTCGGCTAATGTTTCGACTAATAAGAATTGACTAGGTTCAACAAAGGCGGTGACTTGCTGCGTAAGGGCCTTGTAGTCGAGAGTGTCTTCAATATTGTCAGTTTGGCTTGCTTTGCGGATGTCGTAGGCCAGTTCAAAATCAAGAACCAGCGTTTGTTTGGTATTGCGCTCCCAGTCATAAATTCCAATGATGGTGTCAATTTCTAGACCTCTTAAAAATATTATGTCCATATGATTCCTGAAATTAGGATAAGTGTTTTAAATTGGTGTTTATAGTAGCAAGTAATGTGCTCTATAGGTATGAGATAAAAGCACTGTGAGCGCGTTTGGCGGTATTTTATTATTTGAATTAAAAAATAAAAATCTCTAGAGTAGCGGTTAGCGTGATGTTTTAAAGTTATCAAGAAGTAGCGTGGTAACTTTTTTAATTAAAAACTACAAAGGTGAAATGAATGTTTGAATGGTTAGTTATACCTGCCGCCTATCTATTGGGATCAGTTTCGAGTGGTATCATTGTTTGCAAATTGATGGGGTTCGATGACCCGCGTGAACACGGGTCTCAAAACCCTGGGGCAACAAATGTTATGCGTGTTGGCGGTAAGAAAGCGGCAGGCATTACGCTTTTTAGTGATTTGTTAAAAGGGTTGCTGGCCGTCTGGTTGGCAAAAATTGGTAGTGATTCCAACAGTATTGTAATGTTTTCAGCATTGGCGGTTTTTTTAGGCAACCTATTCCCTGTTTTTTTTAATTTTAAGGGTGGTAAGGGTGTTGCTACCGGTTGCGGGGTGCTTTTAGGCTTGTCTTGGGGGTTGGGCTTTGTTGTGGTACTCACGTGGATAACGGTTTTCAAGGTCTCTAAAGTTTCATCGCTATCGGCATTGATTGCAGGTTGTTTGACGCCGATTTACGCATGGTTTATTGTTACCGAACCAGAATATATTTTTATTGCAACGGTTATTTCATTACTCTCTTTGTGGCGCCACAAAGCTAATATTATGCGTTTGGTTCAAGGCACTGAGGCTTAATTAAGGGCGGTTTAATTCACTTATAGGCCAGCGAGGGCGACCTTCAATAATAAGAGACTCTTGCTGTCCGGTTAACAGACGCTGGCAGCCAGCGTAGGCGATCATAGCGCCGTTGTCGGTGCAGAATTCAAGTCTTGGGAAGAAAAGTTCGGCGTTCTTATTTTCAGTCATTGTTTTAAGAGCCGCTCTTATCTGTGTATTAGCGCTGACGCCGCCGGCAATAACCAGTCGATTAAGTTGCGTTTGTTCAAGTGCGCGTTTGCATTTAATGGTTAATGTTTCGGCAACAGCCTGTTGAAATGCTAAGGCAATATCGGCTTTATCCTGGTCGCTTTGCGGTGTAGAGAGTAGCGTATTTTTTGTAAACGTTTTGAGACCGCTAAAACTGAAGTCCAAGCCGGGGCGATTGGTCATGGGTCTGGGGAACTTAAAGCGGTTAGGTGTTCCTTTTTCAGCTAGTTTGGATAAATAAGGCCCGCCTGGATAGCCCAGTCCTAGCATTTTAGCTGTTTTGTCGAAGGCCTCGCCGGCAGCATCATCAAGCGATTCTCCTAAAATTTCATAGTGTCCAATAGCGGTTACTTCTACCAGTAAGGTATGACCGCCAGAGACTAACAGAGCGACGAAGGGGAAATCAGGTGCATTTTTTTCCAGCATGGGGGCCAGTAGGTGACCTTCCATATGATGGACAGCTATAGCAGGAATTTGCCATGTCCAGGCAAGACTCCGCGCTGTTGCGGCGCCAACCAGTAAGGCGCCAATGAGGCCAGGTCCTGAGGTGTAAGCGATACCGTTGATGTCTTTGGATGTTAAGCCGCTATCCTTTAATGTTTGCTGGATGAGCGGGACAAGTTTTCTGATGTGGTCTCGTGATGCCAATTCAGGAACAACCCCGCCATATTCCGCATGAATGGCAATTTGACTGTGCAGGAAATGGCTGATAAGTCCTTTTTTTGAGTGAAAAATAGCGACGCCGGTTTCATCGCAAGATGTTTCAATGCCTAATACATACATTTTGGGGTTTATTTATAAGTTAGTTATACAGTATAATTGTCGGTTCATCTTGAATTGGATCCCAATGTTGGGGTCTTAAATAAACGATTTTAGCAAATTAGGTCACTAAATGCCGTCAATAAAAGTTAAAGAAAATGAGCCATTTGATATCGCAATACGTCGATTCAAGCGCTCTTGTGAGAAAGCAGGTGTTTTAGCAGAAGTGCGTCGCCGTGAGTTTTATGAAAAACCAACGGCTGAGCGAAAGCGTAAATCAGCTGCAGCAGTTAAGAGACATCAGAAAAAATTGGCGCGTGAGCGTTACGCGCTGAAGAATTTACGTCGTGGTCGCCCACAAATTTAATTGTATTAGCAGAGGCATTGATGACAGCTTCAATTAAGGAACGCATCAGGGACGCCATGAAAGTAGCCATGAAGGCGGGTGACAAGCCTAGGTTGGGTGTTATTCGTTTAATGATGGCTGACATCAAGCGTCGTGAAGTTGATGAGCGTATTGAGTTGGATGATCATGAGGTCATTGTCGTACTCGATAAAATGTTAAAGCAGCGACGTGAGTCAATAGCGCAATATCGACCGGCAGGTCGAGAAGATTTAGCGTTAGTGGAAGAGCAAGAAATCACTGTGATTCAGGATTTTTTGCCACAGCCGCTGTCAGAAGATGAGATCAACGCGATCGTTTTAGCGGCGATTACGGCTTCAAACGCTACTGCGATTAAAGATATGGGTAAGGTCATGGGTCTGGTTAAACCCAAAATGCAAGGCCGTGCCGATATGTCTATAGTGAGCGTTAAGATAAAAGGGATCTTGTCTGCAAGCTAGTGCAGTGTTCTTATTAGTTGGCTCTGTAGGTTATTTCGCCGTATCGTAGTATGGTTGGATTAATCCCTTCTGTTTTTATCGATGATCTTCTGACGCGCGTAGATGTCGTTGATCTAATCGATAGTTATCTCCCCCTTAAAAAAACAGGGAGCAACTATGTTGCTCGTTGCCCTTTTCATACCGAAAAAACCCCCAGTTTTTCTGTCAGTCGCAGTAAGCAGTTCTATCACTGTTTTGGCTGTGGTGCCAGTGGCAATGCAATTGGTTTCTTGATGGATTTTAGTCATTTAAATTTTGTCGAGGCCGTTGAGGATCTGGCTTCCTTTGTCGGCATTGACGTGCCTAGGGAAGAGTCAGCAACGAGGCCATTGCATGACAAGCAAGATTTGGCGTCGCTTTATACTGTGCAACAGCACGTGGCAAAATTCTATGCGCAGCAGTTACGTGACTCTAGTAATGATGATTTGGCCGTTCAATATTTTAAGACTCGAGGTGTTTCCGGTGAGGTGGCTCGTGATTTTTTATTAGGGTATGCGCCTGACCAGTGGCATTTGTTGGCAGATCAATTTGAGGTTGGGCTTTTGAAAAAAGCCGGTTTAGTTATAGCGAAGGAAAATGGCCGTGTATATGACCGCTTTCGTGGCCGAATTATGTTTCCGATTCGAGACCGGCGCGGGAGGGTTGTTGCTTTTGGGGCGCGGGTTTTGGGTGATGCGGTGCCGAAATATCTTAATTCTCCAGAAACGCCTGTCTTTCAGAAGAGCAATGAAGTTTATGGTTTGTATGAGTTGTTGGAGAAAGAAGGGCGGCCTGCGCAAATATTATTGGTCGAAGGCTACATGGATGTTATTGCCTTGGCTCAATTTGGCCTTCGAAATGCTGTAGCTACTTTGGGTACAGCGCCGTCAAGGATGCATTTTGATTTATTGTTTCGTTTTACAACTGAAATAGTTGTGTGTTTTGACGGTGATGAGGCAGGGTTAAAAGCTGCGTGGCGGGCTGTTGAGGCGGCTCTTCCTTGCTTAAAAGATGGTCGGCATATTAGGATCATGTTGCTTCCGGAGAGAGAGGATCCTGACTCATTAATTCGTAGTGAAGGTGTGGATGCTTTTTTGGCTCGGCTTGCGACAGCATCGTCTTTGTCAGATTATTTTTTTAGCTGCCTGAGCGAGGATTTGGATATGCAGACATTAGAAGGGCGGGCTGCGTTGATGGTTAAAGCCAAGGCTCACCTAGAGATCTTGCCCCCGGGGTATTTCAGAGAAATGATGGTTGGCAAGTTAAATGAGCAGGTCGAGCACGTGGCTGTTGAGCTGAAGCCTGAGGGAACCAGGCGGCGTAGCAATACATCTAAAGAAAAGGTGACCCCCGCGCGCACGGCGAATGCGTTGTTATTACAAAACCCAGAGCTTGCGCAGTCTCAGTTTTTAAATGAAGGTGTCAATTTGTCTTTGGATTCGCCAGGACTTAATTTGTTGCGGAAGGTTTTGGCGGTAATAGCGGAAAAACCAGAATTAACAACCGGTGGCTTGCTGGAAAGTTTTCGTGGCGAGCCCGAAGAAAGTCAAGTCCGGGCTCTTGTTCAGATGCCTGTATTGGTTCCGGAAGCGGTTTTGGAGATGGAGTTTGCCGGGGCAGTAAGGCGGTTAGTCGCTCAAGTGGTGGAGGCTGATTTGGCTCAGTTGCTGAAAAAAGAGCAAGCGTTAGGGCTTACTCTGGATGAAAAGAAGAAAATGTTGCGTTTTCTTGCTATGAAATAGGGTTAATCTATTCTTTTTGATAGGTGTTTGAGTTATAATGGAAAGTTATTTGATAAAGATACTAAGATAGATGAATCAACACTCTCAACAATCTCAACTCAAACAGCTTATTTCCAAGGGAAAAAATAAAGGGTACTTAACGTACGCTGAAATCAATGATCATTTACCGAGCAATATTGTAGAGCCTGATCAAATTGAAGATATCATTAGTATGATTAATGATATGGGAATTGAAGTTCATGAGGTTGCGCCTGATGCTGATAGTTTAATGTCGGGTGCGGCAGGTGCCAGCGCGGATGATGAAGCGGCCGCTGAAGTGGCGGCAGCCTTGGCCAGCGTTGATGGTGAGTTTGGTAAGACTACGGATCCCGTTAGAATGTACATGCGGGAGATGGGCTCTGTAGAGTTATTGACGCGTGAAGATGAACTGAAGATTGCAAAACGAATTGAAAAAGGTCATAAGCAAGTGGTTGAGGCTTTAGGTCATGCGCCTTATATTGTCGATGAGTTTTTGTTGGATTTTGCGCTTATTGGCAGTGAGGGCGGGCCAAAATTAAAAGATGTTGTCGTTGATTTTGCCGATTATACTGAGCCTGAGGTGGTTTTGCCGGGTATTAATCGAGCTCTTGGTGGTGTTGTTGCTGAGGAAGAAGAGCCTGAAGAAGTGCCGGAACTGGCCTATGAGGATGTAAAGGAGCGGATAGATGTTCTGACTGCTTCTTTGAAGGAAGTTTATTCGTTATTGAAGAAAAATGCTTATGACAGTACTAAAACACAGGACGCTTTAGCTCAATTAGCAGATATTTTTCTCGAATTTAAATTTGCGCCTAAATATTTTAAGCGATTAATTGATTTTCAAGGTACCGTTGTACAGGATATACGTGATCAAGAAAAAATTATTTTGGATATTTGTGTTCGTGATGCCAAAATGCCACGTAAAAAGTTTATAGCATCTTTTGTCAATAATGAGCCAAATCTTGATTGGGTCGAGTCGCATATTGCTTCGGGTAATGTTTACTCTGAGACTCTACAAGAAAAAAAGGATGAGATTTTAGAGGCCCAAGGCACATTGTTTGAAATTGAAAAACGTTATAAGTTGTGTGTTAATGATTTAAAAAATATTAACCGTCGGTTAACGATTGCTGAAGCGAAAGTCCGCCGTGCCAAAAAAGAAATGATCGAAGCTAATTTGCGTTTGGTTATTTCTATAGCAAAGAAATATACCAATCGGGGATTGCAGTTTCTTGATTTAATTCAAGAAGGTAATATAGGTTTAATGAAGGCGGTCGATAAGTTTGAATATCGCCGGGGTTATAAATTCTCTACTTATGCGACTTGGTGGATTCGCCAAGCAATCACTCGCTCTATTGCTGATCAGGCAAGAACGATTCGCATTCCGGTTCATATGATTGAAACGATTAATAAGTTGAATCGTATTTCCAGGCAAATACTTCAGGAGCAGGGGCGAGAAGCAACACCGGAAGAGTTGGCAGAGCGCATGGCGTTGCCTGAAGATAAGGTGCGTAAGGTCTTAAAGATATCTAAAGAACCGATTTCAATGGAAACGCCAATTGGTGATGACGAAGACTCCCATTTGGGTGATTTTATTGAGGATTCTAAGGTTCTTTCGCCGATTGAGTCTGCAACGGTAGCGGGTCTTATGGAGTCGACACAAAATGTCTTAGCTGGGTTAACTGCTCGAGAAGCTAAAGTGTTGCGTATGCGTTTTGGTATTAATATGCATACTGATCACACGCTGGAAGAAGTTGGCAAGCAGTTTGATGTAACGAGAGAAAGGATTCGTCAAATTGAAGCAAAAGCACTGCGTAAATTGCGTCATCCTTCCCGTTCTGAGCAGTTGCGCTGTTTTCTAGAAAGTGATTAGTCTCCCAGATTAGCCCGTATGTACTATGCTTACCCGTGTAAAAGTTACGCTGTTCTCTAGAAAAAAATTGATTTATCGGGCCCTTAGCTCAGTTGGTTAGAGCATCCGACTCATAATCGGCAGGTCGTAGGTTCGAGTCCTACAGGGCCCACCATAATTTAAAAAGCCTAAAAAGCCTAAAAAGCCTTTGGAGTAATTTTATCATGAGTAATAATTTTATTTTCACCTCAGAATCGGTTTCAGCAGGCCACCCTGATAAGTTAGCCGATGCAGTTTCCGATGCTATTTTAGATGCTGTTTTAGAACAAGACCCCACCTCACGGGTTGCTTGTGAGACGATGGTTAAAACCGGGATGGTTATTCTGGCCGGTGAAATTACGACTCATGCGGTAGTCGATACCGAAGCCGTGGTTCGAGAAACGGTTAAAGCAATTGGCTATAATAATCCGGAATGCGGTTTTGATGGTAATACCTGTGCCGTATTGAATGCAATTGGTAAGCAATCGCCTGATATCGCCATGGGCGTTGATGATAGCGAAGATCATGAGCAAGGCGCTGGCGATCAGGGTTTGATGTTTGGTTATGCCAGCAATGAAACCGAGGTGTTAATGCCCGCACCAATTACGTATTCACATCGTTTGGTTAAGCGACAAGCAGCATTATTATTAAATAAAACACTGCCGTGGTTACGGCCAGATGCGAAAAGTCAGGTGACCTTCCGCTATGAGAACAATCAACCGGTTGCGGTAGATGCTGTGGTGTTATCGACGCAACATTCGCCAGAGATTGGGCAAAGGGAATTACGTGAAGCGGTGATGGATGAGATTATTTTGCCCGTATTGCCGGCGGAATGGTTGCATCGAGAAACAAAATACCTGATTAACCCAACGGGTCAGTTTATTATTGGCGGCCCTGTTGGTGATTGTGGGTTAACGGGTCGAAAAATTATTGTAGATACTTATGGCGGTATGGCGCGCCATGGCGGTGGTGCTTTCAGTGGTAAAGACCCTTCAAAAGTCGATCGTTCAGCAGCTTATATGAGTCGCTATGTCGCTAAGAATATTGTCTCAGCAGGACTTGCCGAGCGCTGCGAAATTCAGGTTTCTTATGCGATTGGTGTTGCTGAGCCGACCTCAATTAGTGTTGAGACGTTTGGTACCGGTGTGATCAGTGAAGATCGCTTGGTGACCTTGGTTAGAGATCATTTTGACCTGCGCCCCAAAGGCTTAATTGCGATGCTGGATCTGTTAAAGCCTATTTATGGCACTACGGCCGCATACGGGCATTTTGGCCGTACGGAAGACAGCTTCAGTTGGGAAAAAACCGATAAAGCCGATGCTTTACGTGCTGCTGCCGGTATCTGATTTCTCAAGTAACCGATTAAAAAATAGAAGGATAGTTTAATGTCAGATTATAAAGTTGCCGATATTGCTTTGGCTGAATGGGGCCGTAAGGAAGTTAATATTGCTGAAACGGAAATGCCGGGACTGATGGCGTTGCGGGAAGAGTTTGGTGCGCAACAACCCCTAAGAGGTGCAAGAATAGCAGGCTGTTTACATATGACCATTCAAACGGCCGTGTTGATTGAGACATTAACGGCACTCGGTGCTGAAGTTCGCTGGTCTTCTTGTAATATCTTTTCGACGCAAGACCATGCGGCGGCGGCGATGGCGGCGGCGGGTATTCCGGTTTTTGCTTGGAAGGGTGAAACAGAAGAAGAAGCCGAATGGTGTATCGAACAAACGATTATCGGTACGGAAGGTTGGCGTCCGAATATGATTTTGGATGACGGGGGCGATTTAACCGTCATGATGCATGAGAAATTCCCAGAATTGATGACCGATGTTAAAGGCTTGTCAGAAGAAACCACTACCGGCGTGTTGCGCTTGTATGAGATGGTTGCTAAAGGGACCTTGAAAGTGCCGGCCTTTAATGTCAATGATTCGGTGACTAAATCGAAGTTTGATAATCTCTATGGCTGTCGTGAATCATTAGTAGACGGTATTAAGCGAGCCACGGATGTGATGATAGCCGGTAAAATTGCAGTGGTTTGTGGTTATGGCGACGTTGGTAAAGGCTGTGCTCAATCATTACGCGGTTTAGGCGCGACGGTTTGGGTCACTGAAATTGACCCGATTTGTGCGCTGCAAGCAGCCATGGAAGGTTACCGTGTCGTGACGATGGAAGAAGCCGCTCCAATGGGTAATATCTTTGTGACGGCAACCGGTAATTTTAATGTCATTACCCATGATCATATGGTTGCTATGAAAAATGAGGCGATTGTTTGTAACATCGGTCATTTTGATTCTGAGATCGAAATTGCTGCATTACGTCGTTATACCTGGGAGAACATTAAGCCACAGGTTGACCATGTTATTTTTCCAGACGGTAAGCGTATAACCGTTCTAGCAGAAGGGCGACTGGTTAATTTAGGCTGTGCAACGGGTCACCCTAGTTTTGTGATGTCGAATTCATTTTGTAACCAAGTCTTAGCTCAAATGGAGTTATGGGCGAATGCTAGTGACTATGAAGTTAAAGTTTATATTCTACCTAAAATTTTAGATGAAAAAGTAGCGCGCTCGCATTTAAAACAATTGGGTGTGAATTTGACCGAATTGACCCAAGAACAAGCAGATTATTTAAATATTCCGACAGAAGGGCCTTATAAGCCTGATCATTATCGTTACTAATCAAGTTAATGGATTCCCAGAAAAAATATTCACGGCATTTTAGTTGTGAGTTTTTCCCACCTAAAACAGAGGCTGGCGCAGCGTCATTAGTGAAGGTTCGGGCGGAATTGGAGCGGATAAATCCGGACTTCTTTTCAGTGACTTTTGGTGCCGGTGGTTCGACACGTGATAAAACGATGGAGGCGGTTGTCGCGATTCAGCGTTCAGGGTGTCAGGCAGCGCCGCATTTGTCTTGTGTGGCATCTACAAAAGACAATATTCGTGAGGTTTTAAGCAGTTACCAAGAGCAGGGAATCAATAAGATAGTGGCTCTGCGTGGAGATATGCCTTCAGGCGTCTTATCGGCAGGGGAATTTCGTTATGCCAATGAACTGGTTGAATTTATAAGGACCGAGACGGGTGACTATTTTGACATTCATGTCGCTGCTTACCCGGAGGTTCACCCACAAGCTGGTAATGCACAAGACGATTTAATTAACTTTAAGCGTAAGGTTGATGCTGGCGCGAATGCTGCAATTACGCAATATTTTTACACGGCTGAAGCGTATTTTTCTTTTGTAGACAGTTGCGAAAAACAGGGCATCGATTTACCTGTTGTTCCAGGGATAATGCCGATTAATAATTACACGCAGTTATCGCGTTTTTCTGAAATGTGTGGCGCTGAAATTCCACGGTGGCTGCGTAAACGTTTGGAAGTCTTCGGTGATGATCGGGAAGCCATTCAATCTTTAGGAATTGAAGTCGTGAGTGAGATGTGTCAGCGGTTATTGGATAATGGCGCACCGGGCTTGCACTTTTATACGATGAACCAATCGGTGCCCACGTTGCGTATTTTTGATAATCTGCATAGCCGGTAATTATTTTTTTTGAGCGTTGTATGTTTGATGGGGTTTTTGTAGAGGATTCTGTGTTAGCTTAAAGACTGGCTTTACTTAATTTCTAATATAGGTTGTCATGCGCATCTCACGCATTCATGTTTTTTCCCCTTTAGTTTTAAACGATAAGGTTCGTTTGGAAGATGATGCTTCACATTATGTGCGTTCTGTTTTACGACTCAAGGTTGGTGCGGAAGTATTACTTTTTAATGATGATGGGTATGAGTTTAAGGCTGAATTAATAGAGGTTACGCGAAAGGCTGTTGTTGCAACGGTAAAACAGGCGGTTAAGCGGCAAACAGAATCTAAGTTATGGGTTAACTATGGTTTAGCAGTTTCTCGTTCAGATCACATGGACTTTGCTGTTCAAAAAGCGGTTGAACTTGGTGTGGGTGAAATAACGCCCTTGTTAACAGCACGTAGTGTGGTTCGAATGAAACCAGAAAATATGCAAAAAAAGATCACACATTGGCAACGAATTGCACAGAATGCAGCAGAACAAAGTGGTCGGTGTTTTGTACCTAAAATACATGAGCCGATAGAATTAAGGGCGTGGGTTCATCAATCGGATGGCTTCAAGATTTTGTTAGAACCATCAGCGCGTCAAGCTTTAGGTCACTTGTCCCCAAAGTCACAGAAGATGACTGTGTTATCGGGTCCTGAGGGTGGCTTTACTGCAGATGAGATCGAGTGGGCTTTGGCTACTGGTTTTGTTGCTGTTCGTTTAGGACCTAGAGTATTACGAACCGAAACAGCGGCATTGGCGCTGTTAACCGCCGTACAGCTGTTGTGGGGAGATTTAAATAATTAATCCCTGAAGTTGTCAAATTGTAAGGGCATTTCTAGTTTTTCTTCTTTAAGTAATTGAATGACTTGTTGCAGGTCATCTCTTTTTTTACCAGTTACGCGAACTTTTTCCCCTTGTATGGCGGCCTGAACTTTAAGTCTTTTATCCTTAATTAATTTAACAATTTTTCGTGCCAAAGGCGTATCAAGACCTTGTTTAAGGGTTGTTTCTTGATGCGCTGTTTTGCCGGTTATTTGTGCTTCTGCTGTTTCTAAACAGGCAGTATCAATCCCGCGTTTTGTTAGTTTCATTTGTACAATATCAAGCATTTGTTGGAGTTGGAAGTCGTTTTCAGCGAATGACTTAATAATGTTATCATTAAATTCAAATTTAGCGCCTGAGCCTTTAAAGTCAAAACGTGTGGTAACTTCACGGTTAGCTTGATCGACAGCATTGTTTGCTTCATGGTGATCAAATTCAGAAACTATATCAAAAGAAGGCATAAGTTAAGAGTTATAAAAGTAACAATAAAGTGTCACTATAAGGGAGTTTTTTATGATATTCAAATTTAGAAAAAAGAAATAGATTTATGGGGTGCAATTGCCGGTTTTTGTTAGCATTTTGTATAGTACTCATGACGGGTTGTTCGTCGATCGTTAAGCAGAATGGATCACTTCGTAGTTCTGAGTTTAAAATGGCTTCGGTTGTTAAAACGGATATTAACTTAGTAACAGAAACGCATCAAAAAATTGTTTTTGAGGTTTTAGGAAAGTTGGCGCTAAAGCTATATAAGCGAAATCCGAGTGAGTGGCGTAAAGGCGGCTACCCGGGGGCGAAGGAAGCGGTTAATGAATTGGTCAAGTTTCCTTATAAGCCGATTAATGGCATGAAAAGTATCGATTGTATTTATTTAAGCTTTGACGATGACTTTGAAGGTGACCGGGTACAAGCTTTTATTGCCGGATTGCAGACGATGATTTTTGAGGCTTATCAGGGCCAGCAAGAGTTTCATATGATTGACTTTTTGGATGCTCAGAAACTCTATAATAGTGCCCGTAATGTGGAAATAGCCTCTTGGTTGATTCGTACCAAAAAGTCAGCTTCTGGGACGGTATTTTTAGTCAGTTCCGGAGATACTGAAGAGGTGAATCTAAGTTTTGAACGCTTGTTTGGGAAAATAATTAATGCTCAGGATATGATCGCTCAGATTATGGCTAATAGGCAGCACCGTGTGCTTAAGTCGGTTTTGCAGTCTATGATGACAGCATTTATTCCAATTTAGGGAAGGTTTTATAAAAGGCAGTAATTGCTTGGATTCTGGATTGGTAAATAGCGTCGCCAACTTGTGGACCTTTCAATGAACCGGAAGTAAAT
>JYMV01013209.1_pt1 | contig 15080 bp, 11 predicted proteins | sample 338911 | NCBI WGS metagenome assembly JYMV01 (sample SAMN03354496, study PRJNA234377) | hydrothermal vent metagenome | biome: Deep sea; feature: Hydrothermal plumes at the Eastern Lau Spreading Center, Western Pacific Ocean; material: Seawater | place: Tonga | collected 2009 | depth 2000 m m
ATGAGAAAAATAGTTAATGGTTTATTCATCATCACTTGCACGGTATCTCTTGTTTTCGCTGGAGATTTCGTACAAACTGGTGTTGCTCCACCGTACATAGACGGGGCTGATACCCTGTTCGGAGGTGTTCCCGGTAGTGCTTCTCGCGGAGCTCTGGTAGGTACCGATCTGGATCAAGACGGTCTCAGGGAAGTTTGGGTGACCAGTTATTCAAACGGTGGCCAAGTATTCTGCTTTGAAGAAGCCGGAACGGATACGTTAGCCTTCGTGTGGGCATCTGCCGAAATAACCGCAGATTATTCTTCACCCCGCGATGTGCATACCGGAGACCTGGATAGCGATGGGAAAGGTGAAATCATCTTTCACGTTGGACGCTGGACAGGAGAATCAAACCCTGATGCTGGACTCCATGTTTACGAATGGGACGGTATAAATGATAATGGGTACGGCACAGAAGCCGCCTTTCGTGTGGATTTCATGAATGCTCTCAATGATTCACTTGCTGAATCCCGTGTTGAGGGTTTCTCCGTTGGCGATATTGATGGAGACGGACAGGATGAGATTCTTTTAGCGAATAACGGAACATCCGATCCTGTATGGGGTACTCAGGATGGCTCAACTCCATACTCAAATGACCGATTCATCATTATGTCCGTAAGCGGCGATATTGGCGGATTTGGTGCTACTATTGTCGAAGAATACTCCATGTCACCCCGCGATGTAGACAAAGACGGCGTTAGAGAAAATGCCCTGGGTGGTGGAAGTCCTCAGGACATTATTATCTGTGACACAGATGGTGATGGTAATTTGGAGGCAGCCTGTTTCTCCTGGAATAATCTGGCTGTGTTCTTTATTGAAGCAACCGGTCCTGATGCTTACACCATTGGCGACACAACATACAGAAAACTCGGGATTTCCGATGACTGGACTCTGGGTGCTTCAGCTGCTGATAATGACGGCGACGGAAAAGACGAAGTCTATGTTACCGGTTACTATGATGGAAGCTTGTTTGTGATCACCGACTCTGATGATGATGCCACGAGCCTTGATCAAACAGGCGGCCCTGGTGACTGGACCGGCAATAGTGAGATTGCTATAATTCACGAATTTGGTGGTGGCGGCGGATTTGGTACTTCAACCGGCGCGGGCCCTACAAATTCGGGCATGGGTGGAGTAATTCATGGTGGAACAGCCGGTGTGAGCGACATTAACTTGTTTGAACTTGCCGCTGGAGGAAACCCACTGGATTCTTTAAGTTGGACTCATAGCTCTTATGCTCTTGACGATGCAACTTCCGGTTGGAGTTTCAAAGCTAAAGCGTGGTTTCCGGGAACGGGAAATGCAGATTACGTCGGAGTTCTATTGCCTTACCAAGCTGTCAATGATACTCTTGATAGTGGTGAGCTCGATCCAGCTGGAAACCGTGTCTTTCGTCTAGCTGAATGGGATGAATCCGTTACCGTTCGAGATATCACGTTCATCATGCCGGAAGATTACAAACTGGCACAGAACTTCCCGAATCCATTCAACGCCACGACAAGGATTGAGTACAGACTTCCTCTTCAGAACACGATTTCTCTGACTATTTACAATATGTTGGGGCAGGAAATTGTGAAGCTTGTTGACACGGAGTATCAACGTGCAGGCAACTACTCTGTCTTATGGAATGGCAAAGATGCAAACGGTATGAATGTTACAAGCGGCATGTATATCTATGCGCTGAAGTTTGGAAACTTTGAAAAGTCCAAACAGATGATGTTGCTTAAGTAAATCTTAACTAACCATAAAAAAAGCCCCTTGATCCAAGGGGCTTTTTTTATTTATAAAATGAAGGAATAGGTAATGAAAGTTGCACTGTCAAAAGTTGATTTAAGTACAATTTAAATCTATTTTCACGTTCATTAAAACTATTAACGTTAAATTTCATCCGATTTAGTTATCTTAGATGCAAACCATTAAAAAATTGTGTTCATTTTCATTACTGATAAAAAATGATAATTATACTAAAGAGATTAGGACTTTTCTTGGCAATCTGTTCGTCCCTTCTTCCTCAACAAAATAAAGAATTCCGTGCTACATGGGTGATTACCTGGGATCACATAGACCGAAATGCTCCAGCTCACATTAATAAGGCACATGTCCAAACGATCATGGACAACCATAAAGAAGCTAACATGAACGCGGTGCTGTTTCAAGTCCGTCAAGGTGGGACAGCTTACTACACATCGTCCTATGAACCGTGGGGATATTATGCTGGGTATCAGTATCCAGGGTATGATCCTTTGGAGTATGCAATTCAGGAAGCACACAAACGAGGTTTAGAACTCCATGCGTGGTTCAATGTTTTTCAGTGTTCCAGTACTTATGAAGGTGCTCCAGCTGCAGAACACCCCGAATGGATTTGTCGTGATCAGGATGGTTACAGTATGGATTCTTATCGCTCCTTATCCCCGGGCTTGGAAGATGTCCGGGCGTACACTATTGATGTGGCTATGGAAATCGTCAATAATTACGATATAGACGGTCTTCATCTGGATTATATCCGTTGGAATGAACATTCCAACAGTCTGCGTGGAGAAGTAAGCCATGAAAAAGAACTACAAAGGATAGACGGCATTATTAGCGACGAAGAGTTAGAAGCACTAAACAATAACCGTTCCGGAAGGTATCTTTATGACTATCTGCATCCATACTCGGCAGGGGTACCCGACGGCTTTTCCTCATGGGAAGAATGGTGGCGCGGGTCAGTCACTGAGTTTGTTAACACTCTTCACGACTCTATTCAAGTTGTAAAACCACACGTTCGCCTTTCTGTGGCCGCTTTGGGAAAATATAACTGGTCGGGATGGCAGGGATACGGCTCCGTCTATCAGGATGCCGCTTTATGGTTCAATGAAGGATATATTGATCAACTCATGCCTATGCATTATCACTGGTACAGTGCGGAAAGCTTTTACGGAATGTTGGAGGGTAATTGTCCAGAATGCTGGGGGCAATATATTCAACCCGGTATTAATGACGGACTTCTATTCACCGTGGGTCCCGGTTCATACATCCTCGAAGAATATAATGTCTGGGATAATCATGATCCGATAGTGGAAACTTGCCGTTCCATTCCATGGGTTGACGGATTTCAGTTTTTCAGCTATAGATCCTGGGATGATCGTAATTACTGGTATTCCGCCGGCAACTCCTTTTTCAGCAAGCAAACAAAGATAAGAAATATTCCGGGCAACTACGGGTCAACGCCTGACGCTCCCAGTCTTATATTAACCTACATCGATTCGGTTACTCATGACCTTACGGTCATACCATCCAATGCCAATGAAAACAGATGGTCAATTCTTTACCGCTCAAAAAAAGAGCTAATCAACTCTGATGAATCTGAAATCATTGATATCCAATTTGGAGGTGAACCCTACACGATCCAAACAGGTTTTTCAAATGTCCAAGATTCTACTGCCCTGTACATTGCTACTAAAGCTGATCGATTCTGGAATGAATCTGACCCATCCAATATTGTATTCGCAAGCAGAACCCCCTTACCCGCTGCCTATTCACTCGGTTATAACTTTCCCAATCCATTTAATTCTACAACAATCATTCCTTTCTCGCTTCCAGATTTGGGTTTTGTTCAACTGGATATTTACGATTTAGTTGGTCGCCACGTAATATCACTTGTAGATAATCCTTTTATTCCAGGTGAACATACCATTATTTGGAATGCAAGACATAAAACAGGATCTCCAGTTTCTTCTGGTGTATATATTTGTAAGTTAAGTGTTAATGAATACATGCAAGCTAGACCTATGATATATATAAAATGAAGTGATGTACAAAACCCACACACATGCTTGGGGTCTGTCTATTGTCCTTGCTATAGCATTGGAGGTTACCTCACTTTCGGGGCAGGTCTCTCTGCAGAATCGTACTCCCCTTGACATACAAGAAGGAGCTCAGCTTCTGATTTCACGTTCTGGAGATATTGTGGGCTACTGGACAGATCATGAGATCTCTCTTGGACTAACTACCTTGAAGTATGAAAACGAACGATTACTGAAGGTTTTTACAATCACTTCTTATGGGATTCAGCAGTTCGTGATCATCACTGCTAAACAGCCGGTCCAGTTCTCTTCCCAAGTCCTTGCCATCACCGTCTTGACCGGTGAAGGGAAAGATGTTTACTCCTGGCTGATAGATGTCCCGTGGGACTACGCTTTCCCTTCCGTTATTCCCGTTAAAGGAGGAGACCGCATCGTAATCGCTGACCCGCAGAGTCAAAAAGTAAGTCTTACAGGGAAGAACATTAACTATTCCCTTTTTCAAGAGACAGATTGGAGCCATGAGAAAGTACTTGCCGCAGCACCCTCCTCCCCGACTCATGTTTACCTGGCGGGAATGAAATCAGCTGCTTTGGATGAATCGGACAATGTTGTACTGTTCTCCTGGAATCTGGATGAGTCACCTGTTGAAATAACAGAGCTACCGCTTTCCATCTTGCGGGATATCTCCATTACCACCGATGGTTTCGCCGCTGTCTCCGGAACAGTAACAACGGGACAAGAGTACCATCAAAAACCAAGGCTTATCCTACTATCTCTGAAAGATCTCATCTTCAAAAGCTATGAAATTCTTCCCAAGGAAATGATGTGGGTGGATGAGAAATTATTTGCGGCAGACAGCCGGCGACTGATTGTTCTGCAACCAAGTAGTGACAAACCGGTGATGGAGTATCAATTCCCCTCCAGAGTTATCCCACTGGAACTTTTTACAGCAGGTTCATCTTTCCATTTGATGTATGCCAAAGACAGCCGCTACATTGAAGGTAAACTCTCGCTGGGGAACATCGGCATATATTCTGTCGATCTACAGACTCTTGTCCATGCAGAGATTTCAGTAAGCCAGGATTACCACAAAATTGTGAAATTTCTACCTGTCGAGGATGGAAAGTTTTTCCTACAACTTGACCGAGAACTCTTGGAATTCAGTGCTGAATAGGTTGATCCTATGAGCAGACTCAAAACAATAACGTTCGCTTTCATTGTTGTTAATCTTCAGTTACTGTTGGCAGATTCTTACAACTGGCCGTGTGAACCGTTCGATGAACAGCATTGGATTAACGGCACCTTCTGTGAAAACCGGGAAGGATCATCCGGGTCCATCGATCACTTTCACGATGGTGTGGACATGCACCTATCTGCCGGTGGCCAAGTGTACTCTGTTATTAATGGAACTATCACTAGCATCGGTTGGCCGTCAGATTACGGGATTAACTCTTGGGTTCGGGTAGGACGCTATGCTTATGTACATGTAAATCCTGCATCAGGAATCTCTGTGGGAGATCCAATCACTGCATTTGAGACTGTATTGGGTACCACTAACGATTGGAATCACATTCATTTCAAGGATGGCCAACCTGGCTCTGAGATCAACGCCCTGCGGGATGGCGGTGGTCTGGATCCATTCGAGGACCCTTACGAACCCGAAGTGATGAATATCCGCTTTTTCCAGGATGGCACCACAAACCAATTCACTGATAACCGTGTTTTCGGACTGGTGGATATTGTCAGTCAGGCTGCGGATCTAACCGACATGGGTCCTTACGGTGGAAACAACGGAATGTACAAAATTGGTTTCGATATCATTGATCAGAATGACAGCATCGTGGCAGGACCAAGAATCCCCTACCAGTTTGATGAAATCCCACCCAGCGATTCGTACGTCCACAACGTATTCCACGAAGGTTCCAGTACCAGCACATACCACTATATCGTCTCCAATCACTTGGCCAACAACGGTTCTGTGAACGTCACCGATTGGGAACAGGGATTCTATACAGCCAGGGTTTTCACTTGGGATACGAGAAACAATGTTGACACTTTGACTGTAGAATTCGAAGTGACGGAACAGGACAATGAAGCTCCTGTAGTGCCCACTCTTCTCTCTGTCCTAAGCGAAGGCGAGGGATTCCGCATCCGCTGGCTGCCAAACACGGAGGAGGACTTAGCCGGCTACCACCTCTACTTCAGCTACGACATGGAGACTTGGACCAGCAATCATGATGAATCAGTCCTGACCGATACCACTTCTGAACTTATAGTCCCGTCTTTCCCACAGGACATGGTCATCTACTTCAAATTGACGGCGGTGGACAATGCTCCTTTCCCAAATGAGAGTGAACAATCGGATATTTACGGGTTGCGGTTAGGGAATCCAAATGAACAATTTGCCATCATTGATGCCTATGACAGAATAGGCGGTGCCTGGACAGAATCAACACACCCGTTTGTTGCTCTTCTTGGTCAGAGGTTAGACAGAATCGGGCTTCCATTTGGTACGGTTAATGACGATCTATTCGAACTGGATACCACTTATTATTTGCCTCCAGGAAAGATCATCTACACACTGGACGATACTGATCCTCTGCCCTCCCCCCTAACGGAGCAATTGCTTAACTCCTTTTTTAACGGCACTTGGCTTATCGGTAGCTACCTCTTGGAAGGTCTCAACTCCGATTCGTTGGGGCAATTATATGTAGAGGAACTGGGAATTATTCTCGGTCCCTCAGCTGCGATACCTGACACGATGACCGGCTTGTGGGGACGCACCTTTCAGATGGATACCTCATGGTACGCACTGGACTCTCTAAACACCGCTGAAATCGACCCAAACAGTGGATCCACTATTTTGGAAGATAGTGAGGGACACTCCTTCGGCGTGCAGGCTTATCAGTTCCTGTATACTGCCCCACCGCCTGAGTTGCTTTTTGGCCCTGTACCGGATGATGAACTGATGGTGGAAATCACTCAGTGGCTCCTGGAAGATTTGCAAGTTACAGGAGAGCCATTTCTCCCAAACCACTTCTCAATAGATGCCTATCCAAACCCTTTCAACCCCAGCACCACCATCCGTTTCAATTTACCAGCAAACGGTAAAATCAGGGTGACGGTCCATGACATCCTCGGACGGGAAGTAGAAGAAATAATCAGTGGTAAAATGGTGAGTGGTAAGCAAGAAATTGTGTGGCATACGGATGGGACAGCCAGTGGAGTGTACATCCTAAAAGCTGATTTTAATCCTTTAGGCAGTGGAGAAACTTTTCAGTTGACCAGAAAACTGTTGCTGCTGAAATGAAATACAAGAGATTCATCTTCCTTTGGGTCACTTGTTTATTTTTCTTTTCCGGATGTGTTCCTACCCATCCGGTGGTTACTGAAACGGGTCAATTCAAGTATATCAAGAAGATCAATAGGATAATTCGTGATTATGGATTGCAGACCAATATCGGGATCAAGGTAGTCTCACTGAAGTCTGGCAAGACCCTCTACGCTCTAAATTCCGACCGTTTATTCACTCCCGCTAGCAATAACAAACTCTATACCAGCCTTGGAGCCCTTATTCTGCTGGGTATGGACTACTCCTTCGAAACGTCCGTCCATCACGACAGTACTTTTCTAGTTTTGAAAGGCGGCGGAGACCCGGATCTGACCCTTAGTCAGCTTGATTCACTGGCTGCTGTCGTGGCCAGCCGCGTCAAGTCTGTAGATATGCTCATTCTTGATGATACACATCTCGATTCCATCCCCCTTGGCGAAGGGTGGATGTGGGATGAGGGACCTTGGTGGTACGCCGCACAGATAAGCGCACTGAGTGTCAACGACAACGTGGTGGACTTCATCGTTTCGCCAGGATCCGCAGGAGCATCGATTGAAGTGACCCTGTCCCCTGAAACAGATTATATTTCAGTCATCAATAACTCCGTCACTGTGAACGATACCACGGGATTCCATGAATTGAAGATCGAGCGAAACTGGCTTCATGAAACCAACGATTTCCTGATCACTGGAAATCTGATGGATACAACCTCCGTGGATACGCTCTACAGGAATATAGAAGACCCAACTATGTTTACCGGAACCGTGTTCAGAGAAATTCTGGAAGTACGCAACGTTCCAGTGAAATCTATTGAAAAAGGCAATTTACCGATAGATTTTAGAGTCTTAGCAAGTCACAGATCAGCTCCCCTGTTTGAGTCAGTAACTAACATGATGAAAGAGAGTGACAACTTAACAGCTGAACTGCTGATTAAGACCATGGGCCGTGAGAACAGCGGCACACAGGGTACCTGGAAGAACGGTCTGATAGCTATCAAAACTTTCTTGAATGATGAGGTAGGCATCGACACTACAAGCCTTCGCATAGCTGATGGTTCGGGTGTATCGCGGTACAACTTGACCAGTCCGGCGCAACTGGTTAAGCTCCTTAAATTTGCTTACGAAAGAAAGGACATCGGAAAACCGTTTCTGACTACTTTTCCCGTAGGCGGCTGGGACGGAACACTCCAAAAACGTATGGAGTATTCCTCCGCAGATCAGCGCATTCATGCAAAAACAGGAACGTTGGCAGGAGTCAGTTGTCTGTCTGGTTATGCCTTCACAAAGAACAATGAACCTCTCGCTTTTTCCATTATGATGAACGGATATGTAGGCAGTGCAAAACCGTACAGGAAACTCCAAGACGAAATCTGCAGGATACTTGTCGATGATTGAATCTCTCAAGCTTGTCGCCAGAACCGTCACCCTTTTGCTGATTGTTTTGTAATCAGGCGGTCAGGATTTTTCGGGACACAACCAGCACCATCATAACTATGGAACCGCACTTCCTCGGCAGTGTATCAACAATCGTGGCGGAGGACCGGAACAGTGGAACCATCGTAACTATTGAACTCGAATAGCATCATTAAACCGCATCGTCTGCCTAAGGGCGGTACTATTGGTATCGCCTCTCCGGCAAAATGGATGGCTGAGGATAGGCTCAAAATCGCTGCTAAAGTCTTGATTGATGCCGGCTACCGTGTGAAGTTCGGGTCGGCATGTCATCTCCGGGAGAACCAGTACGCCGGCTCCACGGAACAACGCATTCGCGAGCTGGAGAACCTGTTCGCTGATCCTGAGATTGATGCTATCATCTGTGCACGGGGTGGCTACGGTTCAATCCGTGTGACGGACAAACTTGATTACTTAATAATTCGGGAAAATCCCAAGATTTTTGTGGGCTTCAGCGACATCACCGCCCTCCACTGCTCCTTTCAGCAAGAGTGCGGACTCACTACCTTCCACGGTCCTATGCTGTGGAACTTTGAGGAGTCCACTGATCCTTTCACACTCAGCAATCTTCTGTATGTCATGAGTGGTGATGATCCTGCTGAGCTGGAGTTCCCGAAGAACCTACCACCCATTGTCTTACGGGAAGGAACAGTATCGGCCCCCCTCTTCGGCGGTAATCTGACCCTTCTGACCAAGATGATCGGCACACGCTGGGATTTTGATACAGAAGGAACGATTTTATTTGTGGAAGATATAGACGAGAAATATTACCGCACCGACCGGGACCTTCTACACCTGAAGCGGGCTGGAAAGCTCGATGGGATTGCTGCCCTAGTAGTGGGACAGATGACAAATATCGAGGACGAAGAAATTCCCTTTGGCAAGTCTGTAGATGAAATTGTGATGGATATATGCGGCGATGGCGATTATCCCATTGTCTCCAACTTCCCGTGCGGTCACGGCCGCCATTTAGCCACTCTACCGCTGGGCATCCCAACGCGCCTTGCGGCTGTTGATAGTAACGTATCGTTTAAACTGTTGGAACTGGCGGTAAGCTAACTAATCCGCCAGCGGGGGCCTTCATCATTTCGGTCTCACATTCACGGCTTTATCGCCCTTCATGTCAAAATCGACATCGAATGCTACTCGTTGACCCGGTCGAAGTCCTTTGTTCTGGAGATCCACTCGCAATCCGCGAGCATGAACAAAATAGTCTTCACCGTCATCTCCGTAAATAAACCCGAACCCTTTGTATCTGTCGTATTCCTTTACTGTCCCTTGCTTCATAATGTATCCCTTAACTTTTTGTTGCTGTAAAATTCACAACCTCGCTGAGGGAACTTAGAATGGGGACACCGCAAGCTTCGAGCTTTTCTCGTCGATGGTGGCCGCTCAGAACCAGAACACAATCAGCGCCAATGGCCTGGGCCACTTCATGATCATGCACGGTATCACCCACGAAGAGAACTTCGTGAGGACCGTAATGCAGCTCGTCCATCCACGCTTTGCCGATCTCGACTTTGCTGTGAGCATAATGATTGTCCAAGCCCATGACCTTCAGGAAGGTGTCGCTCAACCGGTGATACTCCACCATTTCATAGAGTGTGGTCTGCAGAGAGGCAGATAGAAGCGACTGAGTAAGCTCTGCTTCCCGGACACTCTTCAGTACCGCCTTTGCACCCTTCTGCAGATTTACTTCATGACGGCGCTTTTCGTAGTTATCGATGAATTCTGTTCCCACGATCTCGAAAGACTCTTTCTCGAAATCAAAGCCCAGCCGCACGTAGTAGTCAATCACCGGAAAGTTAAACAGCTCCTGATATTGCCGTAGGGAGATGGTCGACATGTTCCGTCGGGAGAGGACACCGTTTATGACGTCCAAACAGAGCCAGGCATCGTCAAGCAGTGTGCCGTTCCAGTCCCAGATGATGTGCTTATACTTTGACCTTTCCATCAGTTCAGCAAGCGAGTTTAATACTGTCCATTGACCCTTCACAGGTTAAATTCTCCGTTACAATTACCATTATGAAGAACTACATCCAGATCGCCGGTGTTCACGATGAAGCCGATACCGAAATTCTAACTGCCGCCGGTGCAGACGCCATCGGATTTCCGCTCCGCCTCGATGTGCACAACCCATACCTGTCAGAAGCAGCCGCACGAGACATCATTCACTCCCTCAACGGTAAAGCCACTCCCGTCCTGATCACTTATCTCGATCAGGCGAAGGAGATCATGGAGTTCTGCAGCTATCTGGGTCTGAAGTGGGTACAGCTCCATGGCGATATGGCTGTTGAACAAATCGTTCGTATCAAAACGGCAACACCTAAGCTCTCCATTATCAAGAGCTTGGTGGTTCGAAAGGATAATCTCGCTCAACTGGAAGAAAGCATCGAAGACTACTCCCCGCATGTGGACGCTTTCATTACCGACACATACGATCCCGCTACCGGAGCTACGGGAGCTACCGGTTTCACACACGATTGGAATATCAGCCGCAGATTGGTGGAACTGTCTGAGCATCCGGTCATCTTGGCAGGTGGACTCCAAGCCGAAAATGTCGCCGAAGCAATTCGGGAAGTTCAGCCGGCAGGAGTGGATGTACACACGGGTGTCAAAAACAGAAAGATGAGGAACAATCCCACCAAAGTAAACAAATTCATTTCAAATGCTCTAGAAGCATTCAATGAGGACTTAACATAATGAAGAAATTACTGCTGACTCTCTTATGCCCTCTTTTGCTGATAGGCGGAGATACGCTTACCATCGCTTTCTGGAACGTGGAGAACCTCTTCGACCTGGAAGATGATCCCCGGAAGAGAGATGAAGAGTTTTCCTTGGGAGGAAAAAAGGGAGTGACTCAGAAAATCTACGATCTGAAACTCGCTCACTGTGCGGAAGTACTGGCTGACCTAAATGCAGATATAGTAGGACTTTGCGAGGTGGAGAACCGCTTTGTCCTGGAAGAGCTCAATCGGGAGTTCATCGGGCGAAACTATGACATTGTGCATTTTGAATCTCCCGACCACAGGGGGATAGACTGCGCCCTTCTTTACGACGCGAAAATCCTGACAGTTTTAGATGCCAAAGCGATAAAAAATAGAATGTCAACAGGGAAACCCACTCGAGATATTCTATATATAAAGGGGGAATTCGAAAGTGAAGTTATACATATTTTTGTAAACCACTGGCCATCTAACTACGGCGGCAAAGAGCAGGCCATACCAAAACGGGCGGAGACGTCCCTCTTGCTCAGAAAGCATGTAGATGAAATTCTTACAGCTGACCCGAGCGCAGAAATAGTGATAATAGGTGATTTGAACGAAGGTCCCCTGGATGACAATGTCCAGAGTCTGCTGTCTCGCCGGGCAGAAAATCCGGTCTTCCGCCTCCATAATCTCATGACCCCGTTCATGGGCAAGCCCAACGTGGGAACTTACGTTTACCGCGGGGAAGATGAGATTATCGATCAGATTATCGTCAGCCGGGGATTGATGCAGGAAGAAGGACTCATCGTAGTAGAAGGATCTACCGCAATACTCGACATGCCGAAGTACCGCCAGCAGTCAGGTAACTACCGGCACTATCCGTACCGCTTCTGGGCGGGGAACAAACTGTTAGGCGGTTACTCAGATCACCTGGCGGTGAAGGTCGCCATTATAGCCCCATAAACATCAGTTTATTGCGTGAGGCGTCACGAGCTGAAAAGGGGCAATTTCAGCTTCGAACGATTTGCCGTCATCGAAGAACATTTCGTAGTGACCTTTCATGACTCCGAATTCTGTCCGCAATGGACAAAAGCTCGTATAATTAAATGACTGACCTTTCTCCAGCCGGGGCTGATAGCCCACAACTCCCGGTCCTCTCACCTCCTCCACATGGCCCACTCCATCCGTAATGTGCCAATAACGATTTTTGAGCGTAACAGGATGATCAGAGTGATTAATGATCGTAATATGATAGGCAAAGAAAAATATTGGTCTATCCGGATCTGACTGTTCAGGGACGTATCGGCTAACCACCTTAACTTCCAAACCTCGTGTAATCGCTTCCGACATAGGGAGAGAAAACTACTGAAAGATTAACTCGTATCGCAAATGATTAATGCAAATATGGAGCACATCAGAAAAAATACACTTAGCCTATTCATAATGATCATATAAGCCGTGGTTATTTTATTAGAACCATTTTTCTGGTTCGCACAAAATCATTGCTTTCAAGTCGGTAAAAGTAGACTCCAGAACTCACTAACATATCTAAATCATTAACCCCATTCCAAATAAATTTGTTTTCCCCAATACTACTTAACCCGGAATAAAGCCTTTTTACCTGTACGCCGTTGATATCATAGATACTTAGATTTACATCAGTGGTTGACGGAACATCATAGAAAATCGTGGTTTGAGAATTAAATGGGTTCGGATAATTCCCCAGTGTAAAAGATTCGGGAATGGATTCTTCGCTCCCGTCATCTCCAGAATCAGCTGTTTCGCTAAAAGTGAACCCTTCAATATTGTAACCTTCCTGGACAGTCATTAGTTTCAGGTATTGCGGTTCATCACCAATAATTACATCTGGGATAGTCATCGTTTCCCAAGCCCACCAGCCACCGGTATTTGGCACAGAAAAAACGCCTAAATTGGTTCCATTGAGTTCCAGGAAAAATATCCCACCGCCTACATTGCTGGATACCCTGAACAGTAAATCGTAAGTACCGGCAGTCACATCTTCTATGGTATAGCCGATCCACTCCCCAACAGCGGTCCAGCCCACATTATAGGGTAGACCATTTTCATCGCCGTTAGCTTCAATATCAACACCATCATTTCTGTAGGACCAACCCCAATTATAACCACCGTTTCCAGTATTCATATAATCCTCATCAGTGTAGGCAACATTTCGCGCACCAATATCATAATCAACCGCTGCGATTGTGCCCGGTATGGAATGAGCTGTTACAGGAAAGGGTGATTCACCATATGTTGGGTCCATTAATGCAGGAATAACACCCGGCCTGGATTCACAATTTTCTATAGCTAAGCTGATAGCCATACCAAACAGGGCGGCCTGGGCATATTCTGTACTTGGCTCGCTCCCGTTACCGTTCCAGTAATCAAGAATATCCTGATATTGAGGTGTAATAATGGCTGAAAGAGGGCTTGTTATTTTTTCCAGTTTTTTATGAGTCCACCAGTTCCACCCTATATCATTTGATTCGCAAAGTTGAATGACTTCATATCCCCAGTGATTTGAGTTCTCCCCTGTTTCCCCCAACCAAAGTGGAATATTATAAGTATTACTCATGCTAATCAAATATTGGATGGTGCCCTGCGTTACATCATTCCAGTATTTATGAAAAGAATAGGACATATTTGCATCCCAGGGCGGTGTCAAAGAAGTAAAATCGGTTGCATACCAATTACCTTCTATAAAGACAATATGATTCGTATCTACTTCCCGGATCGAATTGGTAATATCAACGTACAACTCTCTTAAATCTTCGCTGCTGATTCCGTCGGGCAATACAGGTTCGTTAATGAGATCATATCCACCGATTAGGGTCTCATCGGCATAATATTCAGCAATGGAATGCCAAATCTCAATGGTATGCTCTTTATATCCATCCTCAAGCCATAAGCGAGCCACACCATCACTGTCACTAAACTCACCATTATTTTGTCCACCGGGAGCACAATGCATATCCAAAATAATATGCATGTTATAAGGTGCACTCCATGACAAAAGTGAATCAACAATATCATAACCGAATTGATTTACTTCACCAGGCGATGGTGAGAATTGCTTGTAATGGAACGGAATTCGAATAGAATTAAATCCCCATTCTGCAATCTGATCAATATCCGCTTGTGCTACATAATTTTCATGATAAAGAACCCAAAATTCTGCTGCGAGATCAGCCCCAAGCAAAGCTTCAATTTTATTTTCGATCTCTGTGGGTGAACCATATCCTGGTATGTTGAGCATATAGCCTTCTGGAACTAACCACCCGCCTAAACCCAAACCCTTTAAAATAACTGGACTACCTTCACCATCAACAATATTCCCGTTTTCGACATGTAAAAATCCCTGTGAAAAAAGAATATTTAAAAGGAGGATTGATCCAATAATTATTCGCATGCTATACATGCATTAAAACAAAACGGAGTAAAACATTTGACATAAAGGTTTGTAAAATATGCATTATTATTTGAGCAATACCATCTTACCCACGCTGGTATGGTTACTCGTCCTAATTTGATACAAGTACAAGCCTGCACTTACGGGTCTGCCAAAGCTATCCGTCCCATCCCATGGTACAGTTTTATATCCAGCGTCTTGTGTAGTATTTACAAGCCGGTTTATTTCTCTACCCATCAAATCGCAGACCGTGAGTGTTACGTGGGTTTGTTCTGGTAAAAAGTAGCATAGGGTTGTAGCGGGATTGAATGGGTTGGGGTAATTATAGTGAAGATT
>JYMV01005034.1_pt1 | contig 15079 bp, 14 predicted proteins | sample 338911 | NCBI WGS metagenome assembly JYMV01 (sample SAMN03354496, study PRJNA234377) | hydrothermal vent metagenome | biome: Deep sea; feature: Hydrothermal plumes at the Eastern Lau Spreading Center, Western Pacific Ocean; material: Seawater | place: Tonga | collected 2009 | depth 2000 m m
AATGTTGGTATTACTCCCGACCTTTTCGAAAAAGTTGATGGAAGCAATTCCTACGAGGTAATGATGCGGATTGCGCTTGGCATGGAGCCTGGCTTTGTCCGCGGACACGGGCAATTCAGAATTGCAGCGAGCTGCGTTTTGCGAACTTTTGATGATCAGATCGTAAGGCAGGTCCCTGATCAGGACAATATCAAGAGTGTCGAGGACAGGTTTCCTGGCGCAATGGTGCAGGTAATTGCCACCAAAGGGAAGAAACTTTCCGATCAGTTGCAAGACGCTCATAGCTATCGATACGGTTTGATAAACATGGGCGCCGATTCGGAAGACGACCTTGTGCGCGATTTCGAGAACGCCTCAAAAATGCTCAACTATCAGCTCGAACCAGTTTAAATGTTCGAAAAATTGGATACACTTAGAGGCGATACAACCTGTTGTCCTAGCTATTCACGGCGTCCTTTCTACAAAATTCCGCTGCTCTCGATTGGTAGAAATGAAACGAGTTCTCTTAACGGTTAACCCCGGACTTATCGAGGGAAAGCGTTTTCAGACAGTCCGCTCCATGGTCACTGGATTGCACGACAAATGCGATCTGTTTCTGCTTCCAATTTCCGAATACGACTTCAAGAAAAACCGTGTCAATGCATATCGCCGAGTTGCGCACGGGAAGTTCGAACGGCACGGCTGGATAAAACCGGAAGCAGATGTCTGGATCGTCTACACTGATGGCTACTGGATTGATCACGAAGAGCTTGGATTCAAACATCGGCGTGACTTTTTGAATGCGCAAATCAACATGCATGAAAACGCCGAGCAGCGCGGCAAGATAAAGCAGTTGATCAACACGGCCGAAGCCGAGAGACACTGCCTCAAATCTTGGTTTAGCGAACTTGATGCTCAAAAGTGGGGAGTAATACCAACATTCAAGTTTTCGAATTGGAGTGAAGTACACGACTTCTTGAAACGCGAAAAGAAGATAGTCGCAAAACCGAATTGGGGCGGCGGGGGTGAAGGCGTTCGGAAGCTTGAATCCGAGGAGGATTTGAACAACTTTCGCGAACAAGTCAGCGAAAAGGAACAATCTCTGCAACTCGATTACTGCTTCCAGCCTCTCGTGTCCGGCCCGGAAAAACGGCTCTGGTACGTCAACGGTGAATGTGTGGGCGGACGCAAAGTATTCGGCAGGCACACGCCTTGGTCAGAGCATAGAAACGATCGTCGGACCATCACATACTTCGCTCCCAAATCAAAAGAATTTACTCAAGACCTCGAAAAAGCAAACAAGCTTTGCAAGAAATCTGGACTGACAATCGGCTCCATCGACTTTATCGGCAATGACATCAATGAAATCAACGGCGCCGGAACTACATTCATGCAGTATGATGGAATGACAGTCATCACAGACGCCCGCAAACCGCTGATCGATTTTCTAATAGCTGCAGTCACAGAGTAAGTATGTACAGGTTCACCGCTGTAGGGTCGACGCCATGCGTCGACCACATATTGCAAAGTTCGATGCATGGCGTCTACCCTACAATAGAATCCAGCTGCCAACCAGATGAAGAGAGTGCTACGGTTAACTGAAGTCATACGTAAGTATTCTTCAAATGGGAGAATATGACCGAGATCGAGGTTCCAAGAAAAACATGCATGGAATGCGGAACAAAGTGCGAGCCGCTCGTTTTGGTCTGTCCAAGCTGTAAGTCTGTTCTACCGGATGGTGACTTACCTTCCAAAAGCCTCGCTTCTTATGAGATTCCTCCAGAAGTAGCACCTTCTAGATTGCCTTCCGCGATTGGTTCCGGAAGCACATCAGGAGACGTCGCAATTGGAAAAATCGCGATCTTTCTTGGCGTTCTGGCTTTCGTAATCTTGTATCTTTCCAGCGTTCAGAAATAGAGTTGGACTCACGTAAGGCCTTTTCGCAACTCAGCGCACTAGCTTTGCGCGAACCAGCGAGTCGAAATAAGCGGCGATGGCTTTGCCGAACTGTGGCCCCTTCTTTGAATAATTCGCATATATCGATGGATTCAACAACTCAGCCTCGACAAGCTTGGGGCCACTATCAGTGGTGACAAAGTCTATTCGGCTGAAATGAATCGGACAGCCAAATGATTCATAGACATTCAATAGATTGGCGCAATAATCCAACTCTTCTTTCGTGGGTTCATAAACAGCCACTGTTCCTCCCAGAGATTCGTTGCAGCGGAATTCATCAGTGTTCTCTTTACTCGGCTGTTTGATAACAGCATGCTGAAACTCGAACCCAAGATACGCGAGACTCTTTTCGCCTTGTCGAATCTCTTTCATGAATTCTTGGGCAATATACTCGCCTTCCTTTCCTTCAATTACTTTCAAATCATCGACAGTTCTCGCCAGCAAAACTCTATTGCCTCGCTCACCAAATAGTGGCTTGATCACACATGGAAGATTCTTCTTAAGGCGTTGTTCCAAAGCATCTTCGATAGTGTACGGATGCCCAACAGCGACGCCCCTCTCCTGTAACTGGAACAAATAACTCTTATTGATGTTGTGCCTGATCGTCTTTGGGTCGTTCACAACAACTGAAATATTTTTCTCGAACGCTGAAACCATCGCAAAGAAGCGAGGCATGTCGAAATAAAAGCCTTCCATTTTGTACACAAACGCGAGTGCAAACTCAGACAGTGCAAGCGGTTTTACAAATCGCGATTGCTGGTAGTCGAACATACGATTGAATTGAACTTTCGCGGGATCCGGCTCGTTTTCCAAATCGAGATCTCGCCAATTCACGAAATAGACGTCATGTCCGATTTCTCTGAGTCCGGCAGCAAAATCAAAACAATCGTTTTCGTCAACCGGATAGCGCACGGCAAAATGACTATCGGTGCTCGCACCTACTTCTTCTGCCAAAGTGAGCAGTATGTTTGGCAATCAAAACTCCTTTGACGGTCGATGTCGCACATCAACCGGACGACGCATGCGTCGCCCTTACGTTTTTGACGCTACACTCCAGCCGCAGTCGATCTTCGGGTTGATACGAACCTTCCCGCTTGTGCTTTGCTCAACCCGTTGCGCGAACAATTGATTGCAGACTGCGCGATCACTCGCATCGGATCTACGACGGGGACAGGGAGAGAGTCAGGCTCCACCACTAGAGAAATTTCAGTACATGCCGTGACGACCACTTCTGCACCGCGTTTTGCCAAAGAATTTCCTACCGCAACCAAATTCTCTTTTGCTGTTTCTTTCTTACCGGCCTTGATGCCGTCAGGTCCATAAATTGCGGACATTACCAATTGCTGTTCAATTTCATTCGGTCTCAACCCTTCGATGCCCCAATCGGAAAATGGGCGCGTGTAAAGCCCCGTCTCCAAAGTCGGTGTGGATGCAAGCAATCCGACAGACTTCGCACCAGGGAAATCCTCGACAATCTTATCGACCGTCTCCTGAATCATGTCGAGTACCGGCACGGAAATTTCGTCGCGGAGGGCACGCAAGTAAAAGTGCGCGCAATTGCAGGGCATAATCAGAAAATTAGCGCCAGCCCGAACGAGGGCACGCGCGGTCTCTACCAGAGCCGGCAAGCAATTCTCCCCCTGCCCGCTAATTGAATCGACTCGGCTAGGGATATTCGGGTTATTGAAACAGATGACTGGAACGTGTTCCCGATCAGATGACGCATTCGCTAATTCAACCATCATCTGCGACAGGCGATTAGCCGCCTCCGGTCCAATACCGCCGATTATTCCTACTGTGAGTGGTTTGAATGACATGACTCGTGTTTTCGCTAAATGCTCATTGAACCCAAATCCGGAGCAGCAAGGCGATTTGGACTTCTTTGAAGGAGTACTTGAGGGAATCTGTCCGGTTCGCTCTGAAACCGGTATGAACTAAGTATATGTATAACCCCCCGGACCACAAGGGAGGGCTAATAACTTGTTACAAAGGTGCCGGAAAGCGCCGCCAATAGGAAGATCTCGGTTGTGCTGTTCCCGCGGGAGAAACCTACGGAAGCTGATAGAATAAGGAGGCGGCAGAAACAGACAGGGCACGGTCAGGCACGATTGATGCAGCCAGAAGAAGAGCAGGCGCTAGAAAAAGTGAAGGCAGGCAGGGTTGCTGCTTCATCCGCCGAATTGCCGGATGCGACATTGCCTCAAGTACTCGAAGCGACAGTCAATACGAATGACAATCAGGACGACACTCGAGTCGATAGCAAGCAAATCGCAAACTCGTTAGGCAACACTTCTCGCCCAAAACTGACGCGCTCGCAAACCGACCTTTCCGGCCAGATTGTATCCGGAAAGTACGCCATTGAAGAAAAGCTGGGCGAGGGCGGAATGGGCTCGGTATTCCAAGCCTATGACGGAATGATGAAGAGGGTTGTTGCGATCAAGCTTCTTAACCAAGACCGCGACGCTTCGCAAGAGACACTGCTGAGATTTCAACAAGAAGCGCAAGCGACCTGTGCGCTCGACCACGTTAACATAGTTCGCGTTCACGACTTCAGTGTCTGCGACATACACGGTCCATACCTGGTCATGGACCTCATCGAAGGCGAGCCGCTCAGCTCCTTGATCGCTCGGAAGCAGAAGTTAGATCCGCATTTCGTAGCGGAAATAATGATCCAAGTTGCAGACGCTTTGCAGCACGCACATGAAAAAGGCGTTGTTCACAGGGATTTGAAGCCCAGCAATATCTTGGTTGCATCGGAGCCAGGCAGTTTGCCGACGGCGAAAATTGTAGATTTTGGAATCGCAAAACTGCAGGACAAAATCGATGATCTCAAACTGACGAAAACAGGGGAGGTCTTCGGAAGCCCCCTGTACATGAGCCCGGAGCAATGCCTGGCAGCTCCGCTCGATCGTCGCTCGGACATCTATTCTCTCGGCTGTGTAATGTACGAGGCTTTGTGTGGAGAACCACCATTCAAAGGGAAGAACTTTGCTGAAACAGTCATAAAGCATACGAAGGAAAAACCTCAACCGTTTCAACAGTCTTTGCAAATTCCTGAAGCGTTGAAGCGAATCGTGTTCTGCGCGCTGGAAAAATCGCCGGATGATCGATATCAATCGATGCAGGATCTGAGAAAAGAGTTGCTGAATTTCAAGCGCGGGCAGTTTGTTCGCGTCAAGCAAAAGAAGCGGTTCTGGAAGATTGCAATTCTCGCCTGTGTGGCCACAGTTCCCCTGACCGTGTTTTTCAGCCTCCGAGACGCAGTCAAAGATCAGCCAGAGTTCATTTCGACGATTTTCATGAAGTACCATGTTCCGCAAATCGTCGAATGGTTTGTGTTACCTGATGATGAAACACGAACGGCACTGAATGCAGTAAAAATTGCAATGCGCAATTATAGAAAACATGAATTCGCGCAAGCGGAAAGTGTTCTCCAAGGGATTATTGAAGCAAATCCGGATTCAAACACATTCCAAAGGCTAACTGCATGGCCCATGGCAAGAACACTGGCGCGCCAGGGCAAATATGAAAAAGCCGAAGAAGTGATCAGGTCAACATACAAAACAGACAAGAAAGTGGCGATGAACCTTCGAATCGTCGGCGTAACATTGCAGTTGCATGACGGACACAATGAGTTTTCGAAGTTCTTTTTCCAGCGATCAATCGATTACTTCAAGAAAGCAAATGATCCTTTAGAAGCGGCACGAAGTCAGTATTTGCTTGCCACCTATGAGTGGCGCGCCGGGCTTCCGAATGACGCGAAGAAAACCTTACAATCAGCAATTCCTGTTCTCGAGACAGACAAAAAGGACGGGAAGTGGATTGTGAATGCAAATAACGCACTCAAAGCCATTGAAGCAGGTCAGCCCCCGCCGCCGCTTAAGCAATAAGGAAATTGAACCCATCTTTTTGGAGAAAACGGCTCACAAGCGGAGCGCACTATCCTGGGAATGGGAAGTGAGAAGATGTGCAAATTCCGGGCGCATTGACGCAACGGTTGCCAGCGCTCTGCTCAAGAAACGATAAGTAGTGAGTGACGAACAGTTTCCGATCAAACTTGCAATCGGGCTTTCATCTTCTCCTACAATAATCAAGGTTGGGAACGCGAACACTCGATAGCGCTTTTGCAAGTCAGCGACAAAACGAGCATTGACACCGAACTGCTTCTGCGTGTCATTGATTCTGACTGGCATAAAACGATCATCGACAAGTGCGGCGACTTGCGTGTTACTCATCGAAGTTGCTTCCATTTTTTTGCACGGGTCGGACCAATCTGCGTAAAACTCCAACAACAAAAGTTTGCCATTCAGCTTCGCTTCCGCCAACAACTCGTGCAGCTGCTCCTGGCTCTTCGGACTAAGCTCCTGCACCGGTTTGGCTGGTGTAGCAGCGACTCTTTTTGCTTCGGCAATCAACTGTTCTTTACTCGGAATTTGCGTCCAAGCAATTGCCTGCGTAGATTTTACCTTCACCGCATTTGGTTGCACTCTGCTCAGCAGAACGTCGCCAATTCTAAGAACAACGAATACCGCCGCCGCCGCAATCAGCCACTTCGGCATATATGAAACTGATTTTTCAGATTTAGGATCCATTGAAGCTTTCCTCTGGGAGCACGGGCAGATCGCCCGCTTCGGTGCAAGTGCAGCTACGAAAAAAACAGCGCACATTCTCGATGACGACGGCCGGGCGATGCATGGCATCGCCCCTACGCTTAACTCGTACCATAGAAAAATTCACGCTTGTTAGTCACATTGACGGCGAAGAGCAGATACACCGATAGCGCGGCAAGGTAAGCAATGAGCGCTCCTGCAGCCGTCGCTGGATTGCTGAGCAAGTCGTATACGTTCACTGTCGGCAAAATGAAATCGGCAATGTACTGCGACATATTGAGCAAGAATTTGGTTGTTTCAATCGACAAATCTTCGAGAGCTTTGCCGCCGGTCGCGACGCTGACCGGTGGGATGGTCTGACCGGCCAACCAGATGTAGAAGGATAAAACTGCAATGATCTGAAAGGCAGGATTGCGGTTTAGCATAGTCAGTATCATTGCTGCGGAAATCAGGGCGGCATCCATGAAACGCTCCAGCACCATACTAAGTAATGCTTGCGCTGTGATTGTTTCTCCAAAGTGCAATCCAATGGCAGCAATCACCAGGTTTTGCAAAGCTGCGAATCCGCCGCCGATAAGTGTGATTGTGATCCACTTGCTGAGAACATACTCGCATCGCGAGATCGGACGAGTGAAAATCAAAGGAAGGTATTCGCCACCGCGACCAGACTGCGTAGCGGTATTACCGGCTAAGCCGAGACACAAAACCATCAGCACAAACGCGACCCCGACCTTACCAGTGAGCATTTCGAACGTTTGAGAATCGGAGGCTCCATGCAGCATTGAGGCAATTTTCATGCCTACTGGCATTACAAATCCAAGCAATATCACATAAAGAAGCTTCATTGGATCGAGGCACGCGGACATCGCAGTAAAACGAACAATCGTGCTATTCATTGTTGATGCCTCCATGTCCTGTTTGGTCGGATGAGCTTGCGTCTGCAAATAGCTCCTCGAGCTTAGCTCGCTCAGGGACAGCTTCTTCAACGGGGAGTCCGCGCTCAATGAGCTTGCGAATGAGCTGCGTTGCCATCTTGTTGTCTCTAACAGAGAAGCGTCCCCAATCGTGGTGGCACTCTTCAATCGAAGCCCTCGTCTCTTTTACAACATCCGAAACAACGGACTGCAGACTTCCGTTCAATTGTGATTCAGGCCAGCGAACCATAAGGAAATAGTTGCTGACCACGCCGGAATGCAAGTCTTCTACAGATGCTATTTTTCCCTGCTTAATAAATGCAACTCGATCGCAAACACGTTCAACTTCATCGAGTTGGTGAGAATTGACGATCGCTGTCATGCCGTCGTCTTGCATCTTCTTCACCAGGTTTCGCACCAGCGTCACGCCTGTCGGATCCAAGCCCAATGTAGGTTCATCCAAGAGTGCGAGTTTCGGTTTTCCAATCAACATTTGAGCAATATTCAAACGCTGCAACATTCCGCGCGAGTATGTTTTCAACCGACGATTCCAAACCGTCTTCGCCAGCTCAACTGCCTCAAGCGCTTCGGAAACCTCCCTCTCTCTATCTCTCTTGTCTCGGCGCGCCAGCCCGTGATGATATTGAAGGAACTGCCGCGCAGTCATCCAATACTCGAAGTCAGAACGCTCCGGCACATAACCGGTAATCTGACGAACCGCCAGCGAATCCGCCGGCTTGCCGAATATCTTGACCGTGCCAGAGTCAGGGCGCAGAAGCCCGAGCAGACAGCCAATCAATGTCGTTTTTCCTGCGCCATTCGGTCCGATCAACCCAAAAATCTCACCTTGCTTGACGGAGAGTGAGATACCGGAAAGCGCGGCGATATCACTACCTGCATAGGTTTTCACCAGCCCGGCCGCCTCCACCGCGAGAAGACGGTCATTAGCATCGACATTGTCCTTCGGCATCTTGTGCTCGAGACTCCCTTCAAATTGACGAAAATTAGTAAGTTGAGAACAGTGTTTGATCACCATTTCTTGTCCTCTAAAAACGGGTTTGCCCGATGCAAAGAGAATACGATTTAGGTCGCCCTGGCGCACTGGGGTTCACCCTGATCGGCGGTCAGGGGACAAGTCCTGCCTAATTGCGACGAGCCACCCGTTATCCCTATGCAGCAACGAGCACGGACTCGCAAGGACTCACAAGGAAGCTTTTAATCATGGACAGGCACATCAACAAAGCAGAAAATCTGCAATGGCTTGTAGGAGCCGCCATCTTACTCGGCGCATTGCTGAGTTTCCTACCGCTCGGCGCAGGCGCAGCGGAAGAACAGCCAATCAAGATCGAATTCGCACATGGTTCAGGCGTCAATCCGCGACACTTCGAAAAATGGGAGTGCAAGCTGGACACACGTTCGATGAAGGCTGAAGACGCCGAAAAGCTCGTCAAATTGGTAGGTTCGAGCAACATCCTTTCTACAAAAGACAGCGACTATCAATCCACAGAAGGCGGTCCATTCTCGTCGATTGAAATCGAGACGTCTAAGCAAAAGCGCAAATTTAGCTGGTCTTACGAGCATGCGCCCAACAGCATTCAACCGCTGGTACGCTATCTGATGGAGCGCTCGAAGAAGTCAGTGTACGAAATGGGCAAGCAGGTCCAGTAAGCGCACGCTTTGTTCGTTCACAAACTCATCACGATGGTTGTAGCAGAATTGGTGTGCTTACCACTCTCTCGACCCCACCCATCTCTCGTAACCGCTCACCAAGGTGAGCGTACTCAGCATCCTCTCCCAAATTCCTCTCTCAATCGGTTCTCAATCCGTTAGCTCCACTCAAAGTGGACGTATTCATCTGCGTCTCGGACTCCCAAGTTCACTGCTGGTGAGCCCAATTTCTATCAGTTTCTAAAAACAAAAATGGCAAGATCAGCAGAGATACAAGAATCAGTCGACGCGCCAGTCGAGCGCCCTCAGCAAAGTCTCTTGGGCGACTCGCTAGTCAATCAAAGCGACTCTGACATAGCGAGAAACGCGGCACAGGGCACGCAAGATGACGCGATTGCGATGCTTGACCCCAGCGGCAACGAGTTCCGCATCGACGGACTCAACGAGGGTCAAGAACAGAATTTCCTCAACATGCAGGCTCAGAACTTTTCAAAACCTCAGGCAGGCGACAAACCCGGCGGCGTTGATAGACCCGCCGGCACCGACAGACCGCCTAATGCGGAGCCACCTGCTGACGCCGCTCAACAAAGCGACCGACGCATCACTTTAGAAAGTGGCGTTGCATTCAACAGCGATGATGGACTGACGAAGAGCGTATCGACAAAGGAAGGGAGCAGCACAATGCAGTTATCGCCGGACGGAAAGCTCCAATCATTTACCACCCGAAACAATGATGGTTCCTCGAGCATGATCCAGTTTGGGAATGACGGGCGGGCAACATCACACACGATCACAAACGCCCAAGGCGAAACGACAAACATTACTAATCCAGCAGCAACGCGTGTCGACGCTCATTTGGATGAGATAGGGGACAGAATAGTCTCGATCAGCGAGCCTGGCAGGACTAGCCAATTTAGGCTCGACAATGACGGCAACATAAGACAAGCCGCTATTACACAGGGCTTTAACTACGACAGCAAGAGCTTCGACGAGAAGGGAAATGTCGATTCAGTGTACACCCGGCGAACAAGCGACGGAATCATGACAGCGACCTACACTCAACGCGGCTACCAGGAGCAGACGCTCGTGAATAAGGATACCGATCAAACGACAATCACCCGAGTGAACCAGCTGAACCCACACACAAAGAGCTTCGACACTGCAGGTCAGCGAACTGACGTCATAAATATGCACGCCGACGGCAGTTCGGAAGCACGGACGACCTTCCGCAACGAGCCGGGCATAACATATCAGACTCGCACCGGCTCGGACGGTAGATATCAGACAGACAGAGTCAATGACGCCACCGGCGAATCAGTGCCTTACCAGCACGGCAACCAGTCGCGCCGTGGTTAGGAGACAGTCAGCGCGGTGGCGCGTGGCACTTGTCCAGATACGTTAACGCTCAGCTGTTCAACCTTTCGAGCATTTCTTTCAGTCCCCGCGTCCCAGCGGTTTAATAATTGGCAAAAGCGTAACGGGCGCCGTGTTTTATCTCCAAAATCACCGGGTATTGAGACTAAGTACCCTTGAAAGCTTATGGCGTTTTATTTAATGAGTAAGATATTGGTCGTCGAGGATGATGAATTCCTTGCAGAAACCATTGCAGACTGTTTGATCTTCACAGGACATTCAGCAGACCGGATCGGAACAGGAACCGAAGCCTGCCAAATGATGCGGTCAAACAACTACGATTTGGTTTTGCTTGATTCCATGCTGCCCGACATGAATGGCTTGGATATTTTGAAAGGCTATCGCGAGGAAAATGGCGCCTCGAAAATCCTGTTTCTGACTGGCGCAAAGAAGAATGAAGAAGCAGCGATGCAGTTGGGAGCGGACTTTTTTCTCTCCAAGCCCTTTGAAATCGATGAACTTCTTTCTGTCGTAAACCGTTTGACAGGCGGCACGACAGCAAAGGCGTCGACATAGATTTAGGAGAGCGCGGATGCAGAGCAGGCAGCAAGCGATGGTGGACGGGAAGAAGTCCAAATTCATCGAGCTCACCCAATCACGCCTGGAAGAAGCGACAGTTATTCTGGACACGCTGAATCAAGCGAGTCCATCCATGGACCAGGTCAACACTCTCATCAAACACTTCCATCAAATGGCAGGTGCTGGTGGGCTTTTCCGCTTGGTGGATTTCTGCCAGCACGCTCTCGAAGCCGAGGAAGTTTCTCTGGCGCTGACAAAGAAGAAAGCAACACCCGGATATGCAGAAGAGATCAACAAGCTCAAGATGCTGATCCTGAAACTTTCAGCGACGATCGACAATGCGGCGATGCTCACGACGATGGGTGGCGAAGGCGCCATAAGCCCGGCAGAACAAGCTCCACGACCGGCATCTCCACCGCTGCAAAGTCGCGTTCTTGTCGTTGGTTGCAGCAGAAAAGATAGGCGCAATTTCGCTGCACCGCTATTCGACTCACTGGAGAAGTCGGACTTTCTGGTCGATGAGATGGAAGGTCAGGACGTAACTCCGCAAAATCTTCTCAAAATCAAGTACGACGCGTTTGTAATCGTCTGCCCCGATAACCCGCAACCGGCCTTCGAATTGGCGAGAAATATCCGCTCGCAAAGGACAAGCCAGGCGACTGTACCGATTATTTTCATCAGCGCAAAGAGCAATTTCAAAGACAAAGTGCAGGCCATTCGTGGTGGCGGCGACGGCGTATTCAACTCGAGCGACGATCCCAAGCACATCGCCAATCGCCTCAAAAAGTTGCTCGAGAAAAACAAGCCAAAACAGCACCGCGTGCTCATCGTCGAAGACGATCCAATTCAAGCATCCGGGCTTTATTCGTTTCTCGATGCGGCTGGTTTCATCCCATTTGCACTTACCGACGCTTCGCAATTCGAAGACGCACTCGTCGAAGCTCAGCCCGACATCTTGATCTTGGACGTCAACTTGGGTGAGGTCACGGGTTTCGAACTGGCGACCATCGTCAGACAACAAGAGAAATACAACACCACTCCAATTATCTTTTTGACCACGGAAAACCAGCTGCAATTCCACGTGGAAGGCGCCAAGCATGGTGATGATTATTTGATCAAACCCGCACCGCCGCAGCTTCTTGTTGCGACGATCGCTGGAAAATTGGAACGCTATCAAACACTCAAAGACATGATTGGTCGCGATGGTTTGACCGGTGCTTTGACTCACGCGGAGTTCATGAACACCGCCAAGCGCATGACGGAAAACGAAAGAGCCGGCGTCCTCTACATGCTCATGCTGGACATCGACAATTTCGGCGCAATCAATGAAAATTACGGATACGGCATCGGCGAAAGAGTCGTCAACGAACTATCCAACGTCATCAAGGAAACAATCCGAAGCTACGGTATCACAGGCAGAATCGCAGGGGATAAGTTTGCCATTCTCGTAGATTCGTTGACCGAATACGAGCTGATGCAAATTTCAAATCTGTTGAAAGAAGAATTCGAGCGCAGACAATTTGAGACACCGACTGGTCCAATTAGCGCCACCGTCAGTGGTGGCATTGCAGAGTTTCAACCCGACATGAATTTGAATACCTGGTTCTCCGCCACACGCCAGGTTTTGCAAACAGCTAAAAACCGTGGCAAGAGCATGATTCTGAAACGCGAGAAGTAGAAGGGTTTTATGCCGGACTCACGCCTGCCAGCGATCAGAGAGCATCTGGAAAAGCATCTCAAATCGCGCGTCAACGTATTAAACTTTTTCAAAGGTCCCATCCATCAACTGCCGGATGGGTTCTGCGTACTTGAGTTCGAACCAAATGAAAAACGCAATGTGTGGGTGTACGCCACATGCGGCATGTCCTGCGGCGACTCGATCCCCATCGAGCTTTTCCTGCTGTCGCCCATTCAAACAGCCGACCACGTAGAGCTTCTATACGCAGTTGCCCATTTTCATCTGACGGGAGCACCGCTGGACTTTTCACATACGGTAAATTTCGGTCGTCCCTGGCTGCCGGATTCCAAATGCGATCACGGTGTTATCTCAGCGATTGGAAGCGAAATCGACTCCGCGGAAATCAACGGAGAAGAGGTTCAATTTCTTTGGCTCATACCAATTACTGAGGCAGAACGAGAGTTCAAGAAAGAGCATGGCTTCGAAGCACTAGACGAAAAGTTCGCCGATGCCGAACTAGCCTGCGAAGATCCCCTCCGAAAAAGCGTAGTCTAAATTAGCGTGAGGGGCTCTGACGTGTTATCTTTGCAGCAACTGAGTGCGTTTTGGGTCCGATTCTGCTTGTTTTCCCGGGTTTTTACCCAGCGTGTTTTCTAGAAACCGAACCAGTGCAAAAGTAACCGATTGGCGACGCATATACGCGCGCCGAAACAGATGTCATTTGGAGCATCTCTTTCGATTGTCGGCCCTCGCATTCTTGCTACAGATGGCGTCTGCACCCTTCGCCATCGCCCAGGGTTGAGCGGCATCAAGAAGTTTGGTGCCCGGTCTGAGCACTCACGGTGGTAAATTTCAACTTTCAGTAGGCTGGCGCGTCGCCGAAGCGAACAAGTCCTATTTTGCTTCGCGGGTAAACAAGGACTTTACAAGGCTCTGGAATCCTCACGAGAAGTTGAGCGTTATGGATGTGACGGCGGGCTATTCGCTCAATCGCCGCACAAGCATACTGGCTTCTCTGCCGATTGTTTTCAACGATTTCTCAATGCTCTATCCGCCCAAAGGTCCGAATGAGGGCACGAACAAGAGCCAGCCGGTGCGCGGCGTTGGAGACTTGAGTATCTTTTCGCAGACATGGCTGCTCGACAGTAAGAAGCATCCATTTGAAAACGTTGCACTCGGGGTGGGTCTGAAGTTTCCGACCGGCAACTGGAATTACAAAGGACTGTTGCCTGACGAAACCGGGCAGAATTTCAAAAATCGCCCAGTCTATCCTCCCGCAGTCATGCCGGGTGACGGAGGCTTGGGCGTGCTGGTTGGATACCAAGCTTACAAATCATTTTTGCAACCGCGCTTTCTCACTAACTTTTCGGTTTTTACTTCCGGCAACTATTTGATCAACCCACGCAATCAAAACGGCACACCATCGATGGTGGCAAGCCTTGGCGTTCCGCTGACGCCGAACTTTGCTGATGATTTAACGAACTCGGTCGCAGACACATACAACTTGCAAGCCGGGATCAACTGGAGACCTCCAGGTGTTTGGGACAAACCCAAGTTGAAAGGTCTGCGACTTCGCTGCACATACAATTGGGAAGGTCTCGCACCACGTGACTTGATCGGAGGCAATAGCGGATTTCGACAGTCAGGATACACAATGTCTGTCGGCCCCGGACTTGTGTGGGTGAAGGGACGCGATATCTTCCTTGTCGACGTGCCAATCACTTTTGCGCAGTACATCAATCCAAGCCAGTCGCTGTTGCCGGGGCTTCCTGGTCCGCCGGTCAACGGCATTCCGACTCCAGCTCCCGTTAACTTCAGAAGGCAAATGGGATTGGTGGCTCCCGTCGCGCTCACGATGCGGTATATCCGGACGTTTTAGACGCTTGGCCAATGCGACTCCAATTTCTGCCGAACCGAAGCTGGCAATCCTAACAAAAACTCGCAGGGGGCGGTATTCTTGCCGCCCGTCGTTGTTGCCAAACCAGAGACCGAATACGTTTGAAAGAAGCTAATTCGCAAACCGGGCGATGCATGGCATCTACCCTACGCCAGAAGAATGCAATGTGCCCCCACGAACAGCTACGAAACTTTCTGCATCACTGCATTGAGTGCTTCCTTCACTTCCGTCATTGATGCAGGGCGATCGATGGCTTCCTTCGCGAGCATACGTTCAACGAGCTGCGCAAGTGCAGGAGGAACGTCTAGCCCTTTTGCAAAAGGCTTTAGCTCGCCGCTTATGTGGAGGTTGAAAGTCTCCATGAATGACTTGCCGCGAAAAGGAACATTGCCGGAGAGACATTCGTAGATAACACAACCCAAACCATAGATATCTGTGCGAGCAT